>CEVA01240240.1_pt1 | contig 11518 bp, 9 predicted proteins | sample 361521 | NCBI WGS metagenome assembly CEVA01 (sample SAMEA2622823, study PRJEB7988) | marine metagenome | isolation source: saline water (ENVO:00002010), including | reverse complement strand
AAATGGGACTAGGCAAGCACCCCTCTGAGCATTACCTAAGCTCAATGGGTTGCTAGGGAAAACCCACTGACTACAATGCGAATCACAGATAACGACTGACTGCGATACCGCTCACACGCTACCCTTGGAGATAAGAGAATCGACGAGTTTAGAGGAAGCATCCTTCGGATTAGATATATCCCAGAAATATGATGCTCGGGTGATCTGAGAAGCTAGATCGGATACCCATTCGGGAGCAAGTATGCAATGCCAAAGAAGCTCCTCTAGCCTGGCCGTTGATGGTGATTTTCTCAATATAGCGGGTTCGGCCAATGAATCCATAGATTCTGCTCTCTTTTCTAGGTCGAATGAGCCCCATTCATTAGATAGTCCAGCAATTACCCCGGGTTCAAGCCATTCGTAATTCTGAACTTCAGGAGACATCACCTCAGTAACCGGGACCACTCGGATCGAGCCTTCGTTGGATAGAAAATCCCTCAGTGCAGAGTACACAGGGTCGTATGTGGTGTCTAATGCCCCTCCGATCCAGTTTCCGGACAGCACCCATGGCCTCATCCGCCTCAGCCTTGGGCTTGAGGGAGATAGGCATTGAGCGATAACGTGGGCCTGAGCTACTGTGCTGAGGAGTCCTTTGCGAGGATCTCCCAACCTACCCCTCAACCCCTCTACAGTCACCGGGGCTATAGTTATCTCAGGAGATGATGGTTCAGGAATTGTATCACTTCTCGGATCGTCGATAATCCTGATGGAAATGTGCAACGATGAGCCCGTACTGGAAAATCTTCTACGATAGGGCATCCCTTCATCGATCAGAGAAGCTTCTATTGGGGCTAAGGACAAGGCCCCATTCAGCGATGGATTTGAGAGCAATAGAATTGTTCCCTTTGCCCTCGATAACTCCCTGGACGATTTCTGAAGGTTCTCACGAACTGGGGAGAATATCTGGTGCTCGATTAGCTGCCGCACCTGCCTACGAATGAATCGGAGTACAAATCAGTAGTGATTACTCGACCATCAGCCTTAGCTGGTCCCTCTTGTACGTCCAGTCGGACTCAAGCCGGTTGTTATCCTTGTAGTACCTAGATAGCCTTCTGATCTTGGACTCACAGAGCTCCAACTGCCTTCGATTATGGATATCCTTGGAGTTTTGCGAGAGGTGGTCAATGAGTCTCAGAGCCCTCCTCATCAGACTCATTAGATCTTCCGGATAACCGGATTCACCACCTAGTCTTTCTATTGTCTTTGAGACTCTCTCCCCAGTTACAAGGCGTACATCCGGGACGCCGTGCTTATCCCTGAGAATAGAACCTATAGACGCAGTAGTGTGACCCTCACTGGATAGCTGAATGATTAGTTCCTCGATCTCTTCCTTGTCGGAATTCGACCACTCAGGTGGGGCTTTCGAGTGGGGCTTGTTGGAGCCGCTCTTTCCCTTGCCCTTGCTGTGCATCCTTGCCATAATACGTACCTCGGGCAGCCGGGCGACCTGCTCTCCCTCTATAACCGCTACGCAGATAAAATAGCCCGATTCGGCTCAGAGCCTGTGCCTAGACTTGGCCAATCTTCCGGGACCATGGGGCCACTCCCATCCGGGAGCTATTGCCCTTGCCGATCCCACTAGGGCCCCATGTTGGAAAACCAATACCTCGTCTCCGGATTTTATCGATGCGTCGTGAGACAACAAATTGCTCGGGAAAATGTCCCCAACCCAGTCCGAATTCTCTAGGAGTTCAACTCTCTTTAGGACGCCCAGCTCGTCTAGCGTTGCCAGACTGTGTTTGGAAAATGAGAATCGCCCTCTTCGGGGGTCCCACTTTGCCATCTGCTTACCTTCCTTGTATATCGTAAGTATGGGCGGCCTACCCCTGACTTCGCACCTTTCTAGCCATTCGTCGGATCCAAATTGGAACATAGATATCGATTTTAGGACTTCTATTCGGAAATTTGGAGTGGGTTTTCTATCAGTTATTTGTGCGAAAGTTGATTCTATGGCATCCTGCAATCTATTCAGAGAATCATGCGAGCCTGCGGTTTCACCGAGCCTAGTATCTATAACTCGGGCCCCAGGGGGGGCAACATCAACTCCAGAGTGATTGATTACAATTGAGTAACCGACCCTCTCAACTATCCTATTCACCATACCCTCGATTACGGCAAGCTCGTCTACGTCCCATTCTCCTGTAACTGGGATATCATAATGTGCAGCTGGCCAAAGTTCCTCTATTTCCCTAGGGACTAGGCCTAGAGGTGAGGTGACCATTACCTCGTGGGCCTTGGGAGTCCCGATGTATCTCCTGAATCTGGAATGACTCTGTGAGAGCTTGTATGGCTTCTTCGCAGAGCAGGGTAGGAGGAGAAGGACGTCTCTCTGATGCGAAGGGGGTTCGTGGAAATCAGAAACTCTGTCCCTCCACCTCCGTATCTGAGGATCATTCCTACTAACGTAAGAGTGGCACCGGAGTTGCTGTCGTGGGTCGGCATGACCAATTGTGATGCCAACTTGTTTGGAGAACTCGTAAGAGATCTTGTCATGTAACCTTAGGTGCTCGACTGAACGTGGGCTGGAGGTGCTCTGTCTTTCTGCCAGTTCCCTTAGTGAGCCATCCCTAATTGCTGATCTAGTTGCTGAGATTGATCTGGCCCAAGAGTCACATTGAGCTTCCATGGATGCTTCCTCTCCAGTCGAGGGCTCTGCCTTTCTAGGCCCCCCTTCAGTTAGAAGAACGCCCAAGGCGGAGGCATGCCTGGATCTCGCCAAGTCAAACATGTCGACGCCCATCCATGCCAGCAGAGCACAGTTATCTGGACCTGAAATTCCCGGTGCCCAAATTAGTGAGGCGGGGAATCTCGTCCTTACAGTCAACAATGCTCTTTCCAGCATCCCCCTATTGTTAGAAAGCTGTGGAGCGTCAATTATTGCAATCAGTGACGGTTGAGATTCGATATTCAGCAACGATTGGTCGTGGTGAAGGGAGTTCCACGAAACTGGGAGAGTCTCCAGGCCAATGCCGAAATCTCCGGAGTCAGACTCAACTAGGCTGGGCGGAAGGGGGAGTCCTTGACTCATTTCCCAGGAGTCAAGAGAGTCAAATGGGTAACAGAGATTTGCACGAGTTGAGATTTTCAGAGTTGATGGGATGGACGAACTATCCAGAGTTGAGATAAGTGGGGCGATGGAGACTGGAATATCGGGGTCGATTTCACTGATAATTAGCCCGGGGGACCAAGAGAGGGGATCTTTCCTGTCTCCAAGGGAGATTAATCGAGAGAAACGGTCTCTTGCTAATACGTCCCGCCCAATTGGCCGCTCTGTCATCGGCTCTCGAGCGACGCGTTTCGCTTGAAGGATTCTAAGACCTAGTTGCTCTCGGGGATAACGATGAGGCGGATTGGGGTGGTGGTAGCCATTCTTTCTCTGATTTCGGTTTTTCCCGTTGCTCTCAGTGATGAAGGCGGTATCGAGTCAGGATCCGTCACGGAGATTGGGGATGCCCCGGATATTCCTTGGGGGGCAGAAGGAATAGGATCAGAATGGCAGAAAATTAGCCCCAACAACGTGACTTATTTCGGTATATTATCGTTAAATGACTCTGTAGACATATTTGCACTTGAGGTTTATTCCGAAGAATGGACTTTGGTTGGTTTCTCAATTGAGCCTAAAGGAAACGTAAGTATCAGTGTCCAGAGGTTGAATCAGACTTCATGGTCAATCGAAGATTTCTCTAATATATCGACTGGAGAAATCGAACTAGACAATGGGACTCACGCGGTTCGCGTTGAAAGACTAGGGGGTTATGGAGAAGAGGTGGGGTATGCATTCTCTCTGGATAATTTAGGAACGGTGGATGTCGATGGGGAATATGTCAATCTAGATTGGATGTTCACCCCATTCTACGCATTTGCAGGATTATTACTTATTCTCCCGTTTCTAGTTGTCTTGTGGTGGAATAGAGGCGAGCTTTTTGAAAGCAGAAGTAAGAAGTTGATGAGTGAGCACGAGCAGAGTACACTAATGACGCTAAGAGAGAGATTCACGGACGATAATGTAAGCGATATTGGCATAGAGGAAATTAGGGCTTCTTTGGGAGTACTTGCGGAGAAATCATGGGATTCAGTCACCGAAGAATTTGGCCCTCCTGAAATCAGACATTACACGAAAGACTTGGACATCTGCGCTTGGAGATTTGACGAATCTGGTAAGTCAATCCTGATAGGAATTAGTACGGGCGATTCGGAATGGAACATGGCAGCAATCAAGATATTCTCACCTAATGGCGATGAGGCTTCGATAGATACAGTGGAGCCAGATTTTATGTTCCAAGACGACGAGGTGTTCATTGGCGACCTTGGAGAAAACTCCACTACATTCCTTAGGGTAATCACCACTGGAAGCGTGTCAGCGGTCAATATGCAGATCTCAGGATTGGTGAGGGGCAATCCAGTAGCTGCCGCAATCATCCGCCCCGTACATTACGAATCGGAATAACTACCCGTTACGCCTTCGTAATTTGGCGTCATTTCTTATTCGATCCTCCAATGAAGGAAGTTCCCCCTCCATCTCATCACGGATCTCACTGATTTTTTTCTTCATTGATCGTGATTGCTTGCTGGGAAGTTCCAATTTCAAAACTACAGTGACGGAACCCCTCCTCGTTGGGGCGCGATAGCTGGGTAACCCTCTGCCTCTAATTGAAATTGTCTCTCCGGGGCTAGAACCTGGTGGAATCTTGATTTTTAGGGGGCTCTTGTCGATATGTGGAATCTCTACGGTGGTGCCCAGGGATAGGTCTGCGAAACTCAGTGGTAGGGCCATCAATAAATCCTTGCCGTCCCTCTCAAACCACTCGTGAGGATCCACATCGATTTCGATATACAAGTCTCCTGGCTCCCCGCTTATTGCAGAGGAAGACTCCCCTTGGCCACGCATCCTCAGACGAGTTCCAGAACTAACTCCCGGCTTAATGGAGAACTTTACCTTGAATGGTTGGTAGGCTCGCCCTTCGCCCTTGCATTTCCGACACGGGTCTGAAACGATCCTCCCAGAACCCCGGCAAGGCCGGCATTCTTTCCTGACTCTCTGCCTGAAAGGACCTATCATAGAAATCTGGTCAATTCTTCCTCTTCCGTCGCATGTTGGACAGGGCCGAGATCCTCCATCTTTTGCTGAACCACTCCCGCTACAGGCAGAGCAGTCCTGAAGAGCCTCAATCTCCAATTCTTCTTCCGTTCCCTCCATTGTAGCCTGAAATGGGATTACGTGCCTTACTAATAGATCTGAGCCCCTAGAGACGGTGCCCTGCGAACCTCCGAAGAATTGGCTGAATATCGATTCGAAGCCGCCGCCAAATAAATCATCAAAACTTATGTCCACACCTTGGAATCCTCCAGACCCAAATGGCGAACCACCGGGCCTATCATGTCCAAACATGTCGTACTTTCTTCTTTCTTCTGGGTTTGAAAGAATCGCATAAGCCTCTTGGATTTCCTTGAATTTTGATTCGGCATCCTGATCGTTCTTGTTCTTGTCGGGGTGATATTTTCTCGCAAGGGAACGGAATGCGTTCTTTATCTCAGACTCCGATGCTCCTCTTTTTATCTCAAGCACCTCATAGTAGTCTCGCTTATTTGGCATCACCTCACCAGTATTTGGCTCTTGGAGGGGCCCTATCAACCGTTCCCTAATCAAGAAAGGTAAGAACCACAGGAAGTGCAATAGTTCGACTCTGCTTCATTGTATGTCGAACACTTGTTGCAAAATCTGGCTTTTTTTCTGTTCTGGGTTTGATCTGGAATTATCCATTGAGATTGGTCATCTAGTTCGGGGTACGGATATTCATCCTTTTTTGTAATAGATTCCCTCTTTTTCCTTCTCTCAACCCTTCTGGAGGCTGAGCTCTCTATCGAGGATTCGATGAATTCTGTCATCCGAGCCACCAGTCCCTTTTTCTGCATCTGTTCAGTTTCTGGTGGGCTGGAATTCTGTTCTACCCCGTCTACTCGGATGGAGAAATCTGATTCTCCCGTAGATTGCTCGACCTCGCGGGATTCTCGGTTCAATTCACCTATGCTGCTCTGCATCCTTTTCATTGCAACATTGCCCTTTTTACCCCTGAAGTCCGCATATGCCCGCGCCTCAAGCTTCTGAATTGCAGCATCGCCCTTCTCCCACAGGCCTTTATCCTCAAGTTTGTATGTTCTAGAAAGGTCATCTATTGCCTTAGATCTCCTATACTCGTGATCATCGATGAAGCGGTATCTCCACATGAAAAATAGTCCAAGTATGATTGCAGCAGAGTGGATCCCAATTTCCGAGTAACTGTCGTTTGAAAGAGCTTCATTCAATTCCGGAGATAATATCCTGAACGAAATGAGGAAAATGCTTGGCAACAAAAGTAGAGCTGCAGAAACTGCATCGGAACGTCTAGCCATGCCTAGTGGCCCGTAAATTTTGGTTTGAATTATTCGTGCAATGGGAGTCCCGCAATAGCACTATTAGTTTGGAACTTCAGGGTTGGTCATGGAACCAATAGTTTCGGTGTCGACGTTGGTAAAAAGTCATGAGGATCCGGAAAAGGTGATTCAAGCTATTCGCAATATTTTCCCCGGATGGGCCCCCAAATCAGTTCCAGAGAGGGGTTCTTTCCCCATCAATAGAGGTCCTGTGAGAATATCTGGGAAATCTAACTCATTGGATGAAATGTTATCGATAATCAGGGAAAATCGGATTCTCGACACAGCATTGGACGCCATGTCTATGGGGTCTGTAGGCGAGCATGCGAAGTTCTACCTATCACGGCAATCTGCATCAATTGGGAAGGTTTCATTCGTTCTGGACGAAGAGTCACTTGGTGGAACTATAGAAATCTCATTGACGGGCTCAGAAATAGGATTATGGCTCGAACAGCAGACATGGCATCCCGGGAGGGATTCCGTTCCTAGAAGCATTGGGGACGAGGTATCCATGAGTGAAGAAGGGGAGCCATCAGAGTGGTTTGATTCCCAAGGCCGTAGAACAATGGGTGAAGTTGAATAGACGGGATAAATGCTCTTTTTGTTTCCTATGTATACGTCAAATTCTTCCGTCCCTGATTACTGCCACTAGTGTGGCGGAGGAGTTCGTAGTCCAACTTGAGGATGAGGGGGGGTCGGATTCAAGTCCTTTTGGCGTAGTCTCTGCAATCTGGAATGAGTTGAGCGGAGGAGTTGGCCCTTGGGGGGCAATTAGGCCTCTTTTCGCAGTATCTTTGGCCTTGGTCCCATTGTTATTCTTGGGGCAGCACTTTAATCGGCAGCATAGGAAGGCCTCTGAGTGGTTTTTGATTCAATTCCCCCTTATTCTTTCACTGGTCCTATGGCCCATACTCTATGTTTGGTCTATTGCAGATGCTTGGTGGGTTTCTAGCGGAATTGTAGCCTCTTCCGAGACTAATAGCCCCTAGAAATCGTCTCCGAGGTCAAGCGGGCTAAACAGACCTCCGGGACTGGAAACTCGGGAAAGTTGCCCTCTAATTTCAGACTCCCACTCCCTAAACTCTTGGAGTGCATGGACGAACTCTAGCTGGCTTTCGTTCAGGACTGTCCTGATCAAGGTGTCCAAGATATCCATCCTATCTTCGTCTACTCGATTAATCAGGTTCTCAAGTGGAAATGATTCAACGCTTATTCTTGCAGCATATTCGGTGTTCTCCGGATCAAGGGGTCTTGACTCTAGGAGTGAGGTTGGAAGATCTTCGCCACTAGAAGCTGCAGCCTTAGTAAGTGATTCAATTACAATTCTAATGAACTTAGAGATAACCAGTGCGACTTCGATGACCGGCATACTCAGCTGGTTGGTTAAATGCACCATATTTTCCCTTAGGAATAGCAGCTTTTCGTTGGGGGCAGAGTCTGGGCTAGGGATTGCTCGCCCGGGTTCTTCCATGGTAGTCTGAGATATCGGTTGCAAATGAAATGATTAGGTCACGTGGTCCTGTCGTCATATCTGATCGGGGAGCCGCTGTTTCCTCGTATCCCGTCTAATAGGTCATCATCGATTTCGAAGAAGTCGTTCAGCCAGTCCCCATCCGTATCCCAGTTTGCTGGATCTGTTCCATCTGCGATTAGGTCTCCGTCAATATCCAGAATCCACCAACCATAGGCGTACTCCCCGAGTCCGGGGTTCGGAAGATGGAACTGGTCTCCTGCAAGCCTGTTGTACTCGTCGGTCCATGCGCCATTGACGTGCGTGACATCGTTGCTTGTATTGACATCCTCGTAATTTACGTCATTATCGTCAATTACAAGCGCGTATAGTGGATCTTGGTCATTTATTCTGTTTATCCTTAGATAGTTAGATGAAACTGAACTGGAACCTGAGCAGGTTCCAAGCAGAGTCTCCCGGAGTTGCCACCACTCCTCCACGTCTTCCCCGGAGCAGTCGAAAAGAGAAGACGCACGAACTACAGAGGGAGATGATAGGGTTGTGTTAACTACTGCATAGTATTCCTGGAAGTTGTTGTAGGGGACGTATTCGCATCCTGAACCCGAGCAATCCCATTCCCCGTCCCTATCGGCATCGTGAGTAGCGTCACTGGGGTCGGTGGCATCGTGAGTGAACCAAGTCCATTCCAAGGAAGGCCGAGTGATCTGCCCTTCGGAGAAGGCAATTGGTTTCCAGTTCTGAGGGGTTACTTCCTGCCACTGAACTTCTATCTTGAGGAAAGATGACCAGTTGTCGTTTGTCTCGTTCCACCCCCTGAAGTATTCGTAATAATCGGGCATCATGTCTCCGTCAGTATCGTTATCAAGTGGGTTGGTGCCATACTTGAACAGCTCTCTCCCGTCTGAGAGGCTTGTATCCCGAACATAATCTACAACAACGCCGTCATTCAGTACAGGGATCATGACAATGGAGTCCGAGTCCGAGTCTGGATCTAGTGGCATGGTCCCGTTGCTGTATTCCATAAAATTTGTGAAATAAAGGGAGTTTGCGCCGTTACCGAACTGCTGATCGTCTGCATATGCACTGAACTCCCTACCTTCCCAGGCCCCTTGAGTTGCTGGAGTGTCAGATATTTCCCTGTCTAGCCATCCGTCTGCATCTGGGTCATAATCTACATCCAGCGGATTCACTGGGTTCAGTGACCACCGGAAAGAATTGACGGGCAATACTTCCAGATAGACAGAATAGCAGTATTCCCACCCGTCAGGCATCCCGTCTCTATCCGAATCATCGTCTGTTGGGTCACTAATTCCGGAGAGCGATTTATTGAAGTTCTCTGGATCGTGTTGGTTGATCAACCCTACCTTATCAGATGAATCTAGGCTCTTTGTGGAGAACCAAGTGAAAAGTTGACCCCATGCGGACTGTTCGGAGGCCCCGGTCTCTTCGATCAAGGCGGCAACAGCATCTTGTCCGTACGATACAGTACCAGTCCCATTTGGCATGTTACCGACCTCTAGCCTCTTCCCATACCACCTAGAGTCGTACTCTGCCAGATTGTCATAAGACTCCGAGTCGGAAATCTCCCCATCACCATCACAGTCGAAAGAGTCTTCATCGGAGTCGAAATCCACATCGGTGTCTGTGAGTGGATTCATTGTCCACTTGTTCTCTTCCAAATTCCATTCAGAGAACCAATACTCGTATCCGTCACTCATACCGTCACGATCGGTATCGGAATCCTTTGGATCGGTAATTCCGAAAATTGACTGAAGCATCGGCTTTGCGGGAGAGCCGGAACGCCATTCAAGATACTGATCCATCCCCAATTCTGCCCTCCCTTCCTTGCTGAAAAGTATCCTATATATCCTGTTTTCAAACGCGAGTTGGTTTATTTCTCTAGACTCGTCTCCGAATGTCGGAGCCCCGAGGGGGTAAGATTCTCCGTTTATTGGAAGATTGGAAGTCAGGTTTAGCTCTGTCAAATCCCTGATCCCATCTCCGTCGGAATCATAGTTCCCATCATTGGGAACCAATGGGTTTAGTGTCCATACTTCATCTGTAGAGTTCCATGCTGTGAAAATTAGCTCTACACCGTCCAAAATCCCATCTCCGTCGGTATCAGGATTATTTGGATCCCCGGAGTTCCCAGTCAGTGTAGCCTGTTCAGAGGTCACGAAATGCCCGAATGAGAGAGCTGACTCGGCGCCTATCCAAGGAGTCTCTAAGAGCGCCCCGGCCGCATCTGTCAAGTAGAATTGTGGGGATGAGATTGTCCCGTCCGTTTCGCTACTCTTGCTATCTATCGAGTTGTACTCTTCCCAATTTGACATCCCATCCAGATCAGGGTCCCCGAGTCCATCGCCTCTGTTTACAGGATTTAGCGTCCAGTCTTCATCGAATAGGCTCCACCTTGCATGATAAATCTCCCAACCATCGGGCATCCCGTCAGAATCCGAGTCGGTGCTCAGTGGGTCTGATGATCCTATGTCTTCAGTTGGTAGGCCCGTCCACAGAGACAGGTAGTATGGGTCGGTTCGATCCCCGAATGCTTCTTGGGCGAGGCCAGGCCAAGAGCTGTGAGCAAGAACTGTTGACATGTTCTGGGGGTAGACCTCACCGGATTGTGTTGAATTAGTCAGGATTATCTCGGATTTGATATGGTATTCTAACCAGTTCACAAAGGATTCTTCTAGTTCTAGAATTCCATTTCGATTTATATCGAATCCATCGCCATCTGGATTATTCAGGGAGTCGGACCCATTCATCGGATTGATTCCAGAGTTTGAAGACGGCCAGTGACAAGAATACCTAGCCTCCCAACCATCAGGGAGCGAGTCGGAGTCGGAGTCCTTTGAGTTCGGATCGGTCGCAGTCCAATTTTCTATGTATTGTGGGGTCTCTCCGTGAGACTGGATTCCCGATGAGAGGGAGTTTGCCCTGAGGCTCTCCCACTCGTATTCGCAAAGGTTCGATAGCCCGTCTCCATCTGCATCCTGTGAAGCATCGCTCGGGTCATTCGGATCTAATGTCCATTGATTTCCGCCGGTATAAACGTCCCCTATCCACCTCCTGTGCTCGATTTCCCAGCCGTCGGGCATCCCATCCCCATCTGTGTCGGGGTTCGTTGGGTCGGTTGCTCTGTCGCTACCACCACTGGATCCTGTCCCTAGCCACCCACCTAGGTGGACTTCGAACGCAGATTGGCCGACTACTGAGTCACAGAGGTATTCGTCGTTGAGATAATAGCAATCGAAAGAAGACGATTCAATAAACCAGCCCCAGTACTCCTCGCCATCGCTTAGTCCATCGCCATCAGTATCGAAGGCCCTCGGATCTGTCCCGTTTAGGCCATTAACCGAAGAGGAAACAAACCTATATTCCTCTAAGTTGCTCCATAAACGGTCGAATCCATAATCCCCACTGTTTCCAATCGATACTCCATCGGCATCAAGATCCCTCGTCCCGTCAAAGGGGTCCGTAGGATCTAGGCCGTATGCGAACTCCCAGCCATCTGGCATTCCATCCATATCTGAATCATGAGAATTAGGGTCCATTGGTGCTATGTTCATGTACTTGCCAGGAGAAATTCCAGCG
>CEVA01242977.1_pt1 | contig 11524 bp, 8 predicted proteins | sample 361521 | NCBI WGS metagenome assembly CEVA01 (sample SAMEA2622823, study PRJEB7988) | marine metagenome | isolation source: saline water (ENVO:00002010), including | reverse complement strand
AACCGGCTAATCGAAATAATCCCATCTTTGAACTTGATAATGTTGTCCTCAGTCCCCACCACGCGGGAAGTGATAAGTTGGCTGTCGAAAATATGGGAATCGAAGCTGCGCAATGTATCATAAGCTTATCTCGTGGAGAGTGGCCGGAGAAAGCAGTGATTAACAGCGAGCTTGGAGGAAATTGGCAGTGGTAGATAGGCCTTCAAGTTTGAAGTTTTATAAAGAGTATTATAGAAAAAGAGGAAGATGAGAGAACTTTCTCTTCTTTGAGAAATATGGATTAGATTCCTGATCGGTAATATCTGTGACCACAAAATCTAGATCCAGAGTCGGATTGAGTTGGTTCTTCAAAGTTTTTGCTGATCTTAATGAGAACACCGGTATCGCTTACATTTTCTCTAGCTTCTCCAGATTAATCAGTCCACGTCGGGTCTGAAACAGTCTAGTGCAGCCGGCTCCATCGACTCTAGAGGAGTGACCCCTTCCGTTGAAGTTTATGAAAGCCACAACATCGTTAAGTCCAAAGTGTTGAGAGGCATCATCTGGTCCAAAGTAAATTGTGAATCCCCCAGATAGAACGGTGTGGATATGGGTTAGTGGTCCGAGGTTGTCCGGAACTGCGTTGTGGGGAGGTTTATGAAGGCTTCCTTTTAAAATTCGAACTTCTTGAAAGAAAATTCCATCAAGGAGGTATTTGTATGATATTCGTCCAGATGAGATAACTGATTCCCCGTTTGAAGTGTGGACAACAAAAATTGGGAGCTTGAAATTTGTTCGATCGGTTGTTTGGGGCATGGTTTAATCTGATCTTTTAATTCAGACAATTCAATCTATATGGTTATGCTAGAGTGAAGTAATCTTTTCCCATATAAACCTGATATAGAAGGATTTTTACTTTATGAAAACTGACCGACAACAGCATTCTAAGAGGAGGGTGGGAATGCAGGTATATAGTTCTGGGGCTAACCTCTATTATCTTCCTAATACATGATCGCAGCGGTAACGTTGTTTTTGGGATAGGGGTAGCGGCGGCAAGTTGGAGATTGGTGGCTTGGCTGTGGATTTAGAGAGTATCCTTTGAGCTTCTTTCTTGAACTGCATCCACCTGTCCCATTTGAGATTTGGAGAGTGAGTGATTTGATTCAATAAGCTTATCCACTCTAGTCTAACTCTTTCTATGTCACCTGAGAGCATTTCGGTTTTCCAAACTTGAGCGAGTCCTGATGGATCTTGATCATGCATGGTCAAGATCTCAGCGGCTCCATCTCCGTAGTCGATAGGTTTCCCTTTGTCCAGATAACCGGGATAAGTCGCTCCATTAGAGGCAATACGGCAGGTATTCCCAAGTCGACTGCTGTAAGACTCAAAATCAGTAAATCGATGCCCGGCCCGCAAATTAACAATGTGCTGTATGATTTCAGGGATATCGTAGTTTGGATCCTCAAGTGCTGTGGCGATGGCAAACCCCTCTGCCCGATTAAAAAAGCTGAAAATTTCACCTCTTCTTGTAGGAACAGCTTTATTATCGATTAGTCCAAGTTGAAACCAAGAGGATACTGGAGACTCTAAGCTATGGCTTTCGGTATATGCTTCACGAAAGGAAAAATCGAACTCTTCGTTTTTTTTATGTTCTGGTGGATTAAGAAGGAATTTACCCTCCGAATCGACATAGAGGTAGGCCTCTGCTTTAGAGTAATCGAGTCGAGCATTGATGAAACCATTGCGTTCCACTAGTTCGTCTAAACTTCCCCCGTGCGTAAGTGTTGGCAAAAGGGGAATGATAATTTGTTCCAATCTTTTCAGGGTCCAATTATGACGTTTTATACTGTTCTTGATTCGAAGTTCGTTTTTTCTTTCTCGGAGAGCGCGATAGAGCCACTTTGTGAGAATAAGTTCGCCACTGGTTAGGTCGTCCGCAATGAAGGAAAGAGAAACCTCCCTTCCATATTGAATAGTGTTTTTTCCTCTTAGTTTACAGATAGTTCCTATGCGTACTCCCGCCACCGTAGAGGGGTGTTGTAGTGCGGGGATCCAAGTACGCTTATAAAATATGAGGGCTTTCCCAAGAGAGTCACGAACGGTAGGTTTTCGCCGTTCCCATTTTCCTTGAGTGTTTAAAATTTCGATAACGGATTGGCGGACATGACGACTTTCTGGTTCTGGCGCGACTGGGCATCGGTTCTTTGCGTCCTTGAGGAATGCATCAAAACCCAACGGGATATCAAGGCTGCTGAATAGTCGAGACGTTAAATCTGCTGCTGCTTTATCTGGCTTTTCTTTTTTCTCGATAGCTGAATGCATGACAAAAAGAAGAGCTGGCCACTCAATCTGATTTGTTCGTTTCAAAAGTAGTTGTCGCCCTTCCTTGAGGCGAGGTTTCCCGGGATCAGCGAGAATGAATCCCTTACTGTCCAGACCGCGACGGCCGGCACGCCCAAACATTTGAAGAAGTTCGTCGGGTCTAATGTCAAAATAACGATCGCCCACCCTATATTCCCGATCCGTGACGAAGACAGAACGAAGGGAAAAATTAATGCCGGCTGCTAATCCTGTAGTTGCAACTACAACCCTCAGTTGGCCATTTTTGGCAAGAGGTTCTACGAGACCAGCTCGTTGGCGATAGGTTAGTCCACTATGATGAAAGGAAATTCGATTCCGTAGAAGTTTGGAAAGGATTGGCCCTGCGAGTCTTTTCTGCTCGGCGGTTAATTCGAGAGGTAGGTCAATAGGTAGTGCAGCTGATATTTCTCTTGCGATTGATTCGCTAGCTTTGCGTCTAGGGGCAAAAATTAGGACGGGCCCCATGTCTGCCATCAATGTTTTAGCTACCAGCCGAGGCCAATACCCCTTTATATGCTTGGGCACTCGGTTAGGAAGGGCTTCCACGTACACCTCCTCTAACGGGACAGGTCTATTTGATGTTGAAACGAGAACTGGATCACGGCCAAGCTTTTTTAACCAGTCAACTACATGTCCGGGATTCGCAACTGTACCGCTGAGCAGTAAAAGTTGAGTTGTCTGGGGTGCCATGGCGATTATAAGCTCATAGTTGACACCCCTTGCTGGATCCCCGATCATTTGAAATTCGTCCACAACGAGTAATCCTGGTCCAGCTCCATCTAGAAACCGGCGTTTCTGAGTCTCTAATGTCGCCACAACTAGTGGGGCATCTATGTTTTCAGTCAGGTCACCTGTTGTGATCCCTACTTCCCAGTTTCTGCTACTCCATTCCAGGAGCTTGTCATTTGCTAGAGCTCTTGTGGGTACTGTAAAAATTGTATCTTGGCGATATCCTCCTTCGAGAAAAAGCTCCAAAATATAAGTCTTCCCAGATCCGGTTGGTGCGTCGACCACCACATCGCGGCCAGCCCTAAGATGGCGGATTGCATCTTGCTGCCAAAGATCAGGAAGTTTTAGACTCGTTTCGAAGTTGTCCATCAGTCCTTTAGACAGTGGCAGTGGACTAGCTCATTCGGCAAGCAGAGACTCTTAGGTTTTCATAGTTAGCGAGCAAGCTAGCTATAGTAATGCCCCGTTGCCCAAAAAGCAGTCTTTCCCTGACTTTAAATATACCGTTCAAATCGATGGAGTTTGCCGATCGCGTGTCGGATTGTGGTCTGATTTTGACTCTACCTCAGAATTGGAATTTAGCATTAAATCGACTTTCGTTTTATTATCCATCTTAGCAATTTTTCGAATGAAATGCTTTTTGTGTCGAAACCTATCCTCTTGACTCTTCCTTGGAAGGTTCCTTAATCGACACTGCTTTTAATTATTCTTTTGGTCCCTATTGGGTGAAGACACCAAATCCCAATAGTTACAAAGATTAAATATTTGACCCGCGTGATCTAAAGAAAACGGAGAGTTGTTATGGCATACGTAATCACTGCCCCTTGCGTTGACTGTAAATACACTAGTTGTGCTGCTGTTTGTCCGGTTGAAGCTTTTCACGAAGCTGACGATAGGCTGTATATAAACCCTGATACTTGTATCGATTGCGACCTCTGTGTCCCAGAGTGTCCTGTGGAAGCTATTTTTCAGGATAGCGACGTTCCGGATGAGTGGGAGGAGTGGATTGAACTGAACGCTAATGGAGCACCTGATCTTCCGGTCCTAAATGAGGAAAAGGAGGCCCTTAAAGCTTCGAATTGCGTTAATCCAGACGCCGCATAGATTGCAGTATTTATAGATGATCCTCTACAGGATTCTTCATCTGGTTGGAGTTATGATGATCTTCCTCTCTCTCGGGGGAGTCATTGTCTATGGAATGTTAGGGACCAATGAGGAGAGAATAAAGAAGATGGTGGGAATGACCAATGGGATTGGGCTTACTCTGGTTCTGGTTGGCGGTTTTGGAATGCTGGGGAAGCTAGGACTTGGGTTTCCCGGTTGGGCTGTAGCTAAACTTGGAATCTGGTTGGTTCTGGGAGGATCAATTGCGGTAGCGAACCGGAAACCTGAGTTTGGGAAGTATTTATGGCTAGGATCGATTCTGTTAGGGTTTGTGGCGGTGTATTTGGCTATAGCCAAGGCATTCTAGTCGAAATTTCAGTACCAGGTATTCAAATCCTCGGTTGGACTAGTAGTGTCTATTCGGAAGATGAAACGGATAAGCTATTTTTTTGGGGCACTAAAGGTTCCTGATATAGTGGTTCTGTCTACGTTAATTAATCGGGCTAAATCATAGCCCATAATGAAGAGGAAGTCTTTTGATTTGTATTCTAACGGCTGCCAGCCTCCGGACGATTCAAAAAGCTATTTATAGACGGGTAGAAATAGAGTGCCGAGGCAAAGACAAAGGTTAGGAAGGTTGTCGCGCCCATAGCAAGGAAGACAGTTCCGACAGAGAAATTTTCAATAATGACTTTGACCGCACCAACAGCAAGAGAGCCTAAAGCAAAAACGACGGTAAACTTTATGCCGTAAGCGGTACTTCGCCAACGGTCAGGGGTTAGCCTAGCAACTAAACTATTCTCAATCGGCTGCATTCCAAAACTAAAAAATAAAAAAACTCCAGAAACAGAAAGAAGAGCTGCGCCGGAGATGGCAGCCATACAAAGTACCAACGGCACGGTGAAGCCGTGAAAAAGCAAGTAGAGTAATCGGAGGTCGTATCGATCTGCAACTCGACCCCCAATAATTTGACCTAACGAACCAAAAGCGAATACTAACGATGTAGCCGTTCCGTAACCTAGAAAGCTGATTTTTTCAGCGAAATAGGCTGGGTGGGCAACGGTAGCTGCTCGATAAGTTAGTCCTCCCATCATCATTGCGATGAGGAGTATAAGAAAGAGTTTCAACCTGTTTGGTGGATAATTTTGCTCATTAACTTTTGTTGGCTGATTAGAATACGTTTCTTTAATTGGCAGGGTTGAAACGAGAATGCCAAGTCCGAGAAGGAATGATCCAATTGCCAAATAGGCACCCTTCCATCCCCATTGGAGTGTCGCAAGAGAAGCCACTAACGGGGCCCCGGCAATACCAATGTTACCTAGTAGACCGTTTATCCCCAAAGCTGTGCCCCGCAGGCTAGTGGTGCGAGTAATAAGACCAAGTCCAGCTGGATGATAAAGGCTGGCAAATAAACCAACAATGGCCAGAGGAAGGGCTAGCAAGGGTCCAGGAGGGAAGAGGGAAACAAGCATCATTGCAGGGCCAATTCCAAGAACACCAACCCTAACAATCCACTTGGCCGACAGTTTGTCAGTCAAGTAACCAACAGGCAGAGCTCCTAATCCGAATAAAAGGTAACCTAGAAAACTCCAGCCAAGAACACTTTCTAAGGGTAGTTGTTCTTCGCTGGCTATTGAAATTGCTACGGTAGGAAACGTTAGCATGGCAAGGTGGCAGCCGAGATGGCCGACTCCAGTAAGCCCCATGATATTTCTTTCGCTACCTGTAAAAGCCGGTTGTCCCATTCTATCTACATTCGTTCTTTGTTGGAGGCTTCTGGGAGAATTTCTGAACATACGGAATCCGATTATTACCCCAATCGATCGACGCAATCCTCCTAATGGGAGTCATAAATACTTAAAATTATGACAATAGTAATCCTACAAATCGCTTAAGTATAGTAAGGGAATAATTCACCTGATTCCTCAAAGGTTCTAGTAATATACCCTTCTTTAACCTATACGAGTCGAGGTTTGATTTTCTTTGATTGGAAACCCCTTCTACATAGATTGTGATAGGCGTTACTATTCATTTGATCACCTTTAATCTATCAGACCCCATGTTATCAGTATTTTGGTTGTTAGCAGAATCTACCCGAAAACCACCTAGCCTATTATTTTGAAGAAGACCCGTTTCCCTGCCTGAATGATGATTTCTTTCTCTGGTTTATTGATGGAGTGGGTTGGGGTGACAATTTTTTTTGAGTCCAAACGCACGGCGCCATGCTCGAACAACCTCTTAGCTTCCTTCCTACTTGGGAAGAGTTTTGTGGCAGCGATCAGGTCTACCAAGCGGGCAGAATCATCGCCAGAAAGTTGGTTCCAGGAGTAGGTAGCCATTTCTTCTGGAACCTCGCGTTTACTGAAAACGGTTTCAAAACTTTTTAATTCATTAGCCGCTGACGAGCTATCTGTAAGAATTGTTGTAATTCCTAGAGCAAGATCTTTCTTAGCTTTCATAGGATGCCCCAACTTCATCCTATTGATTTTCTCTTTTGGAGTATTTAGGAGAAGTTGGAAATAATCCCACATCATATTGTCATTCAAAGACATGATCTTTCCAAAGATGTTCTTGGGGGCCTCGTTGAAAGCGACAAAATTATCAAGGCTTTTAGACATTTTCATAACACCGTCCAGACCAACAAGTAGAGGAGTGGTCAAAACGATTTGAGGAAGCATGCCGGCTTCCTTCTGTAAGGTCCGTCCGACTAGAAGATTAAATAGTTGATCGGTTCCTCCAATTTCAATGTCAGAGTTGACCATAATTGAATCGTATCCCTGAAGTAGAGGGTAGAGAAACTCGATAATAGAGATTGGATTTCTATTTTTATAACGTTTTGAGAAGTCATCGCGTTCGAGCATTCGAGCCACGGTCATTTTCCGAGCCAGATCGAGAGCAGATTCAAAATTCATTTCGGTAAACCATTCGCTGTTTCGCCGAACGATGGTTTTGTCTTCATCTAGTATTTTGAAAGCTTGCTTTAGGTAGGTTTTAGAATTTTCCTCAATTTCTTCCTTTGTAACGATAGGACGTTCGCTTGATCGCCCTGAGGGATCACCTACGAGAGTTGTAAAGTCGCCAATGATAAGAACAGCTTGATGGCCGAGTTCCTGAAAATCTCGAAGCTTATTAAATACAACCATATGTCCCAGTGTTAGATCGGGTCGGGTTGGGTCGATTCCTAGTTTGATCCGCAGTGGCCGATCCTCTCGAAGCCGCTCTTCCAGTTCCTTTTCAGAAATCAAATGCTCAAGGTTACGAGTGATCTTCTCCAATTGATTCATGAGATTACAATTTTTATTGCGGAGTAATTTACGAGTCAATATGTTGAGGACAGAACCTTAGAAGGAGAAGAAAATTATGGCATTAGAACCTGGACAAAAAGCACCTGAATTCAATCTCAATAGAAAAACAGCTGAAGGGCTTGAGGAAATCAGTCTATTCGATAATATCGGAAAAAGACAAACGGTTCTTCTATTCTTTCCGCTAGCTTTCACGGAGGTCTGCACTAACGAGATGTGCAGTGTTAGTAGTGGTATATCTGAATACGAAGCTCTCGATGCTGCCGTGTACGCAATTAGTGTCGATAGTCCTTTTTCACAAGAAGGTTGGGCTCAAGCGAATGGCATCACGATTCCTATTTTGAGCGATTTTAATAAGGAGGTCTCTTTGGCCTACGATGTTCTATATGAGGATTTAATCGGGTTTAAGGGAGTTTCTAAGCGTTCGGCCTTTGTAATTGGTAAAGATGGTATAATTAATTATAGCTGGGTGACGGATGATCCCCATAATTTGCCGCCTTTTGATGAGGTCAAGACTGCCTTATCCGAGTCATAATATAGAACGATAAGAGAGGTTAATATTTATGGGAGGGTTTCGCAACCGAGACCGATTTGGAATTTGCCAAAAACTTAAGATTGGTGATTCCACGGGTTTAGTATATTCTCTGCCTGCTTTAGAAGAAGCGGGAGTAGGTAAAATCTCACGATTGCCTATTTGTATTCGAATCATTCTTGAATCATTGCTGAGACACCACGACGAAGATCGGATTGTAGAGGAGGATATTAGCGCACTCGCCAATTGGGAGGCCAGGAAGCCCACAGATCGAGAAATACCCTTTATCGTATCCCGAATCGTACTCCAGGATTTCACCGGTGTTCCGCTTTTGGTGGATTTAGCGGCGATGCGAGACGCAGTTCGGGATCTGGGGGGGGATCCTACCGAGATTGAGCCGTTGGTTCCTGTTGATCTGGTTGTTGACCATTCGATCCAAGTCGATCGGTTTGGAACAGCAGATGCATTTGTTGCAAATCTTGCGCTCGAATTCCAGAGGAATCGAGAGCGATATCAATTCCTGAAGTGGGGCCAACAGGCGTTTGAAACATTCCGTGTAATTCCACCATCCATGGGGATAGTGCACCAGATTAATCTGGAGTATCTAGCAGAAGTTGTGTTTGCAAAAAAAATTGCTAACGAAACGGTCTTTTACCCGGATACGGTAGTAGGAACAGATAGTCACACAACAATGATCAATGGTCTCGGTGTTGTTGGATGGGGTGCTGGAGGGATCGAGGCCGAGGCAGGTATGCTGGGGCAGCCGGTTTATTTTTTGACGCCAGAAGTTGTTGGTGTTAATCTTTTTGGAACTTTGCGGGAAGGTGTGACTGCTACCGATCTGACTCTTCGTGTTACAGAGCTTTTACGTAGTGAAAATGTGGTAGGGAAGTTTGTTGAATTCTTTGGAGATGGTACGGCTAACCTACCCGTAGCAGACAGAGCTACGGTTGCTAACATGACGCCTGAGAACGGTGGAACGATAGGATACTTTCCGGTGGACGAAAAAACACTGGACTACTTGAGGATGAGTGGGCGCTCCGAGGGCAAGATAGAAATGGTTCGAGACTATTTCACTGCTCAGGGACTTTTTGGTTCACCACGGATTGGCGATATCGATTACACGAGGGTATTGGACTTAGACTTAAATACAATCAGACCTTCAGTAGCTGGTCCTAAACGACCTCAAGACCGGATCGAGGTTCCAAAATTAAAGCAGGTGTTCCGAGATCTCTTAGGTAACGAAGTTGAACAAGGAGGTTTCGGTGTTTCCTCAGAGAGATTAGAGGGCCGGTTTCCGGTGTTTGTGAAAGGTGGAGTTGAGGACACTGATGACGGAAACAGAACTGTAAGTGGGGTAAATATTGGCCATGGTTCGGTACTGATAGCGGCGATTACTAGCTGCACCAACACCAGTAATCCAAGTGTTATGATTGCTGCCGGTTTACTGGCCAAAAAGGCTGTCGAGAGAGGTCTGAAAGTCCAATCCTTTGTAAAGACAAGCTTAGCTCCAGGTTCGAGGGTAGTGATGGAATATCTTTCTGAGACTGGCTTGAAGGATTACCTGGACAACCTTGGGTTCAACCTTGTCGGCTATGGGTGCACAACCTGCATAGGAAATAGCGGACCTCTCCGGCCGGAAATTCAGTCGGTTCTAAAAGAGGGTGAGATTGTTGCAGCCAGTGTTCTTTCAGGGAATCGTAATTTTGAAGCACGTGTTCATTCTGCAATAAAGGCGAATTTTTTGATGTCGCCGCCTCTTGTTGTTGCTTATGCCCTGGCTGGGCGAGTGGATATTGATTTAACAACCGAACCCCTTGGGGTTGATAAGGAGGGAAATCCAGTTTATTTACGCGAAATTTGGCCTTCTGGAGAGGAAGTTGAAGAAAAGATAAGTAGCGGCATTCGTGCTGATATGTACCGTTTGAAGTATTCAAATATGCTGAATGCAGGTTCGGAATGGGAAAGTATACATGCCTCTCACGGGACGCTCTACAATTGGGATATGGAAAGTACGTATATTCAAAAACCACCATATTTTGAGGCGCTTAAGAAAGAACTTAGTCCGATAAAAGAACTTAATTGCATGCGGGCTCTGGCAATAGTAGGGGATTCTGTTACGACGGATCATATTTCACCTGCTGGAGCTATCCAAAGAAACTCTCCTTCGGGAAAATTTCTGATGGATAATGGTGTCGAAGAGAATGAATTTAATTCCTTTGGATCTCGTAGAGGGAATGACCGAATAATGGCACGGGGAACTTTTGGAAATGTTCGTTTTAAAAACCTATTAGCAGGTGGGAAAGAGGGTGGATGGACTCGTCTGATGCCCGAAGGAGAGATCATTCCTATTTTCGATGCTGCCAAGATATACAAAGAGAGAGGAACTCCTCTCATCGTATTTGCTGGGTGCGACTATGGTATGGGAAGTTCGCGGGACTGGGCAGCAAAAGGACCCATGCTATTAGGGGTCAAGGCCGTTGTTGCTCGTAGTTATGAACGGATTCACCGTAGCAACTTGATCGGGATGGGGATTTTGCCACTTGAATTCATTGGGAACGTTTCTAGCTGTTCGCTCGAACTTGATGGTTCGGAAGAATTTTCAATTGTAGGATTAGAGGATGACCTACGCCCCAAGGACGAACTAACATTGGTAGTTAAAAGATGTGAAGGAGATCTCCAAAAGGTTAGGGTTATTGCTAGAATCGATACTTCAATTGAAGTTGAATACTACCGTAATGGGGGGATTCTTCCATACGTTCTTAGAGCAATTATATAAAACCGATAGACGATATTTACGTGTATGAGATTATTCCTAGCGTCTGTCCTCCTCTGGTCTGATCCTGATCATTAATTAAGAGAGTTGAGTTTTCTGGAACTGGAAACCTCCAAGGGATACATATGTTTTTCCAGAATTACTTTTGCTATCCAGTTTCTATCTATTTAAGGGATTGATAAAAATCCTATTGTATCAATCGCGGTTGCTGCTTCTACTTCGCAACCGTTGAAGGAGATTTTACGCTCTAAAGTATGACTAAAAAGACCAACCCGAAAAGAATCGATAGGTTTAGTTTGCCGGATAGTACAGGTCATTTTGGGCCCTATGGTGGTATGTATGTACCAGAAACATTGGTTACGGCCCTTCTCGAATTGGACGCAGCCTATGAAGAGGCAAAGAATGACCCTTCCTTCATAGATGAATTAGAGTATCACCTAAAGGAATTCGCCGGGCGACCAACAGAACTCTATCTAGCAAAACAACTAAGCAAATTTCTTGGTGGAGCAAAAATCTATTTCAAGAGAGAGGATCTTCTTCATACTGGAGCGCATAAGATAAACAATTGCCTAGGCCAGGCACTGCTTGCCCTGAGAATGGGAAAAGAGAGGATTATCGCTGAAACTGGTGCAGGGCAACATGGGGTAGCAACAGCCGCTGTATGTGCAAAATTTGGCCTGGACTGTGTTGTCTTTATGGGAGCAAAGGATATGGAGAGGCAAGCCTTGAATGTTTTTAGAA
>CEVA01514441.1_pt1 | contig 11537 bp, 12 predicted proteins | sample 361521 | NCBI WGS metagenome assembly CEVA01 (sample SAMEA2622823, study PRJEB7988) | marine metagenome | isolation source: saline water (ENVO:00002010), including | reverse complement strand
TTTTTTTATGAACGAAAGATGATACTTGCTAAAACGAAATCTTTCATTGTTGTCCTCTATGCCCGCATTTTTTTCGAGAATGCCGAATTGCTTCAGGTCTACCTTTTTACTGGTACAGTCGATTGAATTCTTCGGGCAAACTTTCATTTCTCGGGCGTAATACAACTTCTTTTTTACCTAATTTCTCTTTCCCCATAATTCATTAAAAAAATCTATACATCCAATGCTTTTTTCCTTAGCTTCGAACGTTTTGACACTTCTTATGATCAAGAGATTACTTGCGCTCGCTTCAGTTGTACTGGTCGCCTTATCCCCCTTAAGCTGGGGGCAATCACAACTGGAAGAAACCAGACAGATTCTCCAGGAATTAGTAGATTCCCGACAGGCCATTGCCGATGAGCAGGCCCTATGGCTTCAACGGAGCCAAACCTTAAGGGATACTATTGAACTTTTGAAATTGGAAATCGAACTTCTCGACAAGCGGATTGCCGATACGGAAGCTGAGTCCACACAGGCCGACAGGGATAGAATTCAGCTAAATGGACAGATTGAAGAGCTCGAGGATGCTTCTGCCGTTGTTGCCACGGTTATTCGGGACTTCGAACAGCGAATGTTGGTTATCGTCAAAGCGATGCCTAGTCATTTGAAGGAAAAACTGGAGACAATTGTTGGTCGCATTCCGGATCGGAATACACCGCCCAACCGTATTCGCGCAAGTCTGGGCGAACGTATGCTCAACATCGTAAGTTTGCTCGACCAGATGGAAGTCTTTAACAATGGAATTCATGTGGAAGCCGAAACCCGAAAAATTGAAAATCAAAATATTTCCGTTCAATTACTTTATATAGGATTATCCCGGGCTTATTATGTGAATAAGGACCAGGGAATTGCCGGTTATGGATCCGTAAATATAGACGCTGGGTGGACGTGGACCCCTGATCCCAGCTTGGTAGATGCAGTCGACAAAGCTATTCGTGTTTTTAAGAACGAAATCCCAGCTGAATTCGTAACCCTGCCTTCCAAGTAAATTAGCACTGCTAAACTTTCGGAATTTTTACTAATGAAAAAACTTACTATCTCAATGCTGTTGTTGGGTCTTGCAGGCCTTCAAGGACAATCCTTTCAGCAAGTTGCGGTATCGGCGAAAGGTGATCTGGCCGATTCGATTGCTGAACTCGAGCAACTCAAAGAGACCATTGTTCAGGAACGTCAACCTCTTCAGAGTGAGGAAAGCCGATTCAAAGATGAGGCTTTCGCTTTGAGGGCAGAGTTGGAACGCATTTTGCGACGACGTGATAATACGGATCGCGATCTGACTTCTTTGAGAAACGAAGTAGACGCTCTCGACGATCAGAATGCTTATATCACAAGTCTAATGGGTGAATACATTCGCGGTTTTGACAATCGGCTTCATATTAGTGAGCGCCAAAGGTATTCGGACATAGTCGAGGATGCCAAACTTACCACCGAAGATATTAACCTTTCTGCAGGTGATCATTTCGCCACACAGCTGAAAGTAATTGATGCAGCGCTTACACGAATGGAAGGTCTCATCGGAGGTCACACCTTTAACGGGAAAGCGGTCATCCCAGGAGGAAAGTTGGAAAACGGTACGTTTAATCTACAAGGTCCGGTTGCCTTCTTTGCTTTGCCGGAAAAAAACGTCGCTGGTATTGCCACCCGTGAATTCGGTTCTTCTCAGCCATCGGTCACCAGCTTAGGGGAGGGCCTTGACCCACTGATTGCAAGCTTCACTCCCAACAGCGCGGGAGATTTTCCATTTGATGCTTCACTGGGTGCTGCTATTCAAATTGAGGCTGCGCGCGATACCGTGGTCGAGGTAATTAAAAAAGGCGGACGGACGATGATTTTCATCTTGGGAATGGCCGGGATCGCACTGTTAATTGCCATTTATAAATTTATTGAAATTTCCGGAGTTCGGCGTGCTCGACCAAAGGACCTAGCTTTCATCATTGAAGCGCTTAATAGCGGTGATACCGACCAGGCATTGCAATATGCGCAAAAAATTAAAGGACCCGTGGGGGCCCTGCTTACGGCAGCCGTTAAAAACCACCACAAAGATAAGGACCACGTTGAAGAAATCCTTTATGAAAAGCTAATCGAGGCTCAACCGAAGTTGGAAAGCTTCCTGGCATTTATCGCCGTGACCGCAGCTACCGCTCCCTTGCTTGGTCTTTTGGGCACTGTGATTGGCATGATAACGACTTTTAAATTGATCACAATTTTCGGCACCGGAGATGCGAAGTCATTATCAACGGGTATTTCGGAAGCGTTGATAACCACTCAATTTGGTTTGATTGTGGCCATTCCATCCTTGATTTGCCATGCCCTGCTTTCGCGGAAGGCAAAAGGCGTGATCAGCAGTATGGAGCGAACCTCCATTGGCTTCATTAATGGGCTACCTAATAAGAAGTAGTTTTGTTCCTACTTCATTAATGCAGTTACTCTTCTAAATGAAAAATCGAAAATCACTGGGATTAGGAGAGGACAAAAACGATATCAACATCTCGCCGATGATCGATATGGTTTTTATCCTGCTTATCTTTTTTATCGTTACCACAGTATTCGTGGAAGAATCAGGATTTGGGGTCGATCGTCCTAACCCTGTCGATCAACCTGAAGAGCAGGATGAAGAAACAGAATCCGTCACCATCCTCGTAGATAAGAATAATCAGGTTTTCTACAATGGGGAGAAAATCAATCCGGATTCGATTCAACCTAAAGTCAACCAAGTCCTGCAGGCCGACAAGGAAGCCCCAATCGTAGTCGAAGCTGAAGACGCCGCCAATGCAGGATTGGTCGTCCGCGTAATGGACGAAGCCAGGCAGGGGGGTGCTGGTATCATCAGTTTATCCTCTGCATCGAAATAACCTGAAATCTTTGTACGAAGCCAAATACCATTTCAAATGACACTTAAAACTAAAATATTCAATTCCGTTTCAATCCTTGCTTTGGCAGTGAGTTTCTTTGGGCTGTCAAATTCCCAAGCACAAGTGCCCAATGCGAATCCGTGGAAAAATCCGGACTTTATTGACCGCTTTATTGGCACATATACCCCACGCGTCACCGTAGAGCCGAGGATATCCCAAGCGGACAAAACATACCTCGAGGAAGAACTCCTGCCGGCCCTTCAATCGGATCGGGTGGCTGCCCAACAGCTCCTGATCAGCAAGGTAGCTGAGCAGGATTCCAACGCCTCTTTTGATATGATTCTTGCGAATATGTATTATCAAAATGGGCAACTGCAACAAGCGGTTCAAAGTTATGAGGGAGCCTTGAAAAAGCATAAGCAATTTCTCAGAGCCCACGAAAATCTCGGGTTTCTATATTTTCAGCTAGGGAATATGGAAAAGACCTTGATGCACTTTAACGAAGCTGTTCGTTTGGGTGCGGTAGATAAAAACATTTTTGCAATTCTTGCCTACCTTTTCTTCGAAAAGGAACAGTACATAGCGGCCGAAACTTCTTACCGCTCCGCCCTTATTTACGAAGTAGAAAACGAGGATTGGGAGTACGGGCTGGCTAGAAGTATTCTGGCTCAGCGAAAATTCCAGGATGCCATTGGCCTTTTTGATCGCCTGATCCAGGGGGCACCCGAGCAGTCAGAATATTGGAGATTACAAGCTGAGGCTTTCTTGGGATTAGGAGATACCGCTTCGGCGGCTTCCAATTTTGAAGTAATTCGAAGACTGGGAACTATATCGGCGGAAAACCTTGTGACTCTGGGTGACATCTATGTTGAGAACAAATTTATAGCGGCCTCTCTTGAAGTTTACAAAGAAGCGATCCTGAAGAAGGGCCGTCTCAATGTTGAAAGGCCAATCACGGCTGCTGCTACCCTGATCGAGGCCGGATTTGTAGATGAAGCAGCTGAGGTCCTGGCGGAAATTGACTCCGCTTACGGTGGTAGTTTAGACAGTAAATTGGCCTTCGATGTTAAAAAATTGAAAGCCAAGATCCAGGCCGGCAAAGGTAATGCTTCTGCTTCGATAATTCCTACCTTGGAAGAGATGGCTGCTCAAAATCCACTCGATGGAGACGTTTTGATACTCCTTGCTGACTACTACTCCGAAGCGGGCAATTTTGAAAAGGCCGAATTTCTCTATGAACGTGCTCAAAGTATAGCCCAATACGAAGCGAAAGCGCTTTATCATTATGGCAAGGCACTAATCGGTCAGACCAAATACCGCGAAGCGATTCGCTCTCTGGAACGCGCGCAAGATATCGATCCGCAAGACTTGGTAGAAGAATATCTAATCGCGGCCCGTAATGTTTATAGAGCGGTTCGCTAATCCATTTTGCACTAATTTCAAAAAATTAATTTCTTCGGAGATCTAAAAAATGATATTAAATACCAAACAAATAACGGTACAGGTTGGATTGTTTTCTCTTTTAGGAATAATGACCAGTGTCCAATCGGCCCAAGTGTTGAACCAGGCCCGCACCACCCTCGAGCAGTGGGTGGAAACCCGGCAGATCATTGCTCAGGAAAGAACTACTTGGCTTGCCGAGGAAGTGACGCTGAACGAAAGTATCGAGTTTCTGAAAACCGAGATAAAGTCTCTGGACGAAGCCATTGCGGATGCTGAAAACAACATCAGCACAGCAGGCGAGGACCAAAAATTGTTGGAAGGTGATATCGCCACCAACGAAGATGCGCTTTCTGTTATTGCTGCTGCGATTCCAACGTTTGAAAAAAGAATTTTGGAGCTATCGAGCATCTTTCCTGCCGTATTACAAGAAAAGGTTGCTACTCTTATGCGCCGAATTCCGGATCCCAATTCCGATCGCGAGGTCACCGTTACCTACGAGGATCGTATTCAAACTATTATATCGGTTCTGCAAAATATCGAATACTTCAACAAGGTAGTCACTTTAAGTAGTGAATTGAGAGAGAGCGACGGCGAGGTATCGGAAGTGAAGACTTTGTATCTCGGTTTTGGCCAAGCCTATTTTGTTGATGAAGGACAAACCATCGCCGGCTATGGGTATCCGGTTGTGGGCAAAGGCTGGGAATGGGTAGATATGCCGGATATTGCCGAGGCAATTTATACATCTGTCCTGGTTTTTGATAATAGAAAGCCCGCCGTCTTCGTTAACGTCCCCGTAGCCATCCAAGAATAGCCACAGTTATGATATTTCGAAAAAGAATTTCTATGAAATTGATACTTTCTCTTTTCCTTGTTTTGCCATTTCTATCAGTAAGCGCTCAAAATGCTTCTGAATCGGCGGCAAAGACCACCGAAGGGGATTTACAGCGCGCACTCGTCGAGCTTACAGCACTCCGTAATGATATAGGTGCCAAAAAGATTCCCTTGGCAAAAACAATTAACGACTTGGAAGCGCAAAAGATCGATCTGACTGACAGGCGCGACGAGGTCGTTGAATTGGCTACAGGTGGCGATCGCATCAAGGCCGAACTTCAAGAAAGGCTTGAAGCTCTATCTGACCAGAATGATTATTTAAGCACCGCAATCGACAATTATCTAGCTGAGTTGGTTGGTAGCAATCTTCATATTTCTGAAATACAGGTTTATGACGAAGTGATTAGTTCCGCGCGGGGCCATTCAAAAGACCATAGCCTGAAGGATAAATACGGCCTTCAAGTTGCTGCTTTAAACGCGTCATTCGATAGAATCTTCAAAATGGTAGGCGGCTATACCTTCGCTGGAGAAAGTGAACTGGATGGGGGTGAGCTGGTATCAGGAAACTTTGCCGTTGTCGGGCCCATCGAGGTATTTTCGGACGGACAAAATGTAGGCATTGTAGATTTGGCTCCCGAACAATTACGACCACTATTGGTGACCATCCCCGGTGCTCCAGAGGAGCAAATGAAAGCCCTTATAACCGGCGGTTCAGGGACTTTGTTCTTTGATTCCAAGTTGGGGCAAGCGCTGGATATCCTGCTTTTGAAAGAACCAATTTTGGATCACATCGCAAAAGGAGGATTGGTCATGTATCCTATTTTGGCTCTCGCTACGGCCGCATTTTTAGTTTCCATTTTTAAGGCTTTCGAAATCGCATCTGTTAAAAAGGCGAAACCTCAAGATCTGGCCACTATTCTTGATCATATCAACAACGGTCGCAATGATGATGCACTAGCCTACGCCAACGGGGTTAAGGGGCCTGTTGGGGAAATGATGACCGCAGCCCTTGAACATTTAGATTTTGATGATGAGGTTATTGAAGAAATTTTATACGAAAAAATGTTGGGGGCCCAGCCCAAGCTGGAGCGCATGTTACCGTTTATTGCGGTGACAGCTGCTACCGCGCCTTTGTTAGGACTGCTGGGCACCGTAACCGGTATGATCAATACCTTTAAACTCATTACTATTTTCGGAACCGGAGACGCAGCGCAGTTGTCCTCTGGTATCTCGGAAGCCTTGATAACTACTCAGTTTGGATTGATTATCGCCATACCAACCCTGATTGTACATTCCATTCTTTCTCGAATGACCAAAAGTGTTCTTGGTAGCATGGAACGCACCGCTTTGGGATTTGTAAATGGACTACCACACAAAAATTAAAGGCAGGCTAAAATGACAGGATTCCTGGCAGTATCTTTACACGATTTTACTACCGTTTGGTTGAGTGGTGGCTGGGTTATGGTACCCTTGGTATTTTTGGCCTTTATCATCTTCTTCTCCGCAATGGAATTGATTTTCTTTTTCGGGCGAGGCAATCACACCAAAGTGTCCGAAGCTGTGATCGAAACCTGGGTGGATGATCCCGGTCAGGGACAAGGGCACGTTGGCGAGATAATTGGATACATCCAGTCAGAAAGCGATGGTCAACCTGATCAAGTGCGTAATCGAATTAAGGAGATTTCTTCTGCCTCCATTCCAGTTGTCGATGCACGGCTGATGTTTCTCAACATTCTAGTGACTGTTTCTCCGCTCATGGGACTCCTTGGTACAGTTATTGGTATGCTTTCTACTTTTAAGGCTCTCGCAAGTGGATCGGGCAAAACGATTGATTTGGTTGCCGAGGGTATATCTGAAGCGCTGATCACGACCCAAACTGGGTTGATCATTGCCATTCCCGGATACCTTCTTGTTGCTTACATTCAGAAAAAAAGAAACCAATATGCGGCTTTTTTGGTAAGACTAGAGAGCTTGCTGTTACAGAAACTTCAAAAGACGGATTCTGAATCTTTTTAATACTACCCCCGCCGTATAGGCCTCACTGCCCATGAAAGGACGTAAATCATTAACTGAGAATGAAGAACTAAGCAATATCAACATATCTCCTATGATTGATATGGTATTTATTCTTTTGATCTTCTTCATTGTGACGACTGTATTTGTTGAAGAGCCAGGCGTGGATATTGAGAAACCCATTACCCAAAGCGCGTACGCTTTGGAAAAGAATTCAATTTTGATTGCGATTACAGGAAATAACGAAGTGGTGTTTGGTGGAAAGCAGCGAGGTGTAAGTGAAATTAGACCGATCGTAAGACGTCTTAATGCCAGAAAGGCAATGCCGGTGATTCTTCAGGTCGATAAAAACGCCAGTGCAATTACTGTTATTCGAGTCATCGATGAAGCAAAACTAGGAAAAGCAAATGAAATAAACATTTCGTCGGATCTGCGTTAGCAAAAAATTATTACCCCAAACTTTGATATAGATTATGAAAAAAATCTTTTCTTCAGATTACCAAAATGGATCACTGCCCATGTCTTTGCCTGCTGGGGCTGTGATTACCGCCTTATTGTTCCTCGCACTACCGTTGACTCAGATTTTATCCGAAATTGCCAGTCAAGATGATGACAACAAAAACAAGCGCATCCAGGTGCAGCCTCCTCCGCCACCACCACCCGATATTCCTGAGCCGCCTGAAGAGGAAGATCAAGAGGAAGAAATCGAGATGGAGAAAGAACAGCAGCAGCTCACGTTGGACCAAATTAATATGGCTCTAAATGCTGGTGACGGAGGTATGTCTGCCGGAGGAATTTCCGTTCAGATTTTTGATATTGCTGATAATTTTGAGGATATGATCTTTGAGATCGCCGATTTGGACCAACCTCCGGTGCCAATTGTTCAAATTGCTCCGGTTTATCCTCCGGAACTTAAACGGAATCGTGTTCAGGGAACCGTCAATGTGGTGTTTATCGTCGATGAAAACGGGAGCGTAAAACGCCCCAGCATCGAAAAATCCACCAACCGTGAATTTAACGAAAACGCTTTGAAAGCAGTGCGTCAGTGGAAGTTTGAAGCTGGTGAAAAAGATGGCAAAAAGGTGAAAACCCGTGTTCGCCTGCCTTTGGCCTTTACCCTCCGTCGATAATTTGTCATGAAATCGCTTCAAAATACCATCTGTTTCCTCGTTGTTGTAATCACTGCTTTTTGCATGGTTTTGCCCTTGTCTGCGGAAATAGATATGCAGTTTTGGAAGAAGCAGGGCTATTTTGACGGGTATTATAAGAATCTCGGTTTTGTAGAAGCCAAGCTTCCAACCATAAAGTCCGAGGAACAGGAGGTGCTCATAGCCTTCACCGACATGTTAAAGGTCAATGAAGACAGAGCACGGCAATACCTAGCCTCTCAGATCACCCCGCAATCGAGCTCCGCTTTGGATTTCAACTTGGGAGTTCAATACTACAAGGCCGACGATATAAAAAATGCCCAAACCTATTTTGGAAGAGCCGTCCGCAAGTGGCCGACTTTTCAAGCGGCCTATAAGCTCTTGGGCTATTGTTACCTTTCCCAGGAGGATTGGACGCAAGCCGCCCAATCATTTGCGACCGCAACCGCTTTGGGCGAGGACGATGCTAAGACATACGGTCTTTTGGGTATGATTTATCTTAATCAGGAGAAAATCCTTGAATCGGAGAGCGCTTATAAAAAAGCGATCATCGCGGATCCGAATACTCTGGATTGGTACAAGGGCCTTGCTCAAACCCTTCTCAATCAAAGGAAGCACCAGGAATCGATTTCCTTGTTTGAGGAAATGATCGATAAGGCTCCAGATGCTGAAACAGAAAAAACCTTTCTCCTGCTTCAGGCCAATGGATTTATCGCCTTGAAGCAGCCACTAAAAGCTGCTGCTAATTACGAAATCGTAAGGCGTATGGGATTATCTACTGCAGATTCCATGGGACGTCTCGGAGATATTTACCTCAATGAAAACCAAGTAGAACTGGCTACAGAAGCTTATGTTGAATCCATTCAGCTAGACCCGGAGCAGAATCAGGAAGTACCTGTAAACTCGGCCGCGATCATGGTTGGCAGAGGTTTTTGGAAAAGCGGGCAGGTATTGGTTGATACTATTCGCAAGGTATTTAGTGAAGCTCTTCTTCCAGAACAACATCTTACTTTGCTGCGTTTGGAGGCCCAGGTTGCCATAGCAACGAAGGCGGAGTCGACCATCGTCATTGGATTTTTGGAAGAGATCCTTGAATTGGAGCCGGAAGACGGACAAACCTTGCTGCTACTTGCTAAATTCCATGCTTCTGAAAAGGAAATCGAGGAATCGCGCAAATATTACGAAAAAGCAATTGAGATTGAGGGTTTCGAATATCAGACACTGATCGAGTATGCTCAAATGCTTGTCCCGCAAAAGCTGTATTGTGATGCAGTGCCATTACTGAGAGATGCCTTAAATATTGAATACACACTTTCCGTTGAGGATTATTTGGATCGTGTGGAGCGTGCATGTCGCAACCAACGATTGGGGCGGTAATATCCGATTCATTTTTCACTTTAAAATAAAAAACGCCTGCTCGAATTGAGGCAGGCGATTTTAAATAGGGTTGGACTCAGATTATTGACCCAGTTGGAACCGTGAAAATTTGCGGATTACGATATTCTCCCCCAGCTGGGCAATTTTTTCTGTAATCAGTTCGTTGATTGTTTTGCCGGGATCTTTGATGAAAGGCTGGTCCACTATACAGGTCTCGGAGAAAAACTTATCCAGTTTGCCTTCCACTATCTTTTGAATTGCTTGCGGAGGTTTGCCCTGGGCTTGACTGGTTGCGATGTCGCGCTCCTTGCTGACGAGGTCTTCTGGAACATCATCGCGATTCAGGTAACTGGGATTCGCAGCTGCAATGTGCAGACAAAGATCCTTTGCCAAAGCTTTAAAATCGTCTGTCTTGGCTACAAAGTCGGTTTCACAATTGAGTTCTATCAAAACTCCCACTTTGCCACCCATGTGAATGTATTGGTCAATAAGCCCTTCGCTGGCTGTGCGACCTGCTTTTTTCGCTGCCGTGGCCACGCCTTTTTTACGTAATGCGGTGACGGCCATTTCGATATCGCCTTCGCTCTCCACAAGGGCTTTTTTGCAGTCCATCAAACCTACGCCTGTTTTTTGGCGGAGGTCGTTTACCATACTAGCTGATATTTGTACGCTCATTCTCGTTTATTTTTCTAAATTGGGTTTTAGGATTCTTTCTATTCTTTTTGGGGTGATTCCTGATCAACCATCAATTCGGGATCAATAGTTACGGTGATCTCCTCCATATTTTCTGTCGCTTCAGCAGCCAACTGCTCGGAATAAGTTTCGAGCGTAGGTTCAGCGATGAAAGCCTGTGGTGTCTTGTTGGCTTCGCGTTTGGCCATTCCATTCTGTAAGGCTTCCATAATAGTTTCGACGATGATGCAGATAGATTTTACAGCGTCGTCATTTCCAGGAATGGGATAGTCCACCAAGGTTGGATCGGAATTCGTATCAACGAGTGCCACGATAGGAATCTGAAGTCGTTTTGCCTCAGCTACCGCAATATTTTCCCTCTTGATATCGATAATAAAAATGGCATCGGGCAGTTCAGGCATTTCGAGCAGGCCTTCAAAATTGCGGTTCATTCTGCTCATTTCACGCCGAATAGCTGAACCCTCCTTTTTGGGGAGTTTGTCCAGGCTTCCGTCTGCTTCCATCGACAGAAAATTCTTATATTTGGCGATACTGTTTAAAATGGTCGAAAAATTGGTCAACGTACCGCCTAACCAACGGTTTACACAAAAGGGCAATTCAGTGGCAGTAGCAGCTTCGCGAATAAGCTCCTGGGCTTGTTTTTTAGTTCCGACCAGAAGGACCTTCCCTCCATCCGCGATGGTTTGTTCTAAAAATTGTGATGCAGTTTCCAGGCACTCGTAGGTTTTCCCCAGATCCATGATGCTGATCCCTTGGCGGTGATCAAAAACGTAAGGCTTTGATTTTGGATTCCAGCGTTTGGTTTGATGGCCAAAATGCACTCCGGCATCAAATAGGTCTCTAACAGTTATGTTCATAATAATTGCAGGAGCCCGAGGATAGGGTGGACTCCTTGTCGAGTAATTTAAGGTTAATATTGCGTTTCCCGATTGTGGGAAAAAGTAGGCCAAGCTAGTGTCTGCAATTAGAAAAGCAAGGTGTAATTTTCATGGTTTTATGCATCCCATCCTCGCATTCTGCTGCGCATTTTCGAAACCGATGAAAAATAATCTTGAACAGATCCGGAATCTGAAAACTATTCGTCCTCTTTCCCATATTGCAGGGTGGAGCAGTCTGGTAGCTCGTCAGGCTCATAACCTGA
>CEVA01110631.1_pt1 | contig 11543 bp, 5 predicted proteins | sample 361521 | NCBI WGS metagenome assembly CEVA01 (sample SAMEA2622823, study PRJEB7988) | marine metagenome | isolation source: saline water (ENVO:00002010), including | reverse complement strand
AAAGGCCAGATCGGCCTTTCCCTTGCTGTTTAGAAGGAAACTTTGGGCGTAATGAGCCAGGAGATTGTCCGGGTCCAGTTTCAATGCCGTTTCCACCGCTTTCGCCATCTCATCGAGTCGCATGCCGTGATACATCACCAACGCACGCAAGGCCCAGACGTCCGGATCGGTCGGGGCAAAGCCGATTGCCTGCTCGGTATGCCATTGGGCCATTTCCTTCCAATGAATGACGACGTGGGGTTTCAGTTTACTGGCGGGCATGAAAACGGTTTTGACGTAGCCGATCATCGCGTGTGCCAAACCGTTGGTTGGGTCCAACTCCAACGCCTTGTTCAAATTACTCATGCTCTTCGGCTTGAGGAGTGACGCGAGGCGTTCTGAGGCCGGTTGGTTGCTCCAGGGAGAGACGGTCCGCTTGTCTGGGGCGGCAAGGTACCAGAGGCCCCATTGCCGGTACGGGTCGTCGGCATCGTCCGCCTCGATCCTGGCCTGGAGTTGTTTCATGGCTGATCGGTCCACAACCAGGGTTTCTCCGTTTTTGTCTATGCGCCGTTGTGCAACGGTTTCGGCCAACTCGGCCAACCACCCCGGCGTCTTTTTGTCCATCGGTGGCAGGTCGATCATGGTGACCGTTCCTGTGGTGGAGGGCGGAACAGCACCCGAGACCAGGAGTTGCCTATCGTTCGGCCTGAATGCGACAGACGCAATCTTGGATCCGGAACCCAATGACCGGGAAAGCAGGTTGGCCCCCGTGGGGTATTCCCAAACCGAAATGTCCCCCAGGTAGTTTCCAAATGCCAACAGACGGCCGTTGTGGCTAAAAACGATCCGGCCCATGTCAGATTGGCCTTTGGCCATCAACGGTTCTGAAATCTGGGAGTGTTTCTTCCAGTTCCAAAGTTCAATTTTCCCCCATTTGATTTTGGGTTGCGGGCTGGCGCAGGCCGCGATCACGTCACCGTCAGGGTGGAAAACGGCTGCGGTGTAGTAATCGATCTCCGGAGTTTCAAAGACCACCTCGAGTGTCTTGGTGTCCCAGGCTCGAAGGCGTCCGCCGAACGGCGCACTCACGACCACCGAACCGTCCGGGCTAAAGGAGATGCCGCTGATGGCGTTGAGTGCCCTGGGCAATAAGCGGGTGACTTTGCCGGACGTGAGGTTGATCAGAAACTGATCTCCGGCCGCGTTGCCGGTGGCGACCAATGTTCCGTCGTGGTTCAGGTCGAAGTTGACCGATTGCAGATCCCAGGCGTCGTGTATCCCGTATCCGGTGTCGGCGTCGAAAGCTCGGATTTGGCCAGAACTCGTCGCGGCCACAATTGTCTTGCCGTCCGGTGTGTACGTCGCGCGACTGACCGGTTCACCCAAAACCATGGTGGTTTTGAGTTCGCCCGTCTCCACATCCCAGGTTCTTACGGACCCGTCGGCACAAGAGATCGCAATAGAGGTCGCGTCAGGGGAAAACTGGCTGCTTGTGCCAGAACCAGGGAGCTGAAACGCTCGGACCTCAGCCAGTGAGTCCGAATTCAGAATCTTTGCTACCGAATTCAGATTGTTCAGCGTCTGGGCGGCGAATAACGTGCCGTCTGGACTGAATGAAGCTCCGGAGACTCTTCCTGGAAAACTAAGTCTTGGGAAAGTGCGTTGACGGGATTCCAACGTCCATGCCCGTGCCCTGCCGTTGAGTAACTTCTTACCCGACCCGCTGTCGAAAACGGTCTGTTCCAGGTGCAGCATCGATTTGGGATCGGTGAGTGAATCAATGGACCGGATAAAGGACGAGGAAAATGCGTGGCCTTCCTGGATGGGTTTTCCGGTGCGAGTACTCCAGCAGCGGAGCTTCAAGTCATCCAGTGTCACTGTGAAAAGGCGCTCACCATCGCGGCTCATCGTGATATCGGGAGGCAACGGATGATGGATTGGTTCGATGAGCGGACGGGTGTTGATGATGCTCCAGGAGCGGACAGAGAAGTCTTCGTGTTCAGTGATAAGGCGGAGTCCATCGGGAGGAAGAAGTAACGTGGTGATCGGATTGGCGGAGAAATCAAACGTTGACACCGATTTTCCGGTGTAGAGATCTCGGCATTCGACGACGGTCCCTTCCGGGTTCCTGAAGACCCCCAACCACGCCTCGTTCGCTACGTATCCGCGAAAGCCAGTTGCAATCACATTTCTCGCGATTTGTGCGCCGAGCGGTACGTTGGCGGCAGCGAAATCCTTGAGCGAAAACTCTGCCGTCAAAGTCCCCTTGGCCATGTCAATCGCCACGGCCCGAAGAGTTGTGTCGGTCCTTCCAATGAACGTCGCGAGAGGAGTGTCCGCGTGGACGCTTGCGTCCTCTATTCTGAAGCCGACATCCAACGATTCGAGTTTCTTTTCGTCGGCGGACAGATCGATCCATTGGGCGATATTGCCCGAACGGAACGGAACGCCTAACAGGTACTGGGTGTTTTTGCCGGGCAAAAGGCTCACCCGGGATGCGGTCTTGGACTGGAAGACAAGTTTCGCGTCCTCGACATTCCAAATGCCCAGGGAAAGGTCTCGGAAAGTGGCAATAACGTATTTGTCGTCCGAGGACATTCGAACACTGTCGATGATCGAATTTTTAGCGATGCTGAGTTGCCGTCCGATGAGTTTTCCGGAGGCGGCATCCCAGATGTTGAAATGATTGGTTCCCGGTTGATCGACTACGAGTCGCAACACCTTCGGTCGAGGTTCGGCCACAAAGTAACCTCGGTCGATCCTGTTTTTGATTGGTATCAGTGGGGTCGCCGCTTTCAGGTCAGTGGTGTTGAATCCCTGGATACTCCCCCCCTGATCGCGGAGCGACACAAAAACCAGCGATGCATCCTTGGTGAACGTCGGGTAGTCGACCCGGACTCCTCCGGCGAACACGCCAACCTTGGCCCGGGTTTTGACGTTCCACAGCGTCCCCTGTCGACCGGTCGTGAGCGTCCAGTAAAAGGTCCTGGTGTGCTTCTCGAGCCCGGCAAAATTGATCGGTTGCTCTGTCTCGATCGTGAAGGCTTCATTCAGAAGATGATTGTGGTCGGAAAGGACTGAAATGATCTGGTTGGCCGCCGGCCAGTAACTGCTGTCAGTTCTCAGTGAACGTGCGAGGTAGGCGAGTCCGATGTCTGTCTCGCCGGATTCCAGGTGCTCATTGGCTGTGAGAAAGTAGGAGCGAGTGAGTGTTTCATTGAGTGTGTCGCGGGCGCGTTCGGCTGTTTTACGCGATTCGTCCGCCTCCGTTGTCTTTTGGTCTGCGAGTTCACGTTGCTTAGCTTCGTTCTGACGGGCCTGTTCCGCTTTGTTTTTTTCTTCGACGGCAATGCCTCGCTGGGCGTCGGCAGCGACACGCTGTTGATCCGCTTTGATTCGTTCCTGGTTGATCCAGAAAGCAGCACCCGTGACCACCACCAGCATCAATATGGACGCCGCCAACAGTCCCTGTTTCATCCGCTTCAGACGCCCCTGACGGGCATTGCGTTCGTCCCGTGCTGCCGTCAGACGTGCAATCATCTCCCCCTGTTCAGTGTCCGACTCATCCAAGAGGGACAGACTCAACTCATAATCTTCCTTCTTCTCAGCACACAGCGCGTAGGATTGGCGAGCGCGTTCAATGCCCTCTGCAGCCGTTGTGTTGCCCGTCCACAATTCCACTGCCTGCTGGAATCCGAACACCGATTCAGAGTAGCGGGTGTAGTCGCCACTTTGCTCAGCCGCCTGCAACGCCAACTCCGCGCTGGCAGCCAGCTTCAAACTCTCCTGGTGCGATTCAAATTCTCGCACCGCCTGCTGGAAGTCACCCACCGTCTGGTAACGATCTGCCGGGGCCGCAGACATTGCTTTCAAGGCCACGCTCAACAGTTCGCCCGTCGGATCCAGCTTTTGGATTCGTTCGGGGTCCGGAGTGACAATTTCGTTCCGCGAAACGGCCTCTAGACATTTGCGAGCCGAGTCCCCAGCATGCGGGGATTCGCCCGTCAGAAAACGGAACAGGATTGCACCCAGCAGATAGACATCGCTTCGTGGGCCGACGAGGTATGGCGGAGTGATCATCTCCGGTGCCATGTAACTCGGTGTGCCGCCTGCCGACGCGATCACGTCGTCGCCGGATTCGGACAGGACCGCCAATCCCCAGTCCAGAACCAGCACCTCACCGAAACCGCCCGTCATGATGTTCTGGGGTTTCAGGTCGCGGTGAATCACGCCTTCAGCGTGAGCAAACGCAATCGCGTTGCACACGTCGATGAGAATCTTCAGGTTCTGGTCCAGTGTCAAATCGTCGATGGTCTCGTCCCATGCGAGCCCTTTGACGTTCTTCATTGAATAGAAGAGGCCACCATCCGGCGATTCACCCACCTCATGAATCGGGACGATATTGGGGTGTTCCAATCTTCCGGTCAAAACCGCTTCGGTCAGAAACTCGTTCCGAACAGACTGCTTTTCGCTGGAATGCCCGTGGATGGTCTTCAACGCCACTTCGCGCCCAAGCGCAATCTGTCTCGCCAGGTGAACCGTGCCCATGCCCCCTTCACCCAGCAACGACAAGGTCAAGTAGTCCAGGCGATTTCCCGCAGGTGAATCCGTTAGTTCCACGTCGTCGACATCTGGTCCGCCCGTTTGGACACTGCGCCGACTTACAGAGTTTGTGCTCGGGAATGACTCAATGGCCGCCATCCAGTCTTCGTGTTCGCTTCCCTCCGGTTTCAGGCTCGTATGGGGCAATGTCCGGTCGAGATCCTGGTGTTCTGATGCGAGTGAACTCGCGAAATTGTCGAGAAACCCATCGGTGACCAGTGTCTTGTCGGAGTCGACATCATTCTGGTTGTCTTCAACCACGTCGGAAATGTCCCCGACGAATGTCTCGTCGGGCTCTTGCCCTGGAATCTCCCTTGAATAAGGACCAACAAATGTCGCCTCTGGATCAACATCATTCTGGTTGTCTTCAACCACGTCGGGAATGTCCCCGACGAATGTCTCGTCGGGCTCTTTCCCTGGAGTCTCCCTCGAAAAAGGACCGACAAATGTCGCCTCTGGATCAACATCATTTTCCCGAGACGCCGGGGCGGCGTCATGTTGTTTCGACGGGTCACTGTTTTCTGGCAGTTCAGCCGGTGATTCAGAATCCGGATGTTCGTTCATCTATGACAGCCTCAGACAATCTCAATAATCAAATTGCGGTGTGAATTTGGAAACGCTAGCGCATTCGGCGAGAGCATAACAAGAGAGGCACAAGTCCTCACGATTGATAACGCGGAAAAACGAAAATCCAGTATGGCGAGTTTGCCTTTTCCGGCCGAATTCGAGTTGTTTTTCGGACCCGGGTTTCTCTTATTGCGGATTTTCGATGAACGGTTGCTCTCTCGAGCGGATTGAAGAGTGGCGTTCGTAGTGGGAGTCTCGACCCTTTTGGATGCGTGGCAACCGTCGCCGCGCCGACGAAATACGGTCGGACTTGTATGATGCGTAGAGAAACGTGTGCGTCCTCATTATCGAAAGACCTCCCGTCGCGAATGGCGCACTCCTGGGATGGTGGCCCTGATGTCGCAGCAAGACATTGTCTTTTTTGACCGTTATCAAAGACAAATTCGCGTGGAGAAGGTTTACGGAGAAAAATATCTGCGTTGGACCTATGGAACGTTTTTTGGGCGCCTGGCGTTGGCGACCGTTGTGAAACGCACCTGGTTTTCTCGGTTTTACGGATGGAGGATGGACCGCCGTTCCTCCCGCCGAAAAATTCAAGGATTCGTGGACAAATACAACGTTGATCAAAGCGAATTCACTCGCAAAATCGACGACTTCGAAAGCTTCAACGCGTTTTTCTCGCGAACGCTTCAGCCACAATCTAGACCGATCGATCCGGATCCGGCGGCAGTCGTATTTCCTGCAGATGGTCGCCACCTTTGCGTCCCGGATCTCTCGTCCTGTGACGGATTGTTCGTAAAGGGGGAGATGTTCGACCTGAAATCGTTGGTGGGCAACGCACAGTTGGCCAAAGACTTTGCCGGTGGATCTCTTGTCCTGTCCCGCCTCAGTCCGGTCGATTACCACCGTTTCCACTTTCCTGCAACTGGTCGTGCCGGTCCGCATCACGTCATCAATGGCCCGTTGTTTTCGGTCAATCCAATAGCGTTGCGGAAAAACATCCAGATCCTGGCCACCAACAAACGCGCAATGACCGTGCTGAACACCGAGCAAATGGGCAGGGTACTACTGCTTGAGGTCGGAGCCACCAACGTCGGTAGTATCTGCCAAACGTACGCGGAAGACACTTTGGTCACACGAGGCGACGAAAAGGGATTCTTTCGGTTTGGTGGCTCATCGACCATCACAATTTTCGAAGCCGGACGAGTACGGTTTGACTCCGATCTTGTGTCCCATTCCGCAGAAGGTGTGGAACTTTATGCTCGTATGGGTGACAGAATGGGCATGGTGACGCCACCTCGATGACTGGGCGGTTGATAATGAGGTCACTTCCAGGGACGGCGAGGCGCGTTTTCAATTCTGCATTTCGATGGGGAGCAATTCGACACCGTTGCGGGCGGCGTTGACCCTGAAACGAACCAGGAAACACCGTTGCGGTGCCGCGTGCCGCTCGACATACGGCAGAAGAATCGTTTCATCGGAAAGCAACGTGAGTTTTCCGTATCCGTACGTACCGGGGTCGATCTTGATGGGAGCAGACCAATTTTTTCCTGCATTGGTGCTGAGGAAAACACTTTGTCCACCGCTCCCACCAGCCGTAAGCACCAGCGTGTCGTCCTTCAAGACGACCATGTGTGGTGCGAATACGTACTTCGGGCCAATCGTGCCGATCTGCCGCCATTTGACTCCATTGTCGTCGGAGACGAGTGTTCCGCCGTCGGGGCGAACAACCAGTACAAGGCGACCACTGGACAACCGCCCGAAATCACCTTCATCTGTATCGAGCCACTTGTCGGCTGTGGCTTTCGGCAGCTTGAGGAAAGCATCTGCGTCCCCCGAAACCACCCGGTCCTTAGGTTTTACTCGATCACCGATCGGCTTTCGGCGTCGAATTACCGAGATGACACGCCAGGTTTTTCCGTCGTCGTCTGAACGATGAATCGAACCGTCCAGCACGCTTCCGCCCTGATTCATGTCATACGACATCCACAACAATCCATTGTCTGGCAACTCGAGGATTCTCGAGCGACCGCGTGTGTAGTACGTGCCCGAACTCTTGAGTTGGACAGGCTTGCTCCACGTGCGGCCGTGATCCGTAGATCGAAGCACCAGTTGTTGTGTGTTGAGTTTCTGGTGGCCCTTGGGTGCCTTGGGGAATCCATACCACGAGGCCTGCATGTTGACGATCTGGATAACGGTGCCCTTTCGGGTCGTAAACGTTGCGCTGGGGCCGCTGTCGCGTGGGCCGTCGTACAGGGTTTTGGGTTTCGACCAGGTCTTGCCGTTGTCGGTAGACCGGCAGGCCATGATTCGTCCCCCGGTGGGCGCCTTGTGTTTCAAATCAAACCCCATTTTCTTGTACGGTTCGACGAGGTTTGCCCTGAGCACAACCGGCGTGGCAAATGACACATGCCAGTAACCGGCCGAGTGAACGTACATCAATTCACCGTTGGCCAGTCGGGTCACGTCGCCGACCCACCCGATAAAATCACCCAGGCCGGGGAACGGGTCGGGGCGGTTGTGGTCAAACCCCGTGACGCACACCCTTGCTTTTTTAATCGGCAGCCCAGTAACGGCGTTCGAATCGGCACCGTTCACGCCAGTTGTCAGGGGGAAGAGCGTTGCGCCGAGCAGGCTCAGTGCGGTGAGCCATGTGTTGGGTGTTTGCATGCTGAAGCGTCCATTCGATTGTCCAGAGTCTCAGGCTATCGTGTGTCGTTCAAAAAGTCCCATCTCGAGGTTCAACCGAGGTCCCCGCGGAACGGTCGAAACGTGGAACTTTCGTGAAACTGGTGGATGCCAACAGCCTCTTCGGTAGTGCGGTTCGACGAGCCGGACAGATTCAACAATCGCTTGTGTCGTTACAGTGGTTTTTGGCATCCTGCTGGTGGTTGCGGTGGAGTCCCATGAAGTGTGGTACTCATCCGCAGAGACATTCCACAATCTTGAACGACACCAAAGGGACGAGTTGATGAGGAAAATGATTCCGACGACGTTGTTGATGTTCACCTGCCTTGTGGCGGTCCTTTATTCAATGGTCTCCGTGCCCGCAATCAATGCGGTGGAGGCAAAGGCCAAGGTGAAAACGACATCCAGCCAGAAGGACTTCAAGGACTTCTGTGAGATTTCCAAGGGCCGGTGGATCGGTGAAGTGATCTGGATTACTGACTGGCCCGGTTTTGGGAAAAAGGGTGACAAGGTCACTGCGTATACCGATTTTGCCGTCGGTGAAGGCGGCAATGTTATGACGGGCCGCTTTTACGCAGGGCCGGGATCGGGGACAATTCTCGTGCATTATGACGCACGGACCCGGCAGATCTGGGAACGCGCCATCTCGTCTGGCGGAAATGTCTGGAACCACCTGGTTTACAAACATGACGGTGACTGGCATGTTCAGACCACCGGAAGCACCTCGGACGGAAAGAAAATCTCCGGACACTCAATTCGCAGTTTTACCGACAAGGGAAAGACGCAACGTTGGAGTGGGACCTGGACAATCGACGGAAAAAAACTCGACCCACTTCGTGATGTCTTTCGTCGGCTGGACGACTAGCAATGTGCGATTGGATGATGTCCCGGCCCGTAGGCGGGCCGGTCATCATTCATCGGGGGGAGTCTTGGCCAGCGACACACGGTAGAACTTGCCGCCGGGGCCGGTTGCGGTGGAGTAGTACATCCACCATTGGCGGTCCCGTCTGACCACGTAACAGGCGAAGCAGGCATATTCGTCAATGGTCCCGGGCCGTCCGTTGGTGATCGTAGGGACGGGGTCCTTAGTCCAACGGATTCCATCGTCACTGACGGCGTGAGTGATTCCATTGTGATTCGGGCCAGTGGTCGGTTCTCCCTTGGCCCAGGCGCTGTACCACATGTGGAATTTGCCCTCGTGCAGCATGACGAAGACGTTGTAGACGTATCCCTCGTCGAATGAGCCAACTTGCCCCGGGGTGAGAACGGGTTCGCCGTTATTGGAACGCGTCCAGTGAACACCATCCTGGCTGGTGGCGTGGCCAACCCGGAATGACTTTTGAGGTCCGACACCGTTGTACCAGAGATGCAGGACACCACGCGCGTCACGGAGGACAGTGGGATGCAAGACAACCTGATCGTCGAAGTGCCCTTTTCGTCCCGGACCGAACACGGGCCGGCCACCGTTCTGCCGCGTCCACGCCCGCCCGTCCTTGCTCGTTGCATACCCGATTTTGTAACGACTGGCGACGTCGCCCGCCGTATACCACATGTGAAACTTTCCGTCGTAACGCACGACGGTGGGGTGGTCGACTTTTGTCGAATCGAATGTGCCCGGTTCACCATGCTTGAACACAGGTTCGCCGCCGTTTTGTTTTTTCCAATGGACACCGTCCTGGCTGGTTGCCAGCCCAATGGACCCGGTGAATCGATCATCGCCGCGGCCGTTGTACCACATCCACCAGGTCTTCCCGTTTCGCAAAATGCTGGGGTATTTCGCCTGTGTGGAGTCGAAACTGCCTTTGCTGCCGATATCCAGGATGACGCGGTTGGTTTTATTGAACGCGATGTACGGTTGGTCGGCCCGGCACGTGGAGCACAGTACCCCGGCCCAAAGAGACGTCTGAAGTAACCACCGATATGCCATGGTCATGCCCCTGGTATCAGAATGTCCGTCAGGAAAATGGCTGCAAGTCATCGTTTGTGAACTGTCTTTGATTGAACTGTTTTCGCCAGCCGCTCGACTTCGATCACACGCAATTTGTGAGTGCCGCGTGCAATCACTTCATGCGGATCTTCGGCTTCAAATTGAAACGAGATCAATGGGCCATCGGCGTTGATTACCTTCGCGCGACATTGAACCTGTGTCCCCGGAGGAGTTGGTGCCGTGTGCTCGACATTGATTACAACGCCGACAGTGCTCTCGCCTGGTTCGAGAAGCGGTAGGACGGCCTTGCGTGCCGCGTGTTCCAAAAACCAGATCAACCACGGGGTGCACAAGATCTTGGGCATGCCGTTATGAGCAAAATCGATCAAGTGATTGGCTTCGACCACGAACGACACTTCGCCGACGGTTCCAATTTTGGCGGGGCCTTTCATGTCGTCCCTCTCAGTACGGCACAACGCGGTTCGATTAGAGCCTCGTGCCGGACTCTCGCTCGGTTACCCCCGTTGGGGAGTTCACGGCCAAGCCGGTCACGTTCCCACTTTTTTGTCGATGTCACTCAAATGTTGTGAGTACTTTGCGTTCCCGGACTGGCCACCAGGCCGCGATCTTCGCAGCCAGGTCGGCGACGATCTTGGGGTGATGTTTTGCCAGGTTGTTTTTTTCGTGAGGATCGGACGACAGGTCAAAAAGCTGGGGCCGTTTTTCTGATCGTGGATGGCTGCGCTTGTAACGATTTACTTCGCCGTCGTAGGTCAAAAGCAATTTCCATTTACCTTCGATTCTCCAACGATAAAGAAGCGAAGCTTCTGGTTTTTTTATATCCGCGATGTCGTGCGCGAACCCTTCTCCGAATATTCCGGTTCGAGTGATAGCCGTCTTCCGTTGCAGGCTTTCAAGCAAGTTCATACCCGGGGTGTTGTCGGGGATTCGAGCCCCGGCCGCGGCAAGAACGGTCGGAAAAAGATCGACTGAAGAAATGACCTCGGAGCGTTTGGAAGGTTTCAGGCCGCCTTTCGGCCACGAGAACATGATTGGAGTGCGAACACCGCCTTCGTAGGGGCTTTGTTTTGAGCGAGGTGCATAGGCGGTTCGGTCAGTGCGGTTGATCCAGCCGTTGTCCGTGACGTAAACAATCAAGGTGTCGTCTCGTAGGTTTCGCTTCTCAAGAATGTCGATGAGTTGCCCGCAAGTTTCGTCAAACCACTCACAGTTGGCGTAGTATTTTGCAACGGGCAAAGGGAGACCTTGTTTCCTGTAGTTCTTTAGCAAACGCTCCGGCGGATTGTGTGGAGTGTGTGGCAAGAAGACTCCGTACCAAAGAAAGAATGGTTTCTTTTGCTCCACGGCGTGGTCCACAAAGGTTTCAATCGGCTGCATTCCCTTGCGACCAATTTTCAACCCGTCGTCACCGTGACGACCATTGGGTTGCGGAAAGCCCCGGGTCATTCCGTGGGTGAATCCGCCGTGTTTGTAACCACCTTCCCACCATTTTCCGCTTTGATGGCTGAGGTAACCGCGTTCGCTGAGAAGTGTCGGAAGCGTCTCGAATTTGTCGAGAAACGTGATGAGCTTGGCTCGCCGTTGGTTGTAGAGTGTCGTGCCGCGTTTGGCTCGCTTGGGTGATGGGTCATTGCCGGTCACACCATGCCGGTGGGCGAATTGGCCCGTCACGAGTGTTGCCAGTGAGGGGCGACACAGGGCTGTGGGCACGTATCCCCGGTCGAAAACGATGCTTTGAGCGGCCAGCCTGTCCAGG
>CEVA01204885.1_pt1 | contig 11550 bp, 11 predicted proteins | sample 361521 | NCBI WGS metagenome assembly CEVA01 (sample SAMEA2622823, study PRJEB7988) | marine metagenome | isolation source: saline water (ENVO:00002010), including | reverse complement strand
AAGCCTATTACCAATATTAAGTGATCCTAGCGCCGACTGGGAGGATGTGGCCTTTTCAGAGTTCTGCCTCGATTCCGCAGGCTCAGGGGGACCGTTCTCCGAAGATGGGGTGATTCAGCGGATGATTCGCCGAGGGCCCTGGAAGCTCAACTACTACCACGGGATGCCCTGTCAGCTATTCAATCTGGACGAGGATCCCCAGGAAAGGGACGATCGAGCCGGGGATCTACAAAGCCAGAAAATCCGAGACGAACTCCTCGAGCTTGTATTGCAAGATTGGGATCCCGAGTGGGTCAAGTTGCAGATGGCAGCGCAAAGGCAAGACCAGCGGATTCTTGGCCAATGGGGCCGCCACGTACAACCACCCGACTCGATCCGGTGGCCGCTTTTAGCAGGTATGGATTATCTTGATCCGACCGATTAAAATCCATGAAAAATGCAAAGAGAACAGCTAAAGTAGAAATGTTCTCTGACTTTTTAAGGATGCGATGCCGAGATCTATACTGTCATGGAGGAGGGCTGTCGCAAGCCCATCCGAGTGCTTACCTCTACGTATATCACATCTAGTTCAGAGACTTCTTAACCAGACTGGAATATTCGTGTGACCCAACAATAATCGAGTTTGGAATTGAAGATTCGAACCCCAATAAGGCTTATTTCACTCCCTCGGACTGACCTGTGACTTGCGCCCGGAAATAAAGATGTGCTCCATAATGGACATAGTGTCTTCATTGAATACGACTGCTCCCAACCTATAAAACTGAACTCCAAAATGGATTACAAAGACCTGACTCCGAATTTGACACCAAATGAACTAAGACAACGCCTCAACAAGGTCTCTCGCGTTTCATTAGCGCATCTACCAACACCCTTAGAACTGTGCCCGCGACTGACGGAAGAATTGGGTGGACCGCGCATCCTTATCAAACGGGAGGACTGCACGGGGTTAGCATTCGGGGGAAACAAAACCCGAATTCTCGAGTATGTACTGGGAGAGGCTATCCGAACTGGAGCCAATTGCGTGATTCAAGGTGCAGCTGAACAGTCTAACCATTGCCGGCAACTGGCTGCGGCAGCAGCCAAGCTAGGGCTAACAGCTCATCTGGTTCTTCACAAATATGATGTCACCACTGAAATTCAGGGAAACTTACTTTTGGATCATCTCCTTGGCGCCGAAATCCACCTGGCTGACGCTCCCCTGGGTGAGAAGATGGAAGAGGCCAAGATACAGCTGGGTGAACAGCTGCGAGAAGACGGGGAAACTCCCTTCGTTATCACCAAGGAAATCAATGAGTCTTTTGCTCCCCTAGCCTACGTTGATTTCATTCTGGAACTTAGTCACCAAACAGATTCTGAAGACATCGAGCCTAATCACATCTACTGTTCTAGCGCCGGAGCAACTCAAGCAGGAATGGTACTGGGGACAAAACTACTAGGCCTTTCTTGGCAAATAACAGGGATCGCTCCGATTCAGTGGGAGGAAGACCATGCAGTGATTCTCACACGCAATGCAAACTCAGCAGCGAAAAAGTTAAATCTAACTCCGAATTTGGAAACGCAACACTTCACTAACATAAGCAATTACATTGGCGCAACTTACGGAGAACCTTCCCCAGAAGGATTGGAAGCTCTCAGTCTAATGGCACAAACTGAAGGCATTGTCCTCGATCCACTTTATTCCTCCAAAGCCCTAGCTGGACTAATCGACCACATCAGAAAAGGGAGACTCTCCGCAAACGACACTGTGGTGTTCGTTCACACCGGTGGCACTCCTGCCCTCTTTGCCTACAATAGGAATGTGTTACCCAACTCCTAGCCCTGGAATCTTGAAAATTTGGAGAGCCACCTACAGCTTTTGAAACGCCATTTCTACAGCTCTCATCGTCTTACTAAGTTCACACTCCGTGTGGACTGCACTCACATACCATCTACCGTCTGGAAGGGTATGGACTCCCGCCTCTAGTAGAGATAGACGAAAGTTTTGGTAGGTTTTTACGTCAGCCCTAAGAGTGTCGGAATAGTTTAGGGGCAGTGTATCAAGGCCGAAATGGACATGGAAAACACTGCCCACGCCACTCGCTATTAACTTAATACCTTTCATCAAAGCCAATTGTTCGATCCTCTCTCGTATGGCAAACCCGTGCTTTCGCATATTCGGATAAGGACTAACCTCCTGAAGCGTCTTAATTGTTGCCAGAGATGCCGCAAGATTTAGCGGAGAACCATTGTAAGTCCCCGCGTGGATGGTTCTTGAATCCCTTAACACTTCAAAAATTGAGTAGCTCCCTGCTACCGCCCCCATCGTAAACCCACCGGCCATTGCCTTTCCGTAAATCGAAAGATCTGGAATAATGTCGAAGTATTCTCTGGCACCTCCAAGGGCAATGCGAAACCCAGTGATGACTTCATCAAAGATAGAGATTGCTCCGCTCGACCGACATAAATCGACTAAGAACTGGAGGTACCCTTTCAAAGGCATGCACGACCCAGAATTAGCCAAGATCGGCTCAGTTATGACACAAGCAATTTCGCTACCTCGTTCCCGAAACAATCTCTCAAGTCCATCGAAGTCATTCCACTTCAAAACGAGAGTATCTCCAAACTCAGCCGCAGGTTGTCCGCCGGTTGTAGGAGAAGGAATCCCCAGCTGCTCCTCTGTCGGATGATAACTGACCAGTACATTGTTCATCCAGCCGTGGTAATGGCCTTCAAACTTTACAATCTTATCCCGACCGGTGGTAGCTCGCGCCAAGCGGATCGCAACTTGCACAGCCTCGGAACCGGTGTTTGAGAAAACAACTTGGTCAACACCCGAAAGAACCTCAACTAACTTCTCAGCCAGATCAATTTCTAGTTGATGCTGAGCACCATATGTGTAGCTCTTTTCAATCTGTGCCACTACCGCAGCATTTATCGCAGGATGGTTGGAACCCAAAATGAGAGGTCCCCACCCAAGTGTGTAATCAACCAACTCGTGCCCATCGACATCATAGAAGTAGGGGCCATTTGCTCGTTCGAAGTAAAGCAACGGTTTCACGGATTTTCGAAGTCCACTCGAAACTCCTGTTGCAAGAACTCGGGAAGCCCTTTGATGGCGTTCTTGCGATCCCCTTATGTCCAACATTATACTAACCCCTCCTTGGTCTCAATTCTGAGTCCCTAATCTAACACACCTGAGAAAAGTTTCTAACAATCTTTCCTCGAATGTCCACAAGCTTCACCAGCTATAACGCATGAATCCCGGTGGTGTTGCATTCACAGAGCAAATATTGCAATATCCTCCAAGGTTTTCAGGGTCTCGGTAAAAGCCGCAAAATAATAATCATTCCAAATGATCAGTCTGCTCAGTTCTTTGATGAAGCATGTTTGCCAGGACGACCGCAGCAACAGACTCGGTTCAATAGGATCGACGAACGGACGTAGGAAGTCGGTTAACCATGAAATACAAGATCTACCTGATTTTCCAAAGCTGAGTTTAGATATTCGGAGTCAGCTGATTCTGGGCTAAATCATTTTCTTATTGCAACCGCTAGGTCCCGTGAGTCAAGTGGGCAAAGGAGAGATATTCTGCAAATATTAAATCCTAGAAATCATGAAAATCACTGACGTCACCGCCATAATTCTACGATTGCCTGAAGTAACCGCTGCCTGTGACGGAACCCAGGATACATGCCTTATTAGGGTCGACACAGATGAAGGAATTTCTGGGTGGGGTGAAGTCGACTCTTGCCCAAGTGTGATTAAGGCGATTGTGGATGCCCCTCTTTCCCATCAGATCTGCAGCGGCCTGAGGAATACTCTCGTTGGAACTGATCCCTTAGCCATCGATGTTTGTACGGGTTTGATGGAACAAGCTACCAACTATTATGGACGGGCTGCGGCAGCTACTCATGCAATAGCCGGAGTTAATGTAGCCCTTTGGGACATTGCTGGAAAGGCCTGTGGTCGGCCGGTCTACGCACTCCTGGGTGGTCCTTTCAACCGGAAATTTCGGGCTTATTGTTCCATTTTATTCGGCGACACCCCGAGGGAAACTGGTGAACTAGCTCGGAAATTCACTGACCTGGGGTTCACCGCTATTAAATTTGGATGGGGACCGATGGGCCGGGACGAAAGTACTGATATTGCCCTAGTTAGGGAGGCCAGGAAAGGGGCAGGAGATAAAGTCGACATACTCATTGACGCAGGTCAAGTGTGGGATTGGAAAACGGCTCTCCAACGGACGAATCAATTCATGGAATATCGCCCATTCTGGCTAGAAGAACCACTCCACCCCGATGATGTCACTGGATACTTTCGGCTAACTGCCGAAAGCCCTTTACCCATTGCCGCTGCTGAGGCCGACGCAAGATACATCGAGTTCGAACGACTTGTGGTAGAAGGTGGACTTGATTGGATTCAACCTGATCCTGGGAGATGTGGCATCTCCGTATTCGTGGAAGCCGGAAAGATGGCCTGTCGTCATCACAGGAAGGTTGTAAACCACAGTTTCAAGAGTGGCATCACGATTGCCGCATCGCTTCACGCTTTGTCCGCTATCCCCAACACTGAAGTTTTTGAATTCTGTATGGCGGAATCCCCTCTGAGGCATGAGCTCACGCACGAACAATTCGAAATTGTTGACGGCTACGTCGCACTTCCCGAAGGCCCAGGCCTCGGGGTAACTATTAACGAAACAACGGTGGAAAAATATCGATTTGCATAGAAACGAAATAATTTCCCCGAGGGAAAAACATCCCTAGATTCCAATAATTATTGGTTTTTAGCATTCCGGGCTTGGTGCTGCTGAAACGCAGCCAACTAATCCCCAATTGCCTCAGTTCTATCTTATATTTCTGGATTGAAAAATGTACAAAGTTGGTATCATCGGCTGCGGTCGACCAAGTAATTACGAAGGCTCAACCGGGCATGGGATTGCCCATCATCACGCCGTCGGGTATAAAGGGTGTAACGACACTAAACTCGTCGCGGTTGCAGATATTGTTCGGGAAAATGCAAAGGCATTCGCTTCCCAACACGATGTACCTAGAATCTATGAATCCTACCAGGAAATGATTGTTAGGGAAAAACTCGATATGGTCAGTGTCTGTCTATGGATCCCTCTCCATGCCCCGGTGGTAAAAGAGGCCGCTACCCTCGGCGTTAAGGCAATTCACTGTGAAAAACCAATGGCGCCAACCTATGGTGAAGCAAAGTCTATGGTCGAAACCTGTAACCGTTCAGGCGTCCAGCTAACATTCAATCACCAACGACGTTTTGGGGAAGTTTTTCGGAAAGCCAAGGAAATCGCACATTCCGGTGCGATCGGCCAGATCCACCGTTTCGAAGGTTACTGTAGCAATATCTTTGACTGGGGAACGCATTGGATTGATATGATGTTTTTCTACAATAATGACGAACCCGCTTCGTGGGTTATTGCCCAGATCAACAGCCAGACCGAGAACAAACTATTTGGAGTGGACATGGAAAATCAGGCTATCTGCCGAATCCAATTCAATAACGGCGTTACAGGTCTACTAGATACGGGAATCGATAAAAGAACATGTGCTCTTAGGATTATGGGCTCCGATGGCCTTATTGAAGTGACCGTCCCTGATGGACCTGCGCTCCGCTTCCTGGCGAAAGGATACAGGGGCTGGCAAGAACCTGAGATCCGAGAACTGAAGAGCCAACACATGCCGATAGTATTTACCTCTGCCATCACCGATCTTGTCGACGCTCTAAAGACTGGAAGAGAACCGGAATTGAGCAGCCGTAAAGCTCTCCAAGCTACCGAAGTGATCTTCAGTGCCTATGAATCCAGTCGAAGGCGCTCCCGCGTCGACCTGCCTCTCGACATTGAGGACTCCCCTTTTCTAGATATGCTCGAAAGAGGAATGATCGGACCAAGAAAAGGCAAATAGCAGGACCTGAATCTCTACTTAATCCATAAAAATCGGAAACAACTCTTCATCCGAAGCTCTATTTCAGCTTCGGATGATTCACTTCCCCCTTTACAATTGTAACCTAGGAATCAGCTGGCCAAAACGTCCAACATTGCCTTCATGTAGCCAACCGTATAGGCTCGGCCCCGCTGCTTGTACCAGCCATCATCATTCATGACCGGGACATGATCGGGAATCATAAAACCTCTGAATCCGGAATCCTTTAGGGTTCGAATCACCTCGATTATATCCGAATTGCCTTCACCTATCCAGCACTCGGTAAAATCATCGATTCGCCCCTGAACATCACGAAGGTGAACATAAAAAATTTTCCCTTGCACCCCAAAATGTCGAATCGCGTCGATGACTCCCGCACCGGCTCGCATTTCCGACCAACATCCGTGACAGAAATTGAGGCCGTGCATTGGGCTATTGAACTTTGTCATGGCGCGATCAAAATTTTCAAAGTTCCGAAATATCCGAGCCACACCTCCAAGGGGATAGTTCACGGGAGGATCGTCGGGATGCAACGCCATTCTAACATTGGATTCTTCACAAACGGGAAGGATCCGCTCCATATACCAATCGTAGTTTTCCCACATCTCTTCTTCCGTAATCTCGCGCTCAGATATGAAATTTCCTCTCTTTGGAAGAGGATCCGCCTTCGCGGATATCGCTACATCTAGATTGAACGCGGTCGTTTTCGCACCTCCACGGATTGGGGTGGTTCGCGATGTTCGCCAAACCTCAGTAGGCATGAAGTGATAACCCAAAATCGGAATTCCTGCCTGCCCCATGTTACGCACTGTCTGGCACATATTCTCCAACTGTAACTCCCGGCCATCCAGACCAAGCATGATCTTATCGTAAAAAGAGTAAGGCACATTCTCTAAAGCCATTAACCGCAGTTCGTAATCCTCGATCATTTTACGTAGCGAAGCCAATTCCTCGTACTCCCAAAGATCCTGTCTAGACCACTCCACCCTATTTAGTTGAACATCATCTACCCCGCACTGCTTAATGAATAAGAGTAATTCCCCGGTAGCGGTAGGAATGTTAAATTGACCTAGCCCAACGCGGATGGGTAATTTTTCAAAATCGGTCGCGGAGATCATAGCTTTCTATTATGTCTTCCGTGGAGTATTCACCAGCATACTTGAAAGATACCGAAATTGAACGGGTAGCTCCTGGAATTGCAATATCTTTAGGTGAGGAAGATCCACCACGACCAATATCATCCTTAGCTCCCAGTATCCCTTAATGAGCTGTTTTGGTATCGAGCTCTAAACTGACGAAACCTACTAACAAACTATTGGAACCAAAACTAACATAGAAAGATAGAAAAACTCATGGTCAAAACTGCGAAATTAATATTGTCATATTTGTATTCTGTAACTTCTCTATGGCAGAATTTACAGGCCCAACAAAACTACGAAGTCCCCAAATTTTGAAGTGCTTAATCTTAGCTGCAGGCCAAGGAACGCGACTTAAGGAGCGAGGGGAGGTTAAGCCTCTAGTTCCACTTCTTGGTCAACCCCTGATCGAACGCGTGGTCTGCTCCGCTATTGATGGCGGGGCAGACGAATTCTATGTCGTTACGGGATTTGAAGGGGAAACTGTTACCAACTTCGTGGAAGAACTCGCCGAAAAGCTAGAGATCTCAATTACGACGATCGAAAATCAGAATTGGCAAAAAGAAAACGGCTACTCCGTACTTAAGGCGAAACCCCACTTGCAAGAGCCCTTCTTTCTACTAATGTCTGATCATCTTTTCGATCCTACCATTCTCCATACTCTACAAGCCCATCCGCCGAACCAAGGAGAAATCGTGTTAGCAGTAGACAACAATCTCACAAATCCTCTTGTTGACTTGGAAGATGTAACTAAGGTTGATACATCCAACGGTCTTATTCTGAACATCGGTAAATCCATTGACCACTTCAGGGCCTTCGATACTGGCATCTTCCTCTGTACGCCTGCCCTTTTTGGAGCCTTAGAAAAAGCCGGGGATTCCTACCAGGACACTACCCTATCGGCAGGCATCCGCGTCCTGGCGGAATCCCGCTGTGCAAGGTATCTGAGAACCGATCGATTCTGGATCGATGTCGATGATGAGGTCGCCTTCAAAAAGGCGGAAGCCGCCGTTCATGAATCGATTGCAGACTGAAAAAGTAGCTGGCAAATATAATGCGAGAACCATTCCAAACACACCAAGGGAGGAAATGAGGAATCATGTCTCTGCATTTGATTTTACTTAGATACGCAAAAAAGAATTCCTATCTTAACAGCAGTCCTGTTTCCCAATTTACCGATTGAATATCGATTTCCCCAGGCTTGCCAAGCAGCTCCTATTCAAAACAAAAGTATGTCGAAAAAACCTTCATCTAAAACTCTGTCTAAGCAGCGACTTCTTTATCTTCACGCCCGCACCCCCAATGTTTTTTCTCCATTGATCGGCCTGACGCAGATCGAACCGACCAGTGGCTATCAAGCGGAAATCACAGCTGAACCCCCTAAATGGCCCTACCAATCAGTTCATGAGGCTATAATTGACGGATGGCACGTCATCCAGTTTCCTCACCTCCAGGCTCCGTTCGATGACCACGATCTCGAGTTTGTCGGCTACGAGTTTATACTTCAAAAAATTGAACCTGTAAAATGAGCAATCGTCGATATTTACTTTCCGACTTAGATGTAGCCCGCTTTGTTGTTAACGGCTATCTCATTCTGAAACCTCGGTTCAGAAAGGGCCTTCACGAGGAGATCACTCAAAAGCTGGATAAGATGAGGAGGAATCCCGGAGACGCGATTACCGATGTCGTACCTGAACTCAAAAAGATTGTAGATCACTCTTCAGTCAAAGGAGCCTTCACTAGCCTTTTAGGGAAAAACTACGAACTCAAAACACATCGACACTGGCACCTAAAACCCCCTGGATCCGATTTTATGCGCTGGCATCAAGACAGCACGAATAATCGACGAGCAGGTATAAATCAAATACTCGCCTTGTATTATCCCCATAATGTGACGGCAGAAATGGGACCTACAATAATTGCCCCCGGAACTCAGTTTCGAAATGCTCCGACTGATCGCATGGCAACATACACTAACATAAGGGGCCAGATTCCACTCACCGTCAAGGCGGGGACTATCGCTCTAACTCATTATGACATCTGGCATGGTACAGCTGCCAACCGATCTCGGAAGAAACGGCATATGGTAAAGTTCCTGGTTAAGCGCACTTCCGAAAACATCACCCCTTCTTGGAACCACCAACCAGATGTACTCGCTAGACCAGCTAATTGGGATATTGATGCAGGTGATGTTCGAAATATCCTGACCTCATCGAATCCTCTGAATGTCGGCCAGAGCGATCATTTAAAACAACGTGCCATCCGAATCCATTGCTGGAAGTTGTTGATGGGGGAGCCGGCAGAAAAAGGCTCTTTAACTTTGTAGACCTGATATTCAGGTTATAAGTCCTAATTTCGGACTTTACATAAAGCCGCTACAACTGGATTATCGCCGTTTCTTATATTTAAGAGAGTTCGGAATCGTCCGTCTTTATTTCCCCCAAGTATCTTCCTCTCCCTACCGTGTTGCTAGCTCCTCTCGTTTTTACAATAACTTATCTTTGGTAACATTGAGAAGCAAAGGACGCTCTGATTTCATGTCACACCCTCCTATTAAATTAATCAACGGCTCCAACAAGACAAATGGATAGCACGATGAAAGAAAACATAAGAATCGCGATTGTTGGCGTTGGCAACTGCGCCAGTAGCCTAGTCCAAGGCATCTGCTACTATAGAGATAAGGACCCAGAATCGGCAATTGGATTAATGCACTGGGAAATAGGAAACTATCGCCCATTCGATGTCGAAGTCACAGCTGCATTTGACATCGATAGCCGTAAAGTGGGTAAGGACATTTCGGAAGCGATTTTTGCTGAACCCAATTCGACCAAGATTTTTTGCCCGAGTATCCCTAAATCGGGTGTCATCGTGGAAATGGGGAAAATACTCGATGGCCTTTCCCCCCACATGGGTGACTACCCTGAAAACCGCACTTTTTTGAGGGCAGATGCGATTGAGTCGAAGAAATCGGACGTCATCGATATTTTGCAACAGAAAAAAGTTGACGTCCTCGTCAACTATCTGCCGGTGGGATCGGAGGCAGCAACCCAATTCTATGCAGAATGCGCTCTAGATGCAGGGGTTGCCTTTCTCAACAACATTCCCGTATTCATCGCGAGTGATCCCAAGTGGGAAAAGAAATTTTCGGAAGCAGGAATTCCCATTATCGGTGATGACATCAAGGCACAATTGGGAGCAACAATTGCCCACCGAGCTCTAACCGACCTTTTTAAAAAGCGTGGAGTCAAGATGGAGCGGACCTACCAGCTCAACACAGGAGGTAACACAGATTTCCTCAATATGCTCAACCGTAGCAGGCTCATGTCGAAAAAGACTTCCAAGACGGAGGCGGTTCAGTCAGTAACTGCGGAACGTTTGGGTGACGAGAATATTCACGTTGGACCCAGCGATTATGTCCCTTGGCAGAACGACAACAAAGTTTGTTTCATTCGTATGGAAGGAAAGATGTTTGGAGACGTTGAGATGAATTTGGAAATGCGTTTATCAGTGGAGGATTCGCCAAATTCAGCCGGAGTAGCAATCGATGCAATTCGTTGTCTGAAACTGGCTCAAAAATTAGGAATAGGTGGCAACTTGGAAGGACCTGCCGCTTTCTTCTGCAAACATCCACCAAAACAATTTCCAGATGATGAAGCCTATCGTATGACAGAAACCTTTATCGAGAATATTGGCAGCGCTTCTCTCCCAGCGCAGGAATTAGATTCCAATGGGCCGAAATCAGGAGAAATTCCGGCCCATTCGTCACCAACTTAATTGGTTCATAGAAAAGTTGACACCTACGATAGGCTTCGAGTCCCCTAGTAAGTGCAAACACCATAGGGTATTTCAAAAATCTCATGGTTTATAGACCACCGTTAGAAAATTCTTGTACCTCCAGGATATGCCCAAGAATCCTCTGGCGCCACCAACGGATGACGACCTACTCAAGCGCTACTTGAGTCATTTTTCTCTCAAAGAAAGCGGTAACAAAAGGGAACTTCTGCACCGCTTGGCTAAGACCTTTGCCTTACTCCCTTACGAAAATCTAACTAAAGCTATTAGAATTGTCGATGAGGGATCTCCTGAACGAGCCCGTCGGGACCCCAAACGGGTAATTCAAGATCATTTCTCTACGAAAACTGGGGGGACCTGTTTTTCGCTTTCAGCCACTCTAATCTACCTCATTCGCTCCCTCGGATGGAATGCGGAGCCGATCCTGGCAAACCGGAAATATGGCGATAATACCCACAGTGCCATCATTGTATGGATCGACCGAAGACCCCACCTCCTTGATCCAGGCTATCTAATCGTCGATCCTCTGCCACTCGATTTAGAGGAACCACAAAAAATCGAGACCTCCTTTAACAAACTGATACTCTCACCCAGGCGAAAAGGAGATGAGATTGTCTTACACACAGTGCAACAGGGAAAGCGGACTTACCGGCTCACTTTTAAAACTCAACCAGTGGATGCGGGTGATTTCCTCGAAGTCT
>CEVA01190953.1_pt1 | contig 11557 bp, 10 predicted proteins | sample 361521 | NCBI WGS metagenome assembly CEVA01 (sample SAMEA2622823, study PRJEB7988) | marine metagenome | isolation source: saline water (ENVO:00002010), including | reverse complement strand
ACACCGGCACATAGCTCGCAGCCGATGCACTTTTCCATACCGTCTTCGTATCGATTGAGAACGTGCCTTCCATGGAACCGAGGTGGCTTAGGGCGTTTTTCTTTCGGATACTCAGTGGTAACTCTCTCTTCGAAGAGTTTCTTAAAGGTCACCTTGAAGCCTGCGAGATACCCCATTACGCGTCTTCCAATTCTTCTCGGTAAACACGGTCTCCCGCCCGAAGCGCTGCCAACAGCAATGCAGTGCCTACAGCAAGCGCCACAATCGCAGATCCGTAGGTAACTACCCAATTCCAGTCATACGCTGCGCGTAATTCTTTGAGACTGATGAACATCAGCCAGAAGAGAATCAACGGGATTAGAAGCTTCCATCCGAGATGCATGAGTTGGTCGTAGCGGAGCCGAGGAAGGGTCGCTCTAAACCAAACGAAAACGAACAAAAACGCCAGTACTTTTAGTAGGAACCACACGGTCGGCCAGAACCATGTCATGCCGAAAAGAATTGGTCCTGCAGGTCCCCCGAAGAAGAGGGTCACCATGATTGCCGACATGGTGATTACATTCATAAATTCTGCGAGAAAGAACAATGCGAACCTAATTGACGAGTATTCAGTGTGGAAGCCTCCCACCAACTCTTGTTCGGCTTCGACGAGGTCAAAGGGAGGGCGATTCAATTCGGCAGTAGCTGCGATCAAGAACACCACGAATGGGACGATCCCAGACGAAATCAAAAACCATCTAGTGACGCCACCTGATTGCGCAGCCACTATTCCGTGCGTCGAAAGCGTGCCAGCTAGAACTACGACAACGACCGTAGCCATGCCAAGAGCGGCTTCATAGGAAATGGCTTGAGCGGATGCTCGCACGGATCCAATCAGTGGGTATTTCGAGCCCGAGGCCCATCCAGCAAGCATCACGCCGTATACAGCTATTGATGACATGGCTAGTAGAAGAAGAATTCCGATAGGCGGATCTGCTACCTGGAGGAAGGTTTCCCGACCAAAAATTGTGACTGTGCCTGAGTCCCCTCCTCCAAAAGAACCCCCTATGGGCACTACTGCGAAGGAAAGGAACGCTGTAACCGCTGAAATATATGGCGCTAGTCGAAATATCAGTGGATCTGCGTTTTCTGGACGAAGGTCTTCTTTAAAAAAGAATTTGACCCCGTCGGCAAACGTTTGGAGTAATCCCCAGGGGCCTGCAACATTAGGGCCTATCCGATTTTGCATGTCTGAAATGAGCTTCCGCTCAAACCAGACCATGAACATCGTTGCAACCAGAAGGAAGGTGAAAGCGACCAGGACCTTTATGAGCATGATGCCCAGATCTGTCAAATCAACCCCGTCGAGGTAGAGCGGATCCCCCGTCATACGGTTTCTATCCGGATGTCATTTACCATGGCGTCCGCATCGATAAAGCGGTTGGCGCCGCCACCCGGTTGGTTGAACGGCAACATGGCCGTACCACGTTCAATCTTCTCGTCCGCAATAGCGGTGATTATTTCGGTGGATCGCGTCGAAATCACACGAACATCAGCCCCACTTGAAATGCCTAGACGTTGGAGGTCATTGGGGTGCACTCTTAGGGTGGGTGCTTCGGCAAGCGGCTGAAGTGAGGGGCTATACGTTGTAGCTGTCGCAGCGTCCCAGAGTTTGCGACCACTGACGAGTCGCAGCCCATATCCGTCTGCTACCGGTGGTGTTGCGGGGGCTGGGAGGTCTAGTTCGATCGATGATCGTTGCACGAGAATTCCCTCGTGCGCTTCCGAACTTTCCACTCTTTCCAGAGTGACATCGGAGTGGCTTGGGGCGACTCGTTCAATTTCTCGCCATATTTCTTCTTTCGAACCTAGGTCTAAGTCGCCGCCGAGCCGCCATGCGAGTTCGGTTGCAATCATCCAGTCATCTCGGGTCGATCCGGGGGAAGTGATCTTTTGGGTGAGTCTGCTTATACGACCTTCAATATTGGTTGTCGTGCCTCCTTGTTCTCCATACGCAGTCGCTGGTAGTACGACATCAGCCTGCGCAACTGAGTCCGTGACAAATGTGTCGACGGCGATAAGGGTTTTGACTTTTTGTATCGCTTCGGCTGCGAGGTTGCGGTCGGGGAAGTCCGATAAGGGATCGGCCCCTATCAAAATCAGAGTATCTAGGTCTCCTGACGCCGCTGCGCGGAGCATCTCGGTTGTGTTAAGCCCTTTAGATGTTGGGACTGTGTTCCAGTTCTCCGATAGTGCAGACGTGGGTTGGTTGAGACGCGTTCTACCGGGGAGAATGCCGGGAGCTAGCCCCATATCGAGCGCGCCACGCACATTGCCTCGTCGTAACGCTGGGAGAAATGTCGCGTGTGGAAGTTCCGCTCGGATCGTCGCGGCTAACGACAAAGTTGGCTCTTCAGATTCAGCCAACGATGCTCGACCTATGACTACTACCAGTGAGCCTTCTTTGAGTTGTTTAGCTAAAGGATCGTCGCTTCCGAGGAGTTCGTCTAAAACTTTGGCGGTTTCGCCTGGGGCGCAGCGTATAGATCGGTGTGCGTAGGGTTCGATACCTGTCGGGGTCGGTCCTATTTCTACGACCTTGGTGCGACCTTTGGTTGCTGCGCCGCGCAGTCGCAAATGCAGTATCGCTAGTTCTTCCTTGATATCTGGTCCTACAACAAGAACCGTGTCTGCGTTGCATGCTTCTGCGATGGTCGCCAATGGCAAAGCAAGAACTATTTCGGCCGGCAATCCGTCACCTAATTGCGCATCTACGTTGTCTGTGCCTAATACAGACTTCGCGAACTTTGACCACGCATAGGCGTCTTCATTGGTCAGTCTCGATCCTCCGATGAGTCCGACGCGTTCGGGTCCTGCTTGTTGTATTGCTTCAGCAGCGATAGCCAGGGCAGAGCCCCAGTCGCTTCCCAATAACTGTCTTTGATCATCTTTGTCCCGAATTAGAGGCGTCGTTAAGCGATGGTCGCTATTAGTGGATTCGAAGTTGAAGCGTCCTTTGTCACACAACCAACCATGGTTGACCGATTCGACGTCTACTCCGAGGTATCGGACCAATTCGTTTCTGGATGATTCGACGGCGACACGACATCCCATAGAGCATGTGGTGCAAGTTGATTCGACCTGCTCAAGATCCCAAGGACGAGCTTTAAATCGGTAGGGGGCGGCTGTTAGTGCGCCTACGGGACAGATCTGGACTGTATTTCCAGAGAAATAGGAACTAAATGGTTCGTCGGGGAATGTGAGTACTTGGGTGGCGTTTCCTCTTTCCGTGAAGTGGATGAGGGGATCGCCAGCAACCTCATCGGCAAATCGGGTGCATCGGTCACAAAGAATGCAGCGTTCGCGGTCTAAATGAACAAGGTCGGAAATTGGGATTGGTTTTTCATAGTGGCGTTTTTCTTCGACAAAACGAGATTCGCCTGGCCCGTAAGCCATTGTTTGGTCCTGAAGGGGGCACTCTCCGCCCTTGTCGCATACCGGGCAATCCAAAGGATGGTTAACCAGAAGGAATTCGAGGATGCCTTCTTGCGCTCTTTTGGTGTCTTCTGATTCCGTGTCTACCGACATTCCGTCCGCGACTGGGACCATGCATGATGGCTGCAGCATTGGTCCGCGACCGGTGTCCACGTCGACCAGACACATGCGACACATACCGACTGGAGACATTCTTTCGTGATAGCAAAATCTGGGAATGTGGACTCCGGCTCGGTCAGCTGCGGCAATGAGCATCTCACCGGGTTGCGCTTCGACTTGGATGCCGTTGATGGTGACGTTGATTTCATTTGGTGCTGATTCAGACATCGACGGCCACCTCAATCATTGTTGGCTCATCGTTGCCTGCAACTTTGGCTTCGAATTCTTCTCTGAACAACGTGAGCGCCGAGTGGATTGGAGCGAATGCCGAGGGACCGACAAAGCAAATAGTGGTCATCCGGTAAGGGAATGGCACCGCTTCAATTCCCTTTGAAGCGACTGCTGCGTGAGGGAAGTCGCCGGGACAAATTGTCTCTCCCACTTCGATTAGTAGATCAAGGTCACGGGTCGTTCCGCGTCCTTCTACTACTCGTCGGAGTATTTGTTCGAGCCAGGTGCCCCCTTCTCTACAAGGGACGCATTTACCGCATGATTCATGTGCATAGAACTTGGTGAGCGTGAGAGCGGCGGCTGGGATGTCGGTTGTTTCATCCATCACCATGATCGCACCTGATCCCAGCATGGATCCTTGAGGGCCAACATGGCTAGCTTCGAAGGGCAAGTCAAGTTGTTCGGGTGTGAACCACGGGGCTGAACCACCACCGGGAACGAACGCTTTTAGTTGGTTGTCATTACGAATACCGCCACACATGTCGGTTCCATAGAGCAGATCTCGGAATGTTGTGGTGCCGTTAATGATCTCATAGACCCCTGGACGTTTAACGTGCCCGCTAACGGCCACCATTCGCGTACCCGGCGATGTCTCGGTACCAATTGCGGTAAAGGCCTGAGCTCCGTGTTCAAGTATCCATGGAAGATTTGACAGAGTTTCGACGTTGTTGACGATGGTTGGCTGCCCGTACAAACCGATTGATGCCGGAAAGTAAGGGGGCTTTAGCCGAGGCATCCCGCGGTTGCCTTCGAGACTTTCAATTAGTGCTGTCTCTTCGCCTACTACGTAGGCTCCCGCGCCCCAGTGCAGGACTATGTCAACTGAGAACTCGCTGTCCTGAATATTTTTACCCACATAGCCCGCTGCATAGGCGTCGTTAAGCGCTTGGGCGACACGTTCTTGCGCTACCGCCATTTCTCCTCGGATATAGAGGAAACATTGGCTTAATCCGACTGCGTAGCAGGCAATTAAACATCCTTCGATGAGTTGGTGCGGGTCCAATTCCATTAGCAGCCGGTCTTTGTATGTTCCAGGCTCGGATTCGTCGCCATTAACCACTAGGTATCGGGGCCACACTTCTGGAGGGCAAAATCCCCATTTGACTCCAGCTGGGAATCCCGCTCCTCCTCGGCCTAAGAGTGTTGCGTCACGGACTTCGTTGTGAACTTCTTCTGGTTTTTGTTGGAGGGCTTTCTTTAGTCCTTGATAGCCGCCTGTGGCTTCATATCGCGCAAGTGTGTAGGAGTCTTCGTAGTCAAAGCGTGATGTCACTATTCGAGGCGTTGTGTTCGCAATAAAGCCTGGAGCGTGGGGGATTGGAGTTCCTGCCATCTCAGTCATTATTGGCCCCTGCTTCGCTGAGCCACACCGGCGCAGATACAACGTCTTCTGGTGGTGTGGTACCTACAAACTTGTCCTCGGGTATGTGTTGTCGAATCTGGGACAAGACACCGTGTTCGGGGATGTCCGTATCAGATACGGCGAGGTCTTCGACGAGTTGGTCGAATTGTTCTGGGGTTACTCTGTACTGATGTCGATAGTTGACCTGTAGGCAAGGCGCTTCAGTACATGCTGCTTGGCATTCTGCCCCTTCAAGTGTGAAAAGACCATCGGCTGTGGACCCGCCCGATTTCACTCCGAGCCGCGATTCAGCGTGCTTCATCAAGTCACCTGCCCCCATTAGGGCACATGACATGGTTGTGCAGATGTTGATGACGTATTTGCCGACGGGTTTGCGTTTAAACATTTCATAGAAAGAACACGTGCCGAGGACTTCTGCGCTGGTCGTGCCTACTAACTCAGCGATTTCTGTCATCGCCTCATCAGTGACCCATCCCTCTTGTTCCTGCGCTAGATGCAAAAGGGGGATCATTGCGGAACGGGGCTTGGGATATCGACCGATGATTTCTTGTGCTAGTTCCGAGTTTTCTTCTGTAAAAAATTTCATCGGTCAACCTCCCCCATGATGGGGTCAATTGACGAAATGACAGCTATTGCATCGGCTAAGAGGCCACCATGCATCATGTGTGGAAGGGTTTGTAAGTTCACAAATGAGGGGGCGCGAATATGCATCCTTTGAGGCTTGGGGCCGCCATCGGATACCAAGTAACAGCCTAATTCACCTCTAGGGGACTCAACGGCGGTGTAAGTCTCGCCGGGCGGCACCTTGAAGCCTTCAGTGAAGATTTTGAAGTGGTGAATAAGCGCTTCCATTGATTCGTCGATGCGGGCCCGGGGTGGGGGCGTGACTTTGCGATCTTCGGTTCGGTAGGGCCCGTCGGGCATCAGTTCTATGCATTGTTCGACAATTCGCATCGATTCTCGAATTTCGTTGAGTCGGATCGCATACCGATCAAAGGTGTCCCCGTAGGTCCCGACCACAATGTCGAACTCAACCTGGTCATAAGCCAGATAAGGCATGGATCTTCGAAGATCCCATGCGTATCCCGTGGATCGTAATATCGGACCAGTTGCGCCTAGAGCCAGTGCTTCTTCTGTTGTGATTACTCCGATGCCCTGGGTTCGTTCTCGCCATATCGGTTGACCAGTCATCAGAACATCGAATTGCTCGAGGCGTTCTGGCAGAACATCAAGGATGCTTCGTATATCTTCACGCCATCCGTCAGGGAGGTCCGCAGCTACGCCTCCAGGCCTGATGTAGTTGTGGTTCATTCGAAGCCCGGTGACCTTTTCGAAGAAGCGGAGAACTTCTTCTCGTTCTCGCCATCCGTAGATCATCATTCCGACGGCGCCGAGGTCCATACCATTTGTGGCAAGAAACAATAGATGCGATGACATCCGATTGAGTTCACACATGAGCATCCGGATCCAAGTTGCTCGGTCGGGAATCTCGACTTCAAGTAACGACTCAACAGCTAACGAAAAGGTCAGCTCTGTAAACAGTGGCGATGCATAGTCCATCCGAGTGACATTCGTTGGGCCTTGCAAATACGTGAGGTCCTCTGCGGTCTTTTCCATTCCAGTGTGTAAGTAGCCAATGACAGGTTTCGAGCGGAGGACTGTTTCTCCTTGCAACTCCATGGTGACTCGAAGAACTCCATGAGTGGATGGGTGTTGCGGGCCCATATTGATGATCATTCGTTCGTCGTCGGGATCTACGACAGATGCTCTTTCTTCTGCTTCTGTTTCAGACATTCTGAGAACAGCGTCACGGTTGCGAAGGTGATCAAGCTTGGTCATCTGCCGTCCACTGCCTTGAATTGAACGGGGATGCGGCCCATGGAGAAGTCTTTACGGAGGGGGTGTCCCTCCCAGCCATCGGGCAGAAGAATCGGGGTGGGGTCAGGGTGGCCTTCGAATTGCAGACCGAACATATCGGTTGCTTCTCGTTCCATCGCTTCCGCACCTGGATGGATATCGCTGATACTGGCAATGTGAGGTGAGGTTTCAGAAATTTGAACTCTAATTCTGACGCGTCGCGCAGCTCCAAGATCTAGCAAGTTGACTACTAATTCGAACCGTTCAGGAGAGATAGATGGGGGTAATACGCGTGTGTCGTTGCCTAGGTAGTCAGCACCGCATAGGTCGACACAGACTTCATACCCTTCTCCTTTCAGCGTTTCGATAAGTGCTCGGTAATCGTCTTCTTGGGGATGGAGAACCGTTTGACCGCTGCTTTCAGTGACTGGACAGCCGTGAAGATTTTTTTGGTCATCTTGCGTGGCTTCTATTTCTTCAGTTTCACCTTGGTCATCGTCGGTCGGCTCTCTCATTTCAGTCATATAGGCCCCCGGTTCGAATCACAACCGGTTCTGGTTGGGCGTCTATGGCGTGTTCGTGCCCCAACTCAATTTCCGCTCCTCTCCCCGTAGCGGCACGTCGTTGGGTGAGTTCACCTGTACGAATCTTTTCGTGTAGCGCGAGGATCGCGTGTAACAGTGTCTCGGGGCCGGGCGGACAGCCAGGGGCATAGATGTCAACCGGGACTACTTGGTCCACGCCTTGCACGATTGCATAGTTGTTAAACATGCCGCCGCTCGACGCGCACACACCCATGCTGATAACCCATTTTGGTTCCATCATCTGGTCGTAGATCTGTCTCAGGACGGGAGCCATTTTCTGACTTACTCGCCCAGCTACGATCATTAGATCTGCTTGTCTTGGCGAGGCTCGGAAGGTTTCCATTCCGTACCGCGCCATGTCGTAGTGGGCTGTACCGGTGGCCATCATTTCTATTGCGCAACATGCGAGACCGAAAGTGGCGGGCATCAAACTCCGGCGGCGGGCCCATTTAACAAGCTCTTCAACGGGCGCGGTGATGATGTTGTGTCCTAGACCTGCAAGTCCATCATCGCCTAATCCAAGCTTGTGCTTAATATCGGATAAGTCAGCCATTAAGCCGCCTCGGAGTCATCAGTGGTGGTTACTAGATCGATTCGTCCTTCAAGCCCCACCTTTCTGATAGTGGAGGCTGTGGTTCGTTCAGGGCTAATGGCTGGCGTCTGTATGCGGCGACCAGGGCCCCAGTTCAAACCGCCTTTGGCCAATTCGTAGACAAAGGATAGGAAGAAAATGCCGGCGAAAATAGTCATCGCAACTAAACCGTAAAGACCGAGTTCGTCATTGGCTACGGCCCATGGGTAGAGGAAGACAATTTCGATGTCAAACATAATGAAGAGCATCGCCACCAAATAGAACTTGACTGGAAATCGCTCAGGAATAGCGGCTTGATCTGTGATCCCGCATTCATAGGCGGATCTTTTTGCGAGTGTGTTTCGTTCTGGGGCTAGAAGGCGGGAGGCGATAATGCTCAATAGGACAAAAAGGACCCCAAGTATTCCTAGGGTCAGAACCGGGAGATACTGCTCCATCTCAATTTGCCCCTTCCCTTATTCAGTTCCTGCTGCTTCCCGGACAGCCCATATGGCCTGATCCCGTCGGTGGAGGTGGTAGCAACCTAATCCAAAGAGCAAACCTGAGAAGATCGTGACCAATGCGGGACGCAAACGGAGGTTGCCTTGGTCTCGCACCATTACAACCGTATATATAGGCGCTGAGTCGTCGAGTACTGCTTCTGGCAACAAAACCTTGCCGTCGTCACCCAGCTTGTTGGGGTCGATGTCTGGGGTGGGTTTGTACGGCTGCAGTTGCACTGCCGAATAATGTGGTCGACCTCGGCTAGGGATGAAGTATTGGGTTACAGCGTTATCCGGTATTCCAAAAGGTCGGTAACGTTCGCCGCCGATTCGCATTACTCGGTGAACTTGGTAATCCGTTGCAGCACTGAACAAACAAGTGTTGACTGTTTCTAAGCGACGAGGGTCTGTGTCGCTACAAACGACAGCTGCATCTGCTGTTGCTCGAGCATCCGGTGAGATCACAACTTCCCAACCACTACCTGGTGTTACGTTCACATCGTTCGGCAACTGCTGCACAAGTTCTATGGGTACTGCTTCAGGGTTGGTGCTGACATGAGTTACTTCCCATGTCGGACCATGGCCCACCCAGCCAATACCGAAGAACCACCAGATGATCCCCATCAGTAGGTTCCAGGCCCACAGGCCAGTCCATGCGACAAGGAAGCCCAACCTGACTCCAAGGTTGGTCGCAAGTAATAGGTATACAGAACCACAGAGGACGAGGATCCCAAGAAGGACCGCCAAGTAGCCAGTTAGAACCGGATCCCAGCCAACTATTGCCATGGGGTTCATTGGTTGTCCTTCGCGGTGTGTAATTCAGCAAACTGAACAGTTGACTGTTCGGCCGCGTCCAGGCTGCGTTCATATTCTGAGATCGCACGAATTTCTTCTTGTGATAGCACTCTGCCGAATCCAGGCATACCGTAGTTTCCTAGGCGAGCAAATTCTCCGTATGCAACGTTGTCCGCAGCACCCGACGTAATAAATGCCATTTGATCTTCTATATCGGGAAAGAGCCGCTTGAGGCTCACACTGTTTAGTGCTGGGCCGTATCGTCCTGACCCTGGTGGGCCGGGCAATACTTGAACCTCACCGCCATTATTGGGCAGCTGCGCTGGGCCTCGGGCAGGCCATCGTGGGGTGTGACAGCGCGCGCAATGGATCTCAAACAATACTTGGCCCTCAGATTTCTCTGGGCTGCGACTCATTTCTTGCTGCTTTGCCAAAAGGGCACGTTCTTGCACTTCTGCGTCGGGAAGACGTTCTCTCCACAACCAGGCAATGATGTTGTCAACTTCTTGAGAGGTGAGGGGCCCGCCGCCGGGAAGTCCCCAGGCTGGCATAGCTCCCCTGCCGTAGTTGAGAATTTGCCGTACTTCATCAACTTCGTCGAGATTCTCAGCGTCGGTATCAAAGCGGCTGAACACGGTATCCAGGGCTGGAGCGCGCCACGTGGTCTTGACAATATAAGTGTCCTGATCGCTGAACTGATTACCTATGTCGAGCACTACTGGCGCGTAGTTAGCTCCGCCCAGATCAGCTCCGTGACACACAACACATTCGAGTTCTTCGGCTAAACGTTCACCAGCATCAGCGGCACGCTGGCTAAACCCAACTTCAGCCCCAGCGCGGCGACCGCCTTCTCGCAACCAGTAAATGGGCAGTACGAGCGCAATTATCAAGAGCATGAGAACACCAAATGCTTGTACCTGTTCTAGACGGCTTCCTTCTAAAACTTCGTCATCTGGGAGCGAGCCGCGGTTTGCAGCTAGTTCAATCTCGCTTCCGACCTCTCGTTTACTGCGGCGGATATTCACAAAGACATAGATCGACCATCCAACGACAACAACGGTCAATAAAACCATCGCGATCGAGCGCTCTGTGGTGGCGGCATATATCACTGTTTGGTAGCTCCTGCCATTACCTGGCGAGTACGGATGGGGGAAAAGTAATTAATCACGCGCAGTGGGGTCCTTCTAGGCCTTGTCCGGTGGTGTCGGTACCTATGGGGGGGCCTTGTGATGGGCTGCCCGTGTCAATAATTACTTTGTCGCCATCGATAATGACCGGAAAGCGGTCCATGCCTCGCGGTGCGGGTCCCACTTTCTTCTCTCCGACTCGGTTGTACTGGGAACCGTGGCATGGGCATTCAAACCATTGAGAGGTTCCACAGACAGGCACTTTGCAACCTAAGTGAGGGCACTTTTGCCATAGGGCCACATAACCCATCTTTATGCCTTCCAAAATAACGCCGGAGTAAACAGCCTCAGCTGCTTGTTGCGTTGCCGTATCCGTTGGGAAAGGCTGAAGATAAGTTTGCGCTTCTGAGAAGTAAGAGAAGTTGGTGGCCGGCGAAGATGAGGAGATCAAGTCATTTACAGACGCAATAGTTCCGATTTTGACTTTGGAACCAAATCCGCCTGTCGGGCGTGGCCACAAGAAAGCGATGTTGGCCGCACCAAACGCTGACAAGCCCATGGTCATCAGGGTGATAGATGCACGGTTTAGGAACTGTCGACGGGTTACTCCAACTTCTTCAGGGTCGGGGGGCGTCCATTCCTCAGGCAGGGCTGGTTCAGGAATAGCGACGTCTGCGGTTACTCTCGCTAGGGCTACTGAGCGCTCAAGTTCCTTAGCCTCGTCACTAGCGGCTGTTACCGTCATCGCCCCGGCGTCTCGCTTTCGCGTTTCACGCGATAAGTGGCCCAGCCCTTGAGCATCTCGTCGACGCAGAGACGTGAACCCAACAACCGCAGCAAGCACAATGAGCACAGGTATAGCTATGGCGATGACCGTACCGCTTGACACTGTG
>CEVA01127918.1_pt1 | contig 11565 bp, 9 predicted proteins | sample 361521 | NCBI WGS metagenome assembly CEVA01 (sample SAMEA2622823, study PRJEB7988) | marine metagenome | isolation source: saline water (ENVO:00002010), including | reverse complement strand
TTAATTATACTACTTTAAAAAACTATCAAACCCTATTCAACCGTAACAGACTTAGCCAAATTTCTCGGCTGATCAATATCACACCCTCTTAAAACAGCTAAATGATAGGCTAATAGCTGAAGGGGTATGGAAGCGGCAATAGGAAAAATATGAGAGTGAGTAGAGGGAATTTCAATGAGAAATTCCGAGAGTTTTTCTAATTCCTTTGTTTTTTTATCTGTCAATACAATAATACGTCCTTTTCTGGACTTTACTTCCTGAATATTTGATAACACTTTTTCGTAGGTTTTGTCATGAGGTGCAATAAACACAACAGGCATTTTTTCATCAATGAGGGCGATGGGTCCATGTTTCATTTCCGCAGCAGGGTAGCCTTCTGCATGTATGTAAGAAATTTCTTTTAGTTTTAGTGCACCTTCCAACGCAACTGGAAAATTTAAACCCCTTCCAAGATAAAGGAAATTATCTGCTTTTTCCGTACTCCAGGCAACCTGCTCAATTTGAGATGTGTCTTTCAAAATGGTTTTTACCACTGTATCAAGACTTGCCAATGATTCTGCTATTTTCCTACCATGAATTTCAGATAATCCTTTTAACCTTCCCAGTAGTAGAGCAAGCATACTTAAAACTGTTACCTGTGCCGTAAATGCCTTGGTAGATGCTACACCGATCTCTGGTCCGGCATGTGTATAAATTCCATAATCCGTCAAACGGGCAATACTACTCCCTACTACATTGCATATTCCTAAAGCCAGAGCACCATTTTCTTTGGCTTTTTTGATAGCTGCTAAAGTATCAGCGGTCTCCCCGGATTGACTGATTGCAATAAGAACTGTTTTATTATCAATAATGGCTTTCCTATAACGAAATTCTGAAGCGTATTCCACATGAACAGGGATATTGGCATATTCTTCAATTAAATATTTACCGATGAGTCCCGCATGCCATGAAGTTCCACATGCTGTAATATAAAAACGCGAAGCGTTCTGAATTCTGTCCATGCAGTCCCGGATCCCTCCAAGGTGTGCGGTTCCCTCATCAACCAAGAGGCGTCCTCTCATGGTATCCACAATGGTGTGTTGCTGATCGTGAATTTCCTTCAGCATAAAATGGGGAAAATTCCCTTTTTCAATCTGTTCTACTGTCATATCCAACTGTGTTACCGCCTTTGAAACTACTTTGTTCTCATGAATCTTCTTTATTTCATGTCCCTCAGGCGTAATTGTTACCATTTCACCTTCTTCTAAAAAAATTACATTTCGGGTGTGTTCTATGATAGGAGAAGGGTCACTTGCAATAAAATATTCATCTCTTCCTACTCCCAGAACCAGTGGACTTCCATATCTTGCTGCTACAACAGTGTCAGGCTCATCTTTTGAAATCACAACAATTCCATAGGCTCCCACCACTTCCTGGAGGGCAGCTCTTGCTGCATCAGAAAAAGTCAGTCTATCTTTTTTATGGAATGATGAAATTAACTGTACCAGTACCTCTGAGTCGGTTTCACTTTTAAACTCTATACCTTCCTTTTCTAATGCAGTTTTTAATACATCATGGTTTTCTATAATTCCGTTATGAATCAAGGCAATGGACTCTGTGTGATCTAGATGGGGATGGGCATTTATATCATTTGGCTCACCGTGTGTTGCCCAGCGTGTATGAGCAATTCCGATACTTCCCCTCAAGGTTGAATCCATCAGAGCTGATTCAAGTTCCTTTACTTTTCCCACTTTTTTTAAAATATCTAGGGATGAACCATTGGTTACAGCAATCCCGGATGAATCGTATCCACGATACTCTAATCGTTTTAATCCATTAATGAGTATCGGGATTGCATCCTTTGATCCATAGTACCCTACTATTCCACACATATTTTATATGTTTCCTTAATATAACCTATTTCTGAAAATATTACTTTTCAAGTTAAACTAAATTCTTACACTTTCCAAATAAATGAAAGTATGCCTATTCCCACTCAATTGTTCCGGGCGGTTTGGAAGTTATATCAAAGACAACTCTATTTACACCTTTCACCTTGTTAACGATTGTGTTTGATATTTTAGATAGAATATTCTTTTCAAAATGGTACCAGTCAGCTGTCATTCCATCATGACTAGTTACAGCTCTAAGTCCGATTAAGTTCTCATAGGTTCGTTTGTCTCCCATTACACCCACCGTTTGTACCGGTATCAATACACAAAATGCCTGCCAGATTTCGTCATAAATATTTTCCTCTTTCAAGATATTAATGTATTCATCATCAGCTCTCCTAAGAATTTTCAAACGAGAATCAGTGACTTCACCGATGATGCGGATAGCAAGTCCAGGACCTGGAAATGGGTGGCGATTAACTAAATTTTCAGGGATTTTCAATTCCAGTCCAACCTTGCGAACCTCATCCTTAAACAAATCTCTAAGCGGTTCAATAAGATTAAAATCCATTTTCTCCGGAAGTCCTCCAACATTATGATGACTCTTAATAATAGCGCCATGAGTTCCAGCTTTAGAAAATCCACTTTCCACAACGTCAGGGTAGAGAGTACCCTGAGCTAAATATTTGATTTCACCTTGCTCCCCCGCGATTTTTTCAAAGCTACGGATAAATTGCTCGCCGATTATTTTTCTTTTTTCTTCCGGATCGATCACACCTTTTAATCTTTCAATAAAAACTTTTGATTCATCAAAAGACTTCACCTCAAAAGGAAGAATTTTATTCAGTTTAGTTACACACTCATCTGCTTCATTCTTCCTCATTAACCCATGGTCAATTAGCACTCCAACAACCTTATCTCCCTTGGATTTTCCCAAAAGGGATGCAACAACAGTGGAATCAACTCCACCGCTTACACCTAAAAGGACTTTTTGACCCTTGGTTTTTTCTCGAATCTCTTCAATTTGTTCATCAATAAAGTGACCTGCAGTCCAATCTGGGGAACAGTTTGAAATCTTAAAAAGAAAATTTTTTAAAATTTGGTTTCCCTCTTCAGTATGTACCACTTCAGGATGAAATTGAGTTGCGATCCGGTTTTGTGCTTTATTTTGAAGAGAAGCGATGATCCCATTGGATGAATAGGAGGTAACATCCCAATCTAAAGGGGTTTCTTCCACCTTGTCCATGTGGCTCATCCATACTTTAGCTTCATTAGAAACCTCATAAAAGAGACCCTTGATATCTTTAATCTTTACATTGGCAAATCCATATTCTCCTTCCTTTGAAGATTCTACCTTACCACCATAGTGGTGAACCATGAGCTGGAGTCCATAACAAATACCCAAAATGGGAACATCAATATCAAATAGTTTACTATCATATTTGGGCGCTGATTTTTTATACACACTGGAGGGACCACCAGAGAGGATTACTGCTTTGGGTTGGTGTTTAAGGATTTGCTGTACCGAAGATTTAGGGGATAATATTTCTGAATATACATTAAACTCCCTCACTCTGCGTGCTATTAACTGGGTGTATTGTGAACCAAAATCCAATATAATAACGCCATTGGACTGTATATTACTCATTAAATTCCCAAACTTCTAAATCCTTTAAAAATGATTCATTTGTCAAATTATAGTGTATAGGTGTAATGCTGATGAAACCTTTCTCCAATGCCTGATTATCTGTATTTCCCGGAGAGTCCGAATCAGATAAATGGCCGGTCATCCAGTAATAAATATTTCCTCGAGGGTCTTCCCTTTTTTCAAATCTATCCTTAAAGTAAGCAGTCCCCTGAGTTGTAATACGGACCCCTTTTATTTTTTCAGTTGATAAGTCAGGAACATTAAGGTTTAATAAAGTCCCTTTTGGTAAACCATATTCCAATACATTTCGTATTGTTTTTCTGGTAATCTCCATTGCAGGTTTAAAATCGCTTGGATGGTGAGAGTCAATACTCACAGCAATCGAGGGAATGCCCAGAATGATCCCCTCAGTGGCTGCACTGACGGTTCCCGAATATATAACATTGATTCCTACATTTGCTCCTATATTTATACCCGAAATAACCAGATCTGGTGGAGAATCTAAAATGGAACGAACTGCAATCTTTACACAGTCAGCAGGTGTGCCATTCACTGCATAACCACTGAATCCTCCATTGCGGTGTATTTTTTTTGTCCTCAATGGATTTGCTATAGTAATGGCGTGTCCCACTGCACTTTTTTCTGTGTCAGGAGCTACAACAAGTACATTTCCAAAATCCTTAACTGCCTCCCATAACCAATAGATTCCATCAGCAAAGATTCCATCATCATTAGTTACAAGGATCGTTTTATTCTTCAATTCAAAACTGTAATTAAATTATAAAGCTCATCTTTTAAATCTGCCCGATGAACTATTCGGTCAACAAAACCCTTTTCAAGCAAAAATTCAGCTCTTTGAAAACCTTTTGGTAAATCTTCTCCTATAGTTTGTTTTATCACCCTTGGACCAGCAAATCCAATTAGAGCACCCGGCTCAGCCAATATGACATCTCCCTGCATTCCAAAACTGGCTGTAACTCCACCTGTTGTAGGATCGGTAAGCAGCGTAATGTATAGTCCTCCAGATTTTGAAAATTTGGCTAACTGAGCACTAGTTCGTGCCATTTGCATAAGCGACAGTGCACCTTCCTGCATTCTGGCCCCTCCTGAAGCACAGATTATTATCAGAGGAGTATCATACTCTTCGGCATATGCAGTGGCTCTGACTACCTTTTCTCCTACCACAATTCCCATACTTCCACCGATAAATTTGAAATTCATAATTCCTAAAATAATTTTCCTATCATTCAGCATACCTTCAAAACATCGAATCGCATCTAAATGACCTGTTTTTTTCATAGCAGCTTGAACCTGTTCCTTATACTTTTTTCCTGCTCTAAACTTTAAAGGATCATTCGTTTTAAGATCCTTGAATAACTCCATGTATCCATCATTTTGAAAAAGAATATCTAAATACATATCTGGAGATACTCTAAAATGGTGATAACAATGATGACATACTGAATGTCTTTTGTCCAGTTCAATTTTGTATAAAATCTCATTACATGAAGGACATTTTTCCCATAATCCGCTTGGGATATCTTTCTTTTCACTTTCTTTTAATTTTTGATTTTTTCTTCTAAACCATGTCATGTTTACTACCTATGCTAATTAATTGACTGGTTATATTTTGAGGAATTGAGTTTCCAGCTTTTGCCATGATAATCGCATTTTCACCATCAAAGTAATATTTCTTTCGCATATCAATTGATTCAAATCCAAAATGAGTATACAGAATTAATGCCGGCAGATTTGATTCTCTCACTTCAAGAAAAAAATAAACTTCCTCATCAAATTTTGAAAAAAAATAAGAAAGTAATCTCTTGCCATATCCACGGCATTGATATGAAAGTGCAACAGCAATATTAATGATCTGGACTTCAGGAAGAAATATGTGTGACATTATGTATCCCACCATAGATTTGTTTTCTATATAAACCCAGTGGTTGGCTATTGGATTTTCCGCTAGTTCAAATGCCAGCTGGTTACGGTTCCAAGGACTCGAGAAAACAGATCTTTCGATTTCCCAGATAGTGTTTAAATCTTGAATTGTAGCTTTACGAAATAGCATTTTTACTTTTATTTATTTCAAATGGTGCAATATAATTTGGGACAAGTCTGTGTGGAATCTCCACTACCAAATCATCATACCTTTCATGCGCAAAAATTCCAACCCACTTTGCAGAGGGAATTGCAGGGGAAAAGTAATTATTATTATTTTCAGAAATGATGTGGTCTCCGCCACAGTTGAAAACATCAATATTTTCTTTCATAATAGTATTATTTAAACTTTCACAATCCAATAGAATAGGCTCATTTTCATCATTAGGAAATCCGTTCAATTTATGAAAAACTTGAGTATAAAATAAGTTTCTATGGGAAAACAATGCAATCCTGAATAATTTGGACTTTGGTTGTACTCCTAAGCCAATACTTATTAGTGTTGATACGGGTATAATTGGTAGACTATAACTAAAAGCAACTCCTTTTGCAAAGCTCAATCCAATTCTCAGCCCGGTGAAAGAACCGGGACCTATTGAAACTGCTACACCATCTAATTCATTCCACTTAAAATTCGATTTTTGTTGAACTTCATTAACCATCCCCGGTAATTCTTCGGCAGAGGTTCTAGGGCAAGCTCTCTCAGCTATCATCACACAATCCCCATTTTTTATAAATGCTGCACCGCACATGTTTGACGCAGTTTCAATTGACAATATATTCATACACTGAATCCGGTTAGTGTTATAGTTCGGTGTGTTTCTGATTCATTACCTAATTCAAACTGAATAACTGGATATTTCCTTGGCATGATTGCCTCTATCTTTTCAATCCATTCAATAAGAGTTATTCCATTCTCAGAGTATAAGAATCTTTCGGCGTCCATATTGATGAATTCTATGTGATCACTCAACCTGTAACAGTCAATATGAAACAATGTACAACCATCTCCATCATATTCACTTACTATTTTAAACGTTGGTGAGGTAACATGAGCTTTAATTCCCAGTCCTTTTGCAAACCCTTTTGTAAAGGTTGTTTTTCCAGAACCTAATTCACCTTTGAGTCCAATGACCGTTCCCATAGAAGTTTCAGGTGCAAGATTTTTCCCCATCTCCTCCATCTCTTTGGATGAAAAAACCTCAAGTGTATTTGAATTATATTTTTTCATTTACCTTTTAAAATTGCAACTGGTATCAACATTTCTTCCATAGAAATACCACCATGCTGAAAACTATCCATAAACGTATTTTGATATCGGTTCATTTCATTTGGATATAAAAAAAATACTGAATCTCTAGCAAATAAATAGGTGGACTGAGGTCCTCTGTCGGGGAGTTTGTAATCTGAAGGTTTGTTTACTTTAACACAATATTTTTGATCACAATTTAAGTTTCGACCTACTTTGTACCTAACGCCTGATGAAGCTTTTTTATCTGCTTTAACCATCACACCCTTTTGTACAGAAATACTTCCATGATCGCTAGTCAAAACAACAGTATATCCATTTTCCCCGATATATTTTAACGTTTCGACCAACCATGAATTATTAAACCAGGATGCAACCACCCTGCAAAAAGCGGATTCATCACTAACCATTTCTTTTAGGACATTTGACTCACTTTGCTTGTGAGCAAGCTGGTCAACAAAATTTACAACCAGAGCTAATAAATCTATATTTAAATATTCTCCTATCCTCTTTTGAAATTTTATTCCATGGTCAGCAGACCATATTTTTTGATAGCGGAACGAGACCTGATTCAAATTATGTTTATCTAATAGATTTTTGAGGTATAGCTCTTCATATTGATTCAAACCGGTATCTTCTGAATTCATTGCGTCTAGTTGTTTAGGATAATTCCTAACCAATTCATCTATGAACATTCCACTGAACAACGCATTTCTACTGTAGGGCGTGGCAGTAGGTAAAATAGATAGATGATAATGAATATCTATATTAAAATATTGTGAAAGAGTTGGGCTAATTGAAATGAATTGATCAAAACGAAGGCAGTCCATTACCAAAAAACACAATTTTTGTCCTTTTTCAAGTTCTGGACGAACAAATTGATCTATCACATCGACCGACATTGGAGGTCGGTTTTCTGAGTTAATCAAAGATAAATAGTTCGTTTCAATATATCTCGAGAATTCACGATTACAAGTTTGAATTTCTTCCTTAAGTATGGTTTCCAACCCCTGCTCCTGATGGTCCTCTAATTCCAAGCGCCAATGAGCAAGCTGTTTGTAGAGATTCCACCAATCACTCACATCAAAGTATTCTTTCTTTAACTCATTGATTTCTTGGTATTCTTTCAAGAAATCTTTTGTTGTCTTATCTTCCTGGATTTGAGAAGACTCTAGTACCTGTTTGATAGCCATGAACACCTGACTTGGGTTTACAGGTTTTATTAGAAATTGAACTACTTTTTCAGATATGGCTTCATCCATTAAGGATTCGTCTTCTGATTTTGTTATCATGATCACCGGTAATGTAGGATTAATTTCTTTCAGTTTTCTTAAAGTATCAATTCCGTCCATTCCAGGCATAAATTGATCTAAAAGAGCTAAATCTATAGATTGGTCTTTAATTAACTCTACACCATCATTTCCATTAAATGCTGTATTGATTTCAAATCCTTTTTCTTCTAAAAAAAGGATGTGGGGTTTCAGGTGTTCGATTTCATCATCGACCCAAAGGATTTTTCCGCGGGATTTCATAGCTAAAATTGGGGTGGAAAATACGTAAGTGTGGAAATACTGAATAAATGGATATTATATTTTTTGATAATCTAAATCAATATTCTATATTCAGTTTATTTTAATTATCTTCTTTAATAAACCAAAATTTAATCACAACACAAGAGAATCAATATTTATTTGTATTTAATAGAAATATGATTTTCTTACTTATCTTAAATTATTTTGATGTTAATGCCCAGGAACCATTCCAGTCATGACCGGGAGGATTATCCAAATAAAATTCACATCTGGGTATGTAAATTCGTGAAGGGTTAGTTTTACGTCCAGGAAACATATCTTCTAATTCGTCAGACGCTTTAAATGCTTCAAGGGCTTTCTTCCATTCTTGGCTCTTGTACAACTCCAGTGCTTCATGATAGGATTTAAGTATATTGTTATATCCTTTAGGCATTTTTCCCGCTTCATCAATTAGTTCATACACTTGAGCAGGCTCAGACTTTCCCATGACAACTACGTAATCCAAATCACGCCAGATAAACTGATCTTTACAAGCCTTATAAGTTTCTTCAGCAACCTGTATATATACTCCATATTGTTTAGCGGATGCCTCCAACCGTGCAGCTAAATTTACTGTATCTCCCATCATAGTATAATTCATTCGCATTGCAGAGCCCATGTTCCCCGTGACCATCGAACCTGTATTTATTCCGATTCTATTCTGCATGTTGTGAACAATTTCCGGCCAGCGGTCGCCTTCCCCTCTCCATTTATCACGCAGCTCAGCCAAGCTTCTCTGCATTTTTATTGCGGTTAAACAAGCACGATATTCATGGTCGACCACTGGTACAGGTGCGCCATAAAATGCTACAATTGCATCACCAATATATTTGTCCAATGTCCCTCTTTCTTCTAATAAGATATTTGTCATATCAGTCAAATATTCAACCAAAAGCTCCACCAGTTCAGTTGCAGACAGTTTCTCAGAAAAAGCAGAAAAACTTTGAATATCTGTAAAAAATGCAGTATGAAAGCCCTCATCACCTCCAAGTTTTGGCTCCTGTTTGTCTTCATACATTTGGTCTATGAGATCTGGAGAAATATAGGTTCCAAAAGTACTCTTTAAGAATCTCTTATCTTTTTGTTCGTTAATAAATTGATAAATGATATTGCTGGAATATGTAACTCCAATACCAACAAGAGGAGCAACAATGGGAAGCATTACAGATTCGCCAAGCTGTGGTAACGATGTAGCATCCCAAAGCCATTTCATATTTCCTGAAAAATATCCACATGAAATAACAAAATAAGTGAATCCTTCAAATATTAATAATATTCCACCAATTATCGGTTTTACATAGGTAATCAACATAAATGCAATGACTGATAACAGTGTGATAAGAAATATTTGATTCATAAAAATTGAGAGTGATTCCGGGTCATCACTGATCCCTGTTATTTTGCCACCAAACACATCAATGTAATTTCCGTGCAATAGCGTTTGAATTGCATTTGCATGAGTTTCCATTCCCGGTGTTAATTGCTGGTATCCTCCGTAGTTATAGAATGGTGTGGATTTAGTATCATGGAGTACCTCTATATTTACTCCTAGCATTACTATTTTATTATAGAAAGGATTGCCTTTATCTATTTCTTGTTTCTCCTGTCCAATTCCAAATAAATCAAAATACATTTGATGGTCTTCCTCTGGCATATCCAAAACCCACAAATATTCTACTGGAATTTCACTTCCCCTTGGTATATTACTGCTCATCCAATTATTATCCTCAAAATACTCTGGATTACCAAGTCCATCCAATATAGGGTTTCCTAAAGAATCTTTTAGAACATCACCAATAAGGTAATCATCAGTATCTAATATTTGAGAGAGAGAGTATTTATCATAGGTTGCCCACGGAAATGCTGAATATGGATCTTTAAAATAGGAAGGAGGACCATAATAATTAACCAAAAAGGACGTAGTGTTACCATAGGGATAAATTTTGAGAGAATCGTATTGCCAATACATTTTTCCATTATTATATTTAATTTCTGGAACGATCTCATCAGCAATATCTAAATAGGCTTTAACTGCCTCCATTCCCAAACTCAGATAAGCCTTTGATATATCATTATTGATGTACCACATTAAATTATATTGTCTGGAAAAACCATCTGAGTCTAACATATCATTGACAACTCCATTTTCAGTGAATTGATTAATATTGTAAACAGGTTCAGAAATATATTGAGGTGGAATCCGTGTAGTTTCTGTTACAAGTTTACTCGCCATGATCACTTTTGTACCATTCTCTTCCAAAACTCGTTTACATGTCTCTCCTAGGACAATATCCCCATGCCTAGGAATATACTTTTGTCTATCTTCAGCGTTCATATCCTTTGCAAAATCATCTAAATATTCTGATTTGGTTTCTGGAGCATCAAACTGTATATCAAAAACTACTACCTTCGCACCGGCTCTAGACAAATTTTCTACCACTTGTGACCAAACTGTGCCTCGAGGATAGGGCCACCCTTCCTTTATTAACCTCCAGGATTCATCATCTACCTCAACAAGTACAACATCCGTCCCTTGATTTATCCAAGTTGAGTCTGCAGCTTTTAACCCAGTTAGTGGACCTCTGACTTTGTGAAAACGGTAATCATACATTTTCAATTCCAATCCATCAAACAGTCCAAAATAATTCATTGATCCAACAACAATTATGGAAACAAATGTTAGCGTTACCCCTATCCCTTTTGTTTTGATAAATTTGATGATATTGTCAGTCATTTATAACACGATACCTTTTTCTAATTGATTTAAAATACCCTCAACCCATTGCTCAAAGTTAGGGGTTTTAATAACAAAATTGAATAAAAACAAAAAAGTCCTGTAATATCAGGACTTTTTAAAAATTCCCGGCGATGACCTACTCTCCCACGCTGGTCTCCCGCACAGTACCATCGGCGCTACAGAGCTTAACTTCCGTGTTCGGGATGGGAACGGGTGTTTCCTCTGCGCTATAATCACCGGAATAAAGTTTTTGGGAAATGAAAAGGTATCATTGGCAAAACCGAATAATTAATAAAGCCGTTCGGCTAATTAGTACTACTCGGCTGAATACATTACTGTACTTACACCTGTAGCCTATCAACGTTGTAGTCTTCAACGAGCCTTATCCCGATAAATCGGGAGGGAGATCTAATCTTGGGATAGGTTTCGCGCTTATATGCTTTCAGCGCTTATCCTGACCAAACATAGCTACCCAGCGATGCCTCTGATGAGACAACTGGTGCACCAGAGGTTTGTCCACTTCGGTCCTCTCGTACTAGAAGCAGATT
>CEVA01242034.1_pt1 | contig 11566 bp, 10 predicted proteins | sample 361521 | NCBI WGS metagenome assembly CEVA01 (sample SAMEA2622823, study PRJEB7988) | marine metagenome | isolation source: saline water (ENVO:00002010), including | reverse complement strand
TGGCAAAGCGACTCGGCACCATGGAAGATTTGGGATGACAAATAACGTTACTGTTATTAAACCGGACAATAGTTGGTTCCCCGATTTTTCTGAGTTGAGGGCATACAGCGATTTATTCTATTTTCTTGTTTTGCGTGACATTAAGGTCCTATATGCGCAGACCGTACTTGGTTTTTCTTGGGCGATTTTGAATCCGACAATACAAATTCTTATTTTTACCCTGATATTTGGGCGGGTCGCAAAAATACCAACTGACGGTATTCCATATTTATTGTTTTCAACGGTTGCTATTGTGCCTTGGACCTATATGTCGAATGCAATGAATGGAGCCAGTCAAAGTCTTGTAACAGGACAAAATATTTTGGGAAAAATTTATTTTCCTAGAGTGATTTTCCCATTAACGCCGGTCATAGCGAAGCTTATCGACTTTATAATTTCGATGATTTTGATTGTCGCTGTAATGATTTACTATGGAGTGAACGTCACATCCCAAATTATTTATTTACCCCTATTTCTCCTGGTTATGATCGCTGTGCCTATTGGTATAGGTCTATGGTTATCAGCTTTGGCGATCCGTTATAGGGATGTCAAATTTGCGATGACCTTTGCGGTTCGGATGCTTATGTACACAGCGCCCATTGTTTATTCGGCGACCAACATACCTGATGCTTATCGTTTTTATTATTCATTGAATCCAATCGTCGGAGTGATAGAAGGGTTCCGAGCCTGCATCCTTGGTACGCCGTTGCAATGGCAATTTATTTGGCCTGGTGTAATAGCTTCTCTCGTTCTTGTTGTGACTGGACTTATTTATTTTCGAAAAATGGAAAAGGTATTCGTTGACGTCATTTAATGGCTATTATCGACGAAATTGAGAATTAAAGTGTCTTCTAAGCCAGCAGTATCAGTTGAAAATTTAAATAAATTCTACCGTATTGGGGTGGCCGTCGATAAATCGGAGAGTGCTGTTGCAGCACTTGGAAAGTTCCTGCGTTCCCCGGTAAGCAATTACAAAAAATATCGTTCTTTGTATAAGTTCAACGATATTGATCTTGAAGCTATTGCTGCTGGAAACAGGCCACTTCCAGACGATGTCATATGGGCTGTCCGCAATATGAATTTTGAGGTACCCAGAGGTGAAGTCTTAGGGATTATTGGGCACAACGGTGCCGGTAAATCGACATTACTCAAGATTTTGTCACGCATTACGACCCCAACTCAGGGGCGTGTGGAGATAAGAGGGCGCATAAGCAGCCTGCTGGAAGTGGGCACTGGATTTCACAACGAATTGACTGGCCGAGAAAATACCTATCTAAATGGCACGATTCTCGGCATGCGCAAAAAAGAGGTGGACAGAGTTTTTGATGAGATTGTTGATTTTTCCGGTGTAGAGAAATTCCTTGATACGCCGGTCAAGCGATATTCGACGGGTATGAAGGTCAGGTTAGCTTTCGCTGTTGCCGCTCATCTAGAACCTGAGATTCTAATTGTAGATGAAGTGTTATCAGTAGGGGATGCCGAGTTTCAACGGAAGTGTATGGATAAGATGGAATCAATCGGGGAAGCAGGCCGAACTATCTTATTTGTGTCACACAATATGCCAGCGGTTACTCGTATGTGTAATCGTGTAATTACCGTTGACCACGGAAGTGTGGTAGCTGATGGTGCACCGCAGGATGTTGTTAGTCAGTACCTCAAATCTGGACAGGGCAAGTCTTCTTATGCTGAATGGCCAGACCAAGCATCGGCTCCAGGAGGCGATATTGTTAGGTTGCGCTCTGTGAGCGTACGGGATGAGAAAAGTGATATCGCGGAATCGGTCGATATACGCCGACCATGTTTTGTTGAAATCGAGTTTGATTGTCTAGAGGGAGGACATGTGCTGTTACCTAGTTTCTCGTTATGGAATGAGGAAGGTACAGTGATATTTAACGCGGTCGATATTGATCCAGAGTGGCGTGGGAGGGAGCGCCCGGTAGGAAGGTACATCGCCAGAGCGAGGATTCCCGGGAATTTGCTGACAGAAGGGACAATGTCAATTAATACAGCGGTTTGGGAATGGGCACCACGTCGGAGAACCGAGTTTCTGCACAAAGATTCTGTGACTTTCCACGTTGTTGATAATCTGGATGGCGACTCCGCTAGAGGTGACTATATTGGTAATTTACGTGGTGCCGTTAGACCAATGTTGGATTGGTCAACAGATTACGCTGCTAAATAAATGTTTTTTTCGCGTAAGAAAAGACCAATATTTATTCTGGGTTGCCAGCGATCAGGCACGACTATTGGCGTAAAATTATTTAGGGAGTCGAATCAATTCGAAGTCCATGGCGAAGGAAGCACAGCAGCAATGAGGCGCTATGTTCGATTACGCCCTTTTTGCGACATCCAAAGAATAATTAAGCAGTCGCGAAAGCGCTTCGTGGTTTTTAAACCCCTTAATGATTCACATCGAGCCGACGAGTTATTAGAACATTTCAATAACTCGCGTGTTATTTGGTTTTATCGCAATGTATTTGATGTTGTGAACTCAGCATTAGTTAAATGGAATAATACTCACCAACAAACAGTTTCATTTATTACGGATAATATAAGGAAATATGGTTCGGTTGATGCAGCGATGCCAGTAATTTGTCAGAAACCGCGAGCCGCAATTTATGCAGAGCGTTTGGATCCTCAGATTATTGAGCGTTTGCTTGAATGGACCACAAAGCCGATATCAGCAGAAACCGGATCCGCAATTATGTGGTATCTACGGAACAGTATTTTCTTCGATTTAACCCTTGATAACGATAAGCGTGCGCTGCTTGTAAAATATGAAGACTTTGCGACTAGCCCGGTTTCTGAAGTGCAGAGAATTTGCAAGTTCTTAAAAGCGCCCTATACGGATGCTTTGAGTCAACTTATACGGTCATCTTCGATTGGTAAGTCTAGTGCTCCGCAAATAGCGCCAGATGTACTTTCCGCATGCGAACAGCTAACAGATAGATTCTCCACTGTTTTGGAGGAAGCTCCTTGAGTTTCCATATTCGTAAGCCTGACTTTTTGCTTATTGGCGCCCAAAAGTCTGGGACTTCTTGGTTATGGGATAAGTTGAATCAACATCCTGGAACGGACCTTCCCGACTTAAAGGAGATTCATTATTTTGGTGGGGTTGAGAATTACCTTGCTGGACCTGAACGGTATTATTCCCATTTCAGTGATACTGATCCCACACGTATTACAGGTGAAGCTTCTACGTCGTATCTGTATGACCGGATTCCTTATTGGCACAATTCTTCACAAGACATCACATATCATGAGTCGTTGCCATTAATACCTGATCTTGTCTCACAAGAGCTGCCAGAGGTAAAAATTATTGTAGTTTTACGTGACCCAGTATATCGGGCTATATCAGCGTATCGGCATTGGCTCAGACAGGAGTATTTCCCACCATTGACTGGTTTAAAGCGAGCTGCAACCAAGAACCCCAAGACACGTATTATCGAATATGGCTTTTATGCGCGGTACTTATCCGCATGGACAAAAGTTTTTTCTGAGAACCAGATTCTGATGCTCGTTTTCGAACGTGATGTTGTAGCTAATCCGGAAAGTGGATTAAAGCGGGTGTACCGTTTTTTGAACCTTGACGAAGATTTCAACCCACCGGCACCAAAAAGATCTTTTCATCGGACTTGGAGTTGGACAAGAAGTGCGGTTAATTACTATGCTGGTCCAATTGGTCGTTTGCTAACCCGAGGCCGTTTGGGCCAGTTTCTTGACAATACTGATATTTTAGGAAGGTATGCATTACGTAAGTCTGATGTCCAATTTTTGCGTAGCCAATATTTGCCGTCCCGGCCAGAACTCGAAGGCCTACTGAATCGAGACCTGGATTGTTGGGATTACGGGAACAAGTATCTCGATTCATAGTCTAAATTCGAACTTTATATAGGGGGTTAGCGAGTAAAATATTATGATTTCAAAAATTCTTAATCTGCTGGGCCCCAAGCTTGCTAATTTAATGTATCGCCACTTAGAACAGGCTCATATGCGGGCGCTTCCCGATTTTTCTAATTTGCCAAACAATCTCCGTATCGAATTTCCGTCAAGAATAGTAAATGCAGGCCACATGACTGTTGGTGATGACGTTTCCATCGGTCCTGGATGCATGCTAAATGCTATAAAGCACTACCCGGGAAAATTTATGCAGGGTGTGTCCCCAGATATTAAGCCTCAGCAGTTCAGGCCAGAAATCAGGATTGGGAGTAGGGTTTCTATTACGGGTTTTGCGACCATAACGGCGGTAAATTCGGTAATCATTGAAGATGATGTATTAATTGCCTCACATGTTTTCGTTAGTGATCATTCACATGGTCGGGCATCCAGTGATATTCCGTATAAATATCAGCCACTATCTGATTTTGGAAATATTTTGATTAGAAAAGGGAGTTGGATTGGTGAGCATGCCGTTGTTATGCCCGGTGTTACGATCGGTGAGCAATCAATCGTCGGAGCAAATAGCGTGGTTACGAGTGATGTTCCCGATAGAGCAATAGTTGCTGGAACGCCGGCGAGGATTATTCGCTTATGGTCAGAAGACGAAGGTCAGTGGGTCAAAACAGGAAACTAGCAAAAAATATTTTTTGGGGCCTGTATCTGGAATGATTACCATGTTTTTTCTATTAAAAAATTATGTTTTTCTGCCATAGTTTTTAATTGGTGTGTGGGGTGCACAGCAGTTGCTTTATCAGCCCAAATCAAGAGATCTACATCAGAATGGTGATCCGAATAAGCTACCTTTTTATGGTTTAGCATCCCAGTAGTTTTTGTATATAGATTTATTTGGAGTACCTTTTCTTCAGCATAGCAGTTTTTACCATGGATCTTTCCAGTTAGCGCACCATCGTTTGAAATTTCAGCCTTTGTGCAAATTGTAGCGTTGAATCCTAATCGGGTAGCAATCGGAGTTACATAAACATCAAAGCTTGCGCTGGCTAATATCAGGTGGTGGCCAGCGGATTTATGGGCCTCAATAGCTTTAATAGCACCAGGCCGGATAAGATTTTTACAAACAAAAATCGAAAATTTTTCACCGAGGTTTTTGATTTCGCTTATATCTCGGTTTTTTACTATTGCTGCCCAAAAGTCTTCTTTCAGCCAGGTATTTGTGCGATTTCCAAATCGATACCTTAGAACCGATATTAAAAGGGAAGGAATAGCGATAACGCGAAACATGTTTTTTAGTATCAGGAATGACAGGAACAGAAGATAAGTATCTATCTTCGTTATTGTTCTGTCTAAATCAAAAACTACAACGGTTTGGTTCATCCAGCATCCTGTTTCATTGGCCAGATATTCAGGAAAACGTAAAGTGTCGATTGGCGAAATAGTTCAAGAGTACAATTAGTACTGTGACAAGAAGTTGTGCCAGCAGATATTTAAGTCCCCATGTAAAGTGTAATAGAGAAAACAGGCCAGCGTTTAATGCTGCTGTTGCTGTAGTTACGATCGTATAGCGCAATAGGCGATGTGTGTATCTATTCGACTCAGAAAATACCCAAAAATATTGAATTGTGTAATGGAATAACGATGAGAAAAGAAATCCAATTGTTGTCGCTAAAGTCGCGTTAATTCCAAGTAATTCAACTAGGAAACCTAATAAGGATAAATGTAAACCAACCGCAATTGAACCCGACACAAGATACCGAGAAAAGGTACCACCACTTTTGGTGTCACTATTCATTTATTGAAGATGACCGGATCAACCAATAATTGAAGGTATGGTATATCGACTAGAAAAAGTAGGATAACGATTCCGCCAAGGGTAGCTACAAAAGCTACAAAACGGCGTTCCCGATATAATTTTTCTGGTGTTTGTACAACCGATTGCCGCCGAAGCGCAATACGAAGATACCAGACGAATAGTAGGGCGAATAATGGAAATGTGAGTAGGAATTCGATCCTGTATTTTATTAAGAATATGCCGAGAAAAAAAGTTGAACATAGCGCGTAAAAGAAGGCCGATACAAGTAACTTGTCCTCTGAGTAGACCTCAAAAGATTTTCGATATGAGGCGGCTCGTTGCCGATCATCAATCATCCGGTATTCAGCAAAACGTTTTATTGCCATGAGAAAAGCTCCACCCATCCAGTAGGAGAGTAGAATTGTCGATGGAGGTAATGCTGTCGGTACTATCGCCAACCAGCCTATAATTAAGCGGATTGGATTGTTAACAGATTCGGACAAAACATCAAGATAGACTTTATCTTTTAATCTGACAGGCGGAACATTATAGTTTAATCCCATAAAAAGAAAAAAACATATAATAAACATTAAGTTGTAACTTACAGTTAATGATAAATATAGACTTATGGCAGCTAATATAAGATATTGTGCTACAACCACTTGGGCATTCAGTATTCGGGAGGCTCCAGGACGGTGTTTTTTCACGGGATGATGTTGATCAGTTTTAGCATCCAGCCATTCGTTGATTACATAGTTGGCTGATGCGCCAAAACATAATGAGAGCAGTGCAATCAAAGATGGCAGCAATGCTTGTTGCAAGGGCATACCGGTGAACACTAGTGCAAGTGCAGTACCTGGGAGCATGAAAATATTTTTGAACCAATGATCTGGTCTAGCAATTCTCAGGTAGTCTGAGATTGTTGCGGAGGACTTCAAAGGTTCATTTACTGCGACCATATTTTTTTCTCCAAACTAAATTAAACGTTAGAGATATGTATACTGACTATTGGATCAACGCAGATAGAAAGGTTGCCGTTAGCGCGGACCGCTGTCAATATTCGAATTCTATATCCGAATGGTCTAGGGAAAGTGACGAATGTCGCAATTCATAGAGAAAAAAATTGAGCGTAATCGGATAATTTTTGTATTCACTGCCATCCTTATTGTATATACGGCTGTTTTTCTTACGTTGACGAGCAGTGAGCTAACGGGTGATGAGAAAAGATATTTTTCTCAGGCCACCAATTTAACCAAAGGCTTTTTTATTCGCCAGGATCGTCTTTGGATCGATAATGGGCCGGGCTATCCTTTGCTACTCGCACTATTCGTGAAATCCAATATTGATCTGGGATGGACTAAAGCGATAAACCCATTATTGATGACCGCAGCATTTTGGTTTGCCTTTGCGACTGCGCGGCTATATGTACATGACAGGTGTGCTTTGATGGGAACGGCATTGTTTGCTGCTTATTTTCCTTTTTTTCGAGATTTAGGGCGGCTGCTTTCAGAGCCACTTGCTTGTGTATTGATTTCTGTGTGGGTATACCTGACCTGTAAAATTTGGATGAAACCTCGTATTCGGTTTGTTTTAATTGCTGGAATTATTTTTGGTTATCTGTGTTTAACCAAGGTGATTTTTGGTTACGTCCTCTTGCTGGGTGTTTTGGGTTTTGGGTCATGGAGCCTCTTTAATAAACGCCTCCGCACCCGATATATGTTAGCAGTATTTATCCTCGCTGGTGCCTTTTGCACACCCTACCTTTTGCACACTAATGCATTGACTGGTAAAGCGTTTCATTGGGCTGACATGGGAGCTTATAATCTTTATTGGATGTCCAGTCCTTATCCGAATGATAGTGGTGATTGGCATCGTATTGATGAGGTATTTGAGGTGCCCCAATTAACTCCCCATAGGGACTTTTTTAGAACATTAAGAAATACTCCGTTCGAGCACAGAAGTGCTTTATTAGTGCAGGCGGCTATTGAAAATATAACTGAGCAACCGTTTAAATACATACAAAATTGGGTTGCTAATCTTGGGCGCATGGCTTTTAACTACCCGCACGATTTTACACCGCTGACGAATAGAACATTTTTCTATATTTTACCTAATACCGTCGTTATTCTTTTGTTTTCTTCGGCACTAGTCATGGTTAGGAAGTATAGAATAGAAGTTCCACTAGAACTTTTTGTTATTGTTGCTGTCGGTATTCTTGTATTGGGTGGAATATCACTTTTACATGCTAATCCGAGAATGGTGCAGCCTATACTGTTTATTCTCTTTGTCCCTATGCTTTACGGCCTTACTAAAGGAAAAACTAGCAACTAAATGAGTCATGATGCCTAAAATATTGCTAGGTATTACATTATTACAAACATAGTTAAATTGGTTCATCTATCTTGTTTTGTGATCTAGGTCACAACATGCAGTGAGACATAGGAGGCAAAATACGTCCTGCATTAAGTAAACTACCAGATGCAGGAAGTTGATAAATATGTAGTAGCTGTCAAAGTATTTTATTTTTCGGCGGAAAATTTTTAGAAGCAATGAAAATGGCTAATTCGACTCTGATACTTTCACTAAAACGATTGCTAGCTACAGCAATATTTTTGCTTGGTACAAGCATCGCGAATGGCGCGGGCGAGTATCCTCGTGTTGGCGTTAAATGGCATGATTTTAAAAGCGTTATGCTTCAACGAGGTATCGGCGTAGAAGAAGTGCTTTCCGTGGCAGATGCCGTCTTGATTAGTCCTAATCCTGGGCAAATGGTCGATGATTACAGGCAAAGACTGTCAGAAATTCGCAGCGTTAATCCCGATCTTCTAGCTTTTCGTTATATGAACGTTACCGAAGTTATTCCAAACGCTGGGATCTTTGAGCCTGTATTACCCGTTCTCACTGACTATTTTGTAAATCCTAATCGGGGAGGGCCTAATAAGGCTAATGATGGTTGGCTCCGGGAAGCGGATGGAGAGATTGTTAATTACTGGAAGAAAAACTTTTCTGTAAATATTTCAGATTATGTTCAGGCATATGATGGAAGTATGGGTACTGCGAATGCTGATCATGATCTTAAAAAACCGAAACTCGGTGAGACGGCACTCGATTATATGACACGGGTTAACTATTACACGCGTATTAGGCCGTCTGAAGATTTTATTGATGGTGTATTTGAAGATTTATTCCGCAGGTGGCCAAAAAGGAAAGCGGATTGGGATAATGATGGTAACGATGAAAGTGGCGGACGGTATTCTAGTGACAAGGTACAAAGAATGTGGAGACTTGCGCATTTAAGAAATCGCGACAATATAGTTGGCAAGAATTACTCAGGTTTCAATGCAGTTAAAGCTCGTAGTAATGGCCGTGCATGGCTACAAGACGGTGGTTATTTCATAGCGAATCTATCAGCCTGGAGCTCCAACACACAGATTATTGAGTCATTGGACTCAGGCAATGCAATGGAGCGAATACCAGAATTTGATCAGGCTGTATTTGGCGGTGTTCATGAAGGAGTGATTGGGAGGACTAATTCCAGCGGAGGTATTTCGTCTTCTGGTACTGAAGGTGAATACCATGCGGGTAATTTGGATATTGCTCTAACCGGCTTCAATTTTCGCCTCAGCCATACGCGTTCTATACCTAGCCTTGGTTACTCGGCCCTTCTTTTTGAGGCTTTCGCTTCTAATCTACAGATGGCTAGATATGCTTTTACAGCAGGCCTGTTAACAGATGGTCTTGTCAATGTTAGGACATATAAGGATGGTGAGCCTCAGCAACCACCATGGGTGCTCGATGAATTTGTTGGGGGCAATATTAAGTATATGTCAATGGCGGATGCAGCCTCAAACCGAAAGTGGTTGGGAGCTGCAATCGATCCAGCATATCCAAACAATCCAAAGCTGGAAAATGGACGTGTGCACTTGAGAGAATTTGAAAATGGCTTGGTGCTTTTGTTAGCGGGAAAATCGCATCGAGACCCTCATTTGACAACATCACTAAAAGTGAACCTTCCGGATGCTGGTGCTGGTTATGCATGGAAACGCATTTCAGGGGGGCAGGACAAATCGTTGAATAATGGACAGATAGTAACTGGCAGCATCCGGTTGGGCACATCTGCAGCCAACATTAATAATAACGCCATCATTTTGCGCAGAGTGCTATCAGCATACGGCCCGAAAGCCCCATCACTGACGGTTCATTAATCTCAGTACTACCAAGAATCACAACCAGCAGCCTGGATAAGTAGGCTCCTTAATTGCCTTTGTACCACTGGCATAGAAAATTCAGATTCTAAGAGTTGCCTGCCATTTTGGCCAAACTCTGGCCACTTTGCTGGATTGTCGGCTAGTTTGGACATAAAGGTTGCCATCATCTCAATATCCCCTTCATTAACTAGATAGCCATTCTCTCCGTGCCTAACAACCTCCGGAATACCACTGTGGATAGTAGAGACCACCGGCAGACCTGCCGCTAATGCTTCGGTGATAGACACTGGTAGTCCTTCTTCATCGCCATCTGGTGCTGTCACACTGTGTTGTACGTATATGTGAGCACGTTGTATTTCTTGTAGTACTAATTCATGCGGTTGTCGCCCCAAAAGTCGAACTTTGTTACTTAAATCTAGATCTTTAACTATTTGTGCAACATCCGCGCGGAGTGGGCCATCTCCAATGATAGTTAACATGGAGTTTCCTTGGGGGCGCATTTTTAACATTTCCCGATAGCTACGAATCAATGTCAACGGATCTTTTTTAGCTGAAAGGCGCCCTATGAACAGGAACTGTATGGGCTCATTTTTCGATTCGATAGATCTCAGCTTTAATGGGATTCGATCTAGATGGATGCCATTGTGGAGAGTCACGGCTTTATTGTTAGAGCATCCGAGGCTAACCAGCTTTTTGCGGACGTATTCTGATGGCCCAGTGACCGCCGTAGCTATTTCAAACATTTCCCGATACTTTTGGCGCCATGATGGGTCTTGGGCTCTTCTAGAGGCATCTGCACCATGAAAACTAACTATTAGGGGAACATTAACTGATTGTGCTGCTGCAGCGACCGCGACTCCTCCATGGCCGTAGTGCGCGAGAATTACATCTGCTTGGAAATCGCTGATGACTTTACTTAATCGGTAAGTATGATTTTTTGCAATTATATTAGCTGCTTTTTTTGGGGAAACGAGATTTACGGTTTTTACAAAAAGTTTATTGACTAACTGATCGCTGTTTCTTGGAAGGATGGATACATTCTTAAAAGGATATTCTCGTTCAGATTGTCGATTTTCAGCAACAGCAAGTACTTCAGCACCAGACGCAGATAGCTCGATGGCACTATCATAAATAAAGGTTTCGGTTGGCCTAACAAAAACAGGTGAGAAAAGAACGATTCGCATGTAGATCGATTAGTTCATCTGAATACTGCATTCTACAGCAGCTATGAATACATTTATGCTCATTATATATGTAGATAGTGCATCTATAAGACTTAGTGCACATTTGTATTGTGAACTGGTTCACGATTTTCTGTAAGGTAAAGCTATTCGGTTGAATAACATGGGTCTTGAGGGGGACAATAGGTCTGCGTTTTATTTCTTTAAAATCAATGAGAAAGACAAGGAATTCGACATTGACCGGAGTAGCTAACTCCTCAGGAAACAGTGATAAATGGCCGGACGGTAGTGGTATGATTTATCTCGCCATGTCTCCATGGGATGGCATGTGGAAAAATCGGCACCAGCTGATGTCTCGATTCGCCCAGACAATGCCAGTCATATACGTTGAACCTCCGATCAGGCTAAAAAGGTTGCGCCGGAAAAATTGGTTGTCCGGGAGTACCTGGCAG
>CEVA01008398.1_pt1 | contig 11587 bp, 10 predicted proteins | sample 361521 | NCBI WGS metagenome assembly CEVA01 (sample SAMEA2622823, study PRJEB7988) | marine metagenome | isolation source: saline water (ENVO:00002010), including | reverse complement strand
GGTTCCGGTACTCGCAGTAGCGAATCTGTAGTCTCCGGGCTTGAGATCGAAAGTCAGCGAACCACCATCTTCATCCGGACCCCCAGCAATGAATTCGAAATCCTCTGCTGTACACGCTGTAAGTCCGTTCGAATCGGGCTCGCATCCATCAGGTACAGGACTTTCGATAACTCCTATCCAGCTGGTGGCGAACTCCTCCCACTCGATTGTAACTTCGATATCGAGCAGTATGAAAGCAGTAGGGGAACTAAGATTCTCACCGCTCATACCAACTGGGCAGCCAGCACTGTCATCCGTGCATGGTACCAGAGGAATATTGGTACGACTGGATTCCAGTGTCGGCGAGTACAGACTGACCAAGACCAGTACGGCGCACAAAACGCCCATCGCAGCAGGCAGAATCGACAGGATTCTAATCATCATCGCAATCAACCCTTTTCTCGCTCACAGTTCAATCTGACGCTACTATACTATCACTTGCATGAATACCAGGAGGATGGCAATTGCAGGGAAAAGGTAGAGCATTACTGTCAATCTCTTCCTTGAGGACTCGCGCTTGCGACGAGTCTCTCCGCAATTAGAATCCGAGCAAACGGGCGGATCCTCATCAAGAGGAATCGGTGCCCAGCACACCGAGCAATGACGGTGATCTGGAGTCGAGAAACTCCGCTTTGCTCGCTCTTTCTTCTGAGCATCACGGCCACGCCTAGCAGCTTCTCTTGCCTCACCTGCGGTTCTTTGAGCATCCCGCATGATTCGATCGCGCTGACTCATCCTACCACTGTTCCTCCGAAACCTTCGCCCTCAATGGCCGACCTGAGGGAACTAATGCTCCTGCCGTCCAGTATGCACAGTCGCATACCGGCTTGTGCTGCCGCATCGGCACCAATTGGGTCTACTACTTGTGAGGGTCCAGCTTTGGAGTGCTCAGCAGGCCCTACGATTTCCTGTAGTTGTGCATGAGTGAGTGAGTCGAAGGCGCGAGCATCAGGATTAGTCCGTGGGTCGGAGTCGTGCACTTTTGCGACATTGGTTGCAATGATGCAACGATCTGCACCTGAAGCAACAGCCAGTCTAATTGCCACAGCATCTGTGGTGTGGCCCGGCCTAGTTCCGCCCATGACTACTACCTGCCTCTCCTCTAGTAGCGAAACCGCTTCGTTGACGCTAAGTGGGATACTTCCTGATACAGGTATTCCTGCATCTGCCAGACTTTCACGCACGATAGTCGCATTCAATCTAGTTGCAGCGATGCCGATTCGGTCTAGACGATCCTCAGAATCAACAATCGGTCTTGCTAACTCTATTCCCTCGCGAGCAGCGGCTCCTCCTCCGACAACTATGCCCAGTTTGTCGTCCATAGCAACACGGTCTCTCACGACCTCAATCAGGCTCTCCAGCCAAGCATGTCTCAGTTCCACCTCGGGCCTAAGCAGACTGCCTCCGAGGGCGGCTACAACCTTCGCCATTGATGGCTGCGTATACATGCACCCTTTCAATGCCTGCGCCTCAAGCGCGGTGAAGGGTTGAAATGCCGCCCCTCAGGCCTCTGACAGAGGCAAGCATGTCGGATGACCTAGAGCAACAGCAGCGCAGGCTCCGTCTGAAGAAGGCGCTTGAGGAACTGTCTTCGATGCGTGGTATGGGGACTGAGTTGGTGACAGTCATCGTCCCTCCAGATAGGATGATTCACGACGTCAGGCAACATCTGTCTCAAGAGGCTGGTCAGGCTGCCAATATCAAGTCTAAATTGACAAGAAAACACGTAGGTGATGCAATAGAGTCGGCATTAGCTTCGCTAAACCGCTACAAGACTCCCGGAGAACGAGGCATCGCCTTATTCGTTGGTCACGTAATCGTTGGAAACAACAAGACTAGACTAATCACCACAGTTATTGACGACCCACCTGAACCTTTCCCTTCCTTCAGATACCGTTGCGACTCGACATTCGAGGTTAGCCAGCTGGAAGAGATGCTAATCGATAGGACAGCATACGGGCTGTTCGTTATCGACCGCTCTGAATCCGCCTATGGAATAGCTTCAGGAAAGAGGTTGCACTGTCAAGAGCACATCACCTCCCAAGTTCCTTCGAAACACGGTAGAGGAGGCCAATCCGCTCAGCGTTTCGAACGCCTCATAGAAGAGGCTGCCCACAACTTCTTCCAGAAGTCTGCTGAGCGAGCTTGCAACTATTGGTTACCTCAGATTGAGAATCTACAAGGGATTATTGTTGGAGGCCCCGGGGCAACGAAGGATTTCGTTGTCAAGAAGGATTACTTCCACCACGAGATAAAGAAACTCATCAGAGAGCCACTATTCGATGTCGGCTATTCTAACGAGAGCGGTTTACGAGAATTAATTCAGCGAGCAGGCGGTCTGATGGACCAGATCGAACTAGACGCAGAGAGGAACCTAGTTGACCAGTTCCTAAGAGAAGTCATGCAGAATCATCCTAAGGCTACCTATGGTGAAGCGATGATTAGGGGCGCTCTCGAACAAGGTGCAGTCCACACCCTGCTTCTCTCAGAAGGACTCAGGCAGCGCAGAGTTGGCTGGACCTGCAAGCAATGTAAACACGAATGGGAATCCACTCAGAACAACAGATCAAACATTCCAATTTGTCCATCTTGTGATTCTGAGAATATCACAGAGGATCCGGAACGGTCTATGGATTTGGTGGATGAGTTGAGCATGTTAGCTGGTCACATCTCGGCCAAAGTTAGCCTGATTTCGATGGACACCGAGGAAGGGGCCACGCTTAACGACTCATTCGGCGGAATCGCCGCTATCCTGAGGTATGCATGGAGTTGATCGGATGAAGATTCTTGAGCATGCCGTCAAGGATGATGTGAAGGCCGCACTCACTGAGGTAGGGGCTGAGGGGGACTTGGAGAATCTTCTGGGCCCTGCAACCGTAGAAGAACATGGAGATTTAGCCGTACCTTGCCACAGCCTAGCGGCTTCACTCAAACGCTCGCCTATCGACATAGCCGAGTCGATTTCATCCACTCTTGGACCTGCCCTTTCTGGTATCGCAGAAGTTTCTGCAGTCAGTGGATTCGTTAATATCAAGGCCGAGTCAGAATGGCTCGCTACTAGGCTTAGTGGACTACTTCCTGATGATAGACTAGGAGTTAGTACTGAGGAATCTAGAGTCGCCGCAGTTGATTATTCAGCGCCCAATGTTGCCAAGGAGATGCATGTCGGCCATCTTAGGTCGACAGTCATTGGTGACGCTATTGTTCGCATGTTGATGCACAAGGGACACACCGTGCATAGAGAGAACCACGTAGGGGACTGGGGGACTCCATTTGGGATGCTAATCGAGCATCTGTTAGATTTAGGCGAGGGCAACGCAGCCGATGAGCTTGGGATGGGAGACTTGGATGGATTCTACAAACAGGCTCGGGCGAAATTCAATTCGGATGAGACCTTTGTCGAGCGTTCTCGCAATCGTGTGGTGATGTTACAAGGAGGGGACGAGGAAACACTCAGACTCTGGCGAGTACTAGTTGATGAGTCGATGCGATACTTCAACGAGGTCTACAGTATGCTTGGGGTACTACTGACTAATGACGACATCATGGGCGAGTCGAATTATCATCACTTACTTCCAGATGTAGTGACGAGACTCGACGACATCGGAATGCTCGAAGATAGCGATGGCGCCAAGGTAGTTTATCCAGGAGGATGGGTCAATCGAGAGGGTGAGCCTATGCCGCTAATTATTCAGAAAGCGGACGGAGGCTACAACTACGCTACTACAGATCTTGCATGCATCATCGACAGAGTTGAGAGGCTGGGTTGTAATGACCTGCTTTACGTTGTAGGGACTCCTCAATCTCAGCACTTCAAGATGGTATTTGAGGTCGCTGTTCAAGCAGGATTGATGGACGACTCACACAATGCCAACCACATCAAATTCGGCTCAGTTCTAGATTCAGATGGAAAGATCCTGAAGAGCAGAGAGGGCGAGGCAATCAAACTCGTCGACTTACTGAATGAATCAGTAGTCAGAGCAGAACAAGCGATTGCAGAGAGAAACCCATCGATTGAGGGCCAAATGAGGAAAGATATCGCCAAGTCAATCGGAATTGGTGCAGTAAAGTACGCCGACTTGTCTACAGAGAGGACGAAGGACTACATCTTTGATTGGGACAGAATGCTATCATTCGATGGAAACACATCTCCCTATCTTCAGTATGCTCATGCAAGAATCTGTAGCATTTTCCGTCGCTCTGAGGTGTCCCGACCTATTCGTGAAGATACGGACATCAATATTGCACACGCTGAAGAGGCCTTACTCGCAAGAAGGCTAGTAAACTTCTCAGCGATGATGGATGAATCTCTCCAAACTTTCTCACCTCATCGCCTTTGCACATATTTGCATTCAGTCGCATCAGCCTTCGCATCGTTCTACGAGAACTGTCCGGTTTTGTCCGCTGAAGACGATGGAATCAGGATGAGTCGCTTGGCACTTTGCGACCTGACCGCTAGAACTCTGTCTACAGGGCTTGGACTGTTGGGGATAGATAGCCCCGAGCAAATGTAATCAGCCATACCGCGTGGAGGTGCCATGCCTTCAGTAGGAGATATGGCCCCAGACTTCACGCTAACCGCCCAAGACAAGTCCTCTGTGACTCTCAGCGAGATGAGAGGAGGCAGAGTTATTCTCGCATTCTATCCGGCTGCTTTCACCGGAGTTTGTACCAAGGAAATGTGCACATTTTCCGAGGGTATGGCAAGTCTGAACTCAAGTGGGGCCGCTGTGCTTGGAATATCTGTTGATGCACCATTCTCTAACGCTGCTTTCGCAGAAGCAAATGGAATTTCATTCCCTCTCTTATCCGATGTCCATAGAGATGCAATTGATGCCTACGGAGTTGCGCTGGGAGATTTTGTAATCGAGGGCTATACTGTAGCGCAGCGTTCCGTTTTCGTAGTAGAGTCTGATGGTAGTATAGGATATGCTTGGGTTGCAGATAATCCCGGAATGGAGCCAGACTACGAGGCGGTTATGGCTCACTGCGCTTCGCCGTAGGCGAGGTATCTGACTATCGAACCAAAGACTACTCCCGAGACAATCAGGCTTTCTTCGTTAAATCGCTCCATGGTGTCTAGGTAGGTATGGTATTCGACAGATCCTGAGCCATAGCAGACTAGGGCTCTGCCATATTCCTTGTCTTCTCCTTCATCCTCGTCTATGTCATAGACGAATGGAGCGTGGTCGGAGTTGTATGGCATTTCTGTCGAGGGCAACTTCCTGATATTGATTGAGTACTTTTCTGCAAGCTCAGGGTATACTTTGGAGAACACATTCACCACTCCTGTAATGTGGTCCACGTCGGCTTGGTTGTTGCCAAACATTGTGAGGCCCGAGTTCCTCTCTGCATCTACGTGATTCATATCGAGGTTGATGTAGAGTTTTAGATTATCTTCCAACATATTCCTGTGCTTATCGACCCATTCCCTAGACCCCCAGAGCCCCTCTTCTTCGCCACCCCAAGTACAGAAGTACAGCGTGACCTCAGGCATCCCTAGGCTAGACTCTAGTAGCCCGAATTGTCTAGCGATTTCCTGTAGAGTTGCAACTCCTGAGGAATCGTCCACTGCTCCGGGTCCGTTGTATACGGTATCGTGGTGAGCCCCGAAGATGACCATAGACTCCGACTTGCCTTCGATTATTCCGCAGGGAACGCGTATAGTGGCCGTGCCTGCGTTGTTCACATCGGTGATGAATTGCAGTCTAGCTTCACCATTGATTACCTCGTCAACAATCGTCTGACCTACACTCCTTGAAACCATGATGAATCCGAGTCCATCGGGAATCGGATCAATGGATGAGATTCCGACCGACTTGAAGTATGGGACACAGTCATCAGGCACCAAATCATCACAGTTCTGCCGATCGTTAATCAAAATCAATCCCTCTAGATCATTTTCAGCAGCGCGCTCAAACAAAATCGTGTTGCTTTCTGTCTCCGATTGCAACCACACTAGGCCAACAGCGTTGGAAGCGGAACCCCAATCCGCCGAATCATTACCCATTCCCAAATCAATAACGGGCATGTTGTCTACATAGCGCACGAAGGAGGAGCCGCTGTAACCCTGCAATACGAAGTCTTCGCGATGTGTGAATTCCACAATTTCTCGATTGACATCTGCCGATGTGCAAGGAGCGGGGCCACCGAAAATGTTCCCAATATCTCCTGGAGTACAGAGCGATAACTGAGGCTCGTTTCCAATTACGAACATCGGGACTTCGAACTCTTCGAGAGTCGAAGGAATCCCCATCGAAGTAAAGTTTAGTTTGATTGAATCAGCCGTGTTCTTCTCCTCTATTGTACCAGAAAGCCTTCCTTCCCATTCTGGATGGCCTAAATCCACCAGACCCTGCGCATACATCCTTGCCTGTTCAGCATCGAAATCAATCAACTGGTAGTCAGGCTCGCCCTTTATCCACTCGACAATTCGGTCGCCATAAAGAACAGCCCCGCCCGAGCCGCCAATCAGAATCAGAGCGGCGACAGCTAGCACATGAATCGGTAATTCCCTGATTTGAGTAACTAGGGCCGATGCACGCTCACCCAGTCCGGAAGAGGCTACCTCAGCCTCGATTACAGCATCTTCTGCATCCGATTCCACGACCCGCCCCAACTAAACCTTCTATTGAACCCACGCCGAATTTGAACAAGCGAACTCATTCTTTCTAGACTTCTTCGCCAGTCCAACGTTTTCCAATCGAATGCTCAACGCCCATCTGGTCGAGAATTCTGGCTACCACGAAGTCGACTAAGTCATCGATACTATCGGGGGCATGATAGAATCCCGGGCTAGCCGGTAGAATAACCACACCCCAAGAAGACATTTTCGCCATCGCTTCCAGATGAGGCGTGGCCACAGGTGTTTCACGCGGGACTAGAATCAACTTCCTTCTTTCCTTGAGAGCAACTAGGGCACTGCGAGTGGCTAGGTTGTCGGATATGCCCGCAGCAATCTTGCCAATCGTGGTGCCGCTAGCAGGGCACACTACACAGGCCTCGTATTTGGCAGATCCAGAGGCCGATCTAGCAGCCAGATTTCGGTTGTCCTCTAGCCTAACTCCATCTCTTTGGGCCAGCTGTTCAGGAGTGATTCCACACTCCAAATCTAGGTTGATTGCTCCAGCGTTTGTGACAATCAAACTGACTTCCCAATCTGCTTCTAGTAGTGCATCAAGCAAGCGTACACCATACTGTGCTCCGGAAGCCCCGGTGATAGCTACAACTGCCTCAGGCATGATATTCCGTTCTTACTTCTGCCCTTGAATGGTTGCATCGGCTCATAGACTGTCTTTGAGTGCATCAGCGAGATACTGGTATTCTCCAATATGATTGTACAGTTGAGCAGATATTCGGATGTATTTCGTGTTGTGATGACGCCACGGCATCACAGGAACTTGAATCGAGTAATCATCCAGCAATTGGTTGTGAAATGGGTCTCCATCAAGGCTCATCGGACCCACTTCCTCATCGGTGGGGAATTCGACAGAGGCCATTGCAGTAATCATCGAATCAGAAACTGGTGGGGTAGTCCCTAGGGCATCGCAGATGATATCTCTGCCTTGTATGGCCAGATTGTGATTTCTTTCCATTATCTCTGACCATCCACCTTCGACAAGGTCTTGCATGAAACTCATCGCTTTCGGGATACTTAACCAAGGAGTCGGATCTTGGGTACCTGGCCAGGCGAATTCAAACTCAAATTTCTCCTGATCTGTTCCCTCGTATGAGAAGCCATGGCTGATGTTCAGCGGGTGGATGGAGTTCTTTCGGTCTTCGCGTATGTGCAGGAAGGCTGAGCCTTTGGGTGAGCACACCCACTTGTGGAAGTTGCCGGTGCAATATGCCGGATTGAGTCTACCAAGGTCTAGAGGTAGAATCCCCGGTCCATGTGCAGCATCTAGGAGTACATCAACTCCTCTTGCTTGCAGCCGCTCAGTCAACTCCTCAAAGGGCATCCTCGTCCCGGTCGGACTGGTTATGGTATCAATCAGGGCTAGAACTGTCCTATCCGTAACGGCCTCCATAATCAGGTCGACTACCTGCTCAGGTCCGTCTAGCCTGAAAGGAATCTCGACTACAACCGTCTTGGCGCCTGACCTTTCGGTGACATAGTCAACTGCGTTCCAGCACGCTTGGTAAGAATGGTCAGGTACGATTATCTCATCACCCGGATTAAGGTCAAGACTCCTTAGAACAGTGTTAACGCCTTGAGTGGCGTTACTGACGAATGTCAAACCATCCACATCGGCGTTCAGCATCTCGGCTACAGACGCTCTAGATTGGTCCCACAAGTCTGTGTATTCTCTCTCGAAGAATCTCACAGGATCCCTCTCCATAAGGCTCCTGATTCTTGCTTGTTCCTCGAGCACTACTATTGGTGTGGCCCCGAAGGAGCCATGGTTCAGGAATACAGTTTCTGGATCCAAAGACCAGTGATGAGCCAAATCACTTCTCTTTGGTAGACTCATACCAACATCCCCGGAGTCCATTCTACGGATTCTAAGGGAGTTCTTCCAAGGTGCTTTTCACAGGTTTCGATAAGCGCCTCTTCCATCCTATCAAGTCCCATTTTTCTTCCCTGCGAATCTGTATTGTATCCTAGCTGAGATAGGCTTGTATGCACTCCAGCAGTCATTCCGCAGCCCTCTAGGTCTTCGACCCGTGTGCCCGGAGTACTCACATTGATTGACATCCCATGCCTACTTACCCAATGAAGGAATGAAAGCCCGATGGAGCAGATTTTGTGCCCATCGACCCATGCTCCCTGCATAGACGAATCCTTGTATGCACTAATGCCACATTGAGCTAGAGCATCAATCGCCCAGTCCTCAAGTCTGCCGATTATATTTCTAACACTCTGCTCCTCGACATTCCACTTGATTATCGGATAGGCAACCAACTGCCCAGGCCCGTGCCATGTGATCCCCCCTCCCCTGTCTGTTTTCACTGTCGGGTAGCCCTCGACGACCACACCGTCGCGAATCGCCTTAGGGCCTACAGTAACAACTTCGGGATGCTCGACCATAATGATGGTGTCAGGAATCTTATTGTCGATTCTCAGTTGCTGAAGTCGCTTCATCTCTTCAGCCATCACAGTATGTTCGACCATCCCCGCTGTGAGGATTCTGACATCTCCCATTCTCTCACCTCAGGAGATATGGATTGCATGTCCAAGTGTCTTCAATACACTCTCATGGAATGCCTCCGACATTGTTGGATGGGCGTGTACGGTGGCTGCCACATCTTCGAGCAGTGCGCCCATCTCAAGTGCGAGGACGAACTCGGAGTGCAACTCTGCGATGTGAGTTCCGACTGCTTGAACTCCTAGAATCACGTGATCCGACTCTCTAGCGGTTACTCGAATGAATCCAGCTGTCTTTTCCGCTTCCAGACTTAGAGCCCGACCATTTGCAGCGAGAGGGAACTTACCCACGATTACTTCCTCTCGACGTTCTTTGGCTTCGTCAGGAGTTAGCCCCACAGAGATGATTTCAGGCTCAGTGAATACGATTGCAGGGATTGCGACCTTGTCGAATTCGCGCTCGTGTCCGGCGATAATCTCGGCCACCATCTCTCCCTCAGCGCTGGCCTTGTGAGCGAGCATCGGCTCACCAGCCACATCGCCTATCGCATAGATTCCTGGTACTGAGGTCCTGCACTTACGGTCGATTCTGATGAATCGGCCCGAGGCATCCATACGCACACCCATGTTCTCTAGTCCCCAACCCTTGGTGTTAGGACTCCTCCCTACTGTAACTAGGACCTTGTCCACCTTGATTGACTGCTCTTCGCCATCTTTCTCAAAGGTCAACTCGACCTTTCTAGCAGCACCCTTGCCCTTGACTTCGGCACCGCGCGCCAGAGCATTGGTGTGGACGGTTACCTTGTGCTTCTTGAGCCACAATTCTAAGGGTCTGCGAATCTCCTTGTCCATAAAGGCTAGAATGCTATCAAGGCCTTCGACTACAGTCACTTCTGTGCCGAGTTTGGTCAGAGCGCAACCTAACTCGAGTCCGATGTATCCTCCTCCTACGATAGCCACGCTCTTAGGCAGACTATCCAAGTCGAGTGCACCTGTCGATGAGATGATGAATTCTTCATCGCACGGCATGAATGGCAGGTCGATGTGACTTGAACCGGTTGCTATGATGATGTTCTCCGCTTCGATATTGACTTCTCCATCGGCTGTTTCAACAGTACAACTCTTTGGTCCAGTGAAACTAGCCCATCCTTTCACCAACTCTGCACCAGCGGCCTTGAGCAGACCCTCAACTCCTTTGTTGAGACGGTCTACGATGCCATCCTTCCAAGAGACAAGTGCAGCCATATCGACTTCCGGAGTGCCATCTACTGAGATCCCCATATGGCCGCCTTCGCCACTATGTTGCTGCAAGGCTTCGAAACGATCTGCTGCGTGAATCATCGCCTTGCTAGGGATGCAACCTCGAATCAGGCAAGTCCCACCGGCCTTGTCTCCTTCAACTACAACAGTATCCAGTCCGAGTTGGCCGGCTCTGATGCCAGCGACATATCCTCCAGGTCCAGCGCCCACTACGAGGACTTGGCACTTGCGAGTCTCAGCCATACTAACCTCACATGAAAATCAGGGCAGGGTGCTCAAGGAATCTCCTGAGGTGCTGAATCAAAGCCGCCCCATCAGCACCATCAACTACTCTGTGGTCGAATGCGCTTGACAGATTCATGATCTTTCGAACCACAATCTGTCCATCTCTTACTACAGGCATGTCGCGAGCCTTGTGAACACCTAGAATGGAAACTTCTGGGTGATTGATGATTGGAGTGGCTCCCAAGCCACCTTCTCTGCCCAGGCTTGTAATCGTCAAAGTGGAACCCGTAAGGTCATCAAGGCTAGCACTGCCTTCTCTAGCGGCCCCAGAGACTCTTTGCATCTCAGCGGCAGCCTGCCAGATATCGAGGGATTCAACGTGCTTGACTACGGGGACATACAGGCCCCTATCGGTCTGTGTTGCAATACCTAGGTGGACTCCACCGTGTCTGCTCACCACTCCGGCTTCGTCATCGAAGTGCGCATTGCACTCGGGGTGATCGGGCATAATCCTAGACAGGGCCATCATGATGAATGGTAGGTAGGTCAACTTGGGCTGACTTGGGTCGCGAGTGGAGTTGAGCATCTGACGAAGCGACTCCAGTTCAGTCACATCGACCTCTTCGAAGTAGGAGAAGTGAGGAATTCGACTCTTTGACAGAGTCATCTGCTCGGAAATCTTGCGGCGTAGGCCAACTACCTTAACTTCGGTGACATCGGTGCGCTTAGTCGAGTAAGCGACCGGTGCCGCCCCAGCAACAGACCCTCCGGCAGCGATGAACGCATCAAGGTCGGCATGTCTGACTCTGCCAGCAGGACCAGATCCTCTGACCTGTGATAGGTCGACGCCAGCCTCGCGCGCACGGCGTCGTACCGCCGGACTAGCAAGTACCCTGCCAGACTTGGTGACCGGTGCAGGAGCCGGCGTAGCGACCGGTGCGGGAGTCGGTGTAGTAACTGCAGGAGCAGCCGGAG
>CEVA01016642.1_pt1 | contig 11592 bp, 10 predicted proteins | sample 361521 | NCBI WGS metagenome assembly CEVA01 (sample SAMEA2622823, study PRJEB7988) | marine metagenome | isolation source: saline water (ENVO:00002010), including | reverse complement strand
CCCATGGGATTGACACTTTTCTGGATGTGCTTGGAGATGTCGAAGTTGAGGTTGTCGGCGCAGTGATGTCCAACGCCATGCACGGCCGAGATTTTGAAGATTGGGGGATGGGCGTGCTACGCACACCTGCAGGCACCACCGGGGTTATTGAGGCCGGCTATACGTATCCGTCCGGAACACACGCTGGCGACCATTTCTTTCGGTTTGTTGGAACAAACGCAATGGTCTTCGAACGATACGATCGACAACACCAACCCATTATCGAAATACATACCACCAGCGGGATTGAATTTATCCCTGACAACGGAAATGGCGAGAGATTTTCTGAAATCATTGAAGATGCATTGAACGCTTTGCGTCTGGGCACGCCGTTTGAACCCAGCATTCACCAAGCTGTACGGATCCTTGAAGTACAAGACGCGGTCTATGCCCTCGCACGTGCAAACCCGGCCTCCAATGGTCCTCACCAAATGGCGCCAGCCGCCTTGCCCTAGCGTCCCTACTGGCTTACCAGGGTTCTTCTACTACCGTGGGAGTCCGGCTCAAACTAAATCTCGACATATCCCACCGGGTGGAACCGTGCACCGCCAATTCCGAGAGCATTTGGCCAATAAGGATTCCGAACTTGAATCCGTGACCAGAGAACCCGGTAGCTACGAGAACATTCGGACGCTCGGGCAAAACATCGATAACAAAATCAGAGTCTGGCGTCATCGCATAGGTACAGGTCTTGCTGTATGTCACCTCAGCATCCGCAAGCCCTGGCATATACGTGCGCAGAAAACCACGCAACTTAGAGAATGCTTCCGGATCCGGCCGCTCCCGATCTGCATCCGGATCAAACAGTCTGCCTATCGCATGCTCGGCCACCTTCATAGATCCACGCCAGTGAATCGGGAATCCGTAAAAGTTTGTATCCGCGACAGCAAATGGCGGCAGGCTGGGAAATGCATAGAGCGAGGGGTCTTCGGGCTTCAGATAGTGCACACGGGCCGCACTTGGCCTGACGTCAATTGAGAGGTTCGGAACAAGGCGAGGCGTCCAAGATCCGAGAGCGACAATAAATGCCTCGCCTTCGAATGATCGTCCATCCTGGGCAACGGCAGCCGAAACACATCCGCCTGCCTCAGATAGGCTCACGATCTCAGTGGCCGAATGGAGTTCGGCACCAAGATCCACAGCAGCATGTGCGAGCGCGCGCGTGGCGCCAGCAGCATCAATATATCCACCCATGCCCTCGACAAAATAACCCGAATCAACATTCGAAAATTGGGGGAACATCCGCCGAAGTTGACTGGAATCCAGCCACCGTGGATCAAAACCGAGACGCTGAAGCCCCTCGTAATCAGCAGTGATGGACGGATGGTCCGGCACCGATTGCAGGGTGAGCGCCCCTTGCGACTGGTAGAAATCCGTTCCCAACTGTCGATCGAATTCGTTCCAGAGCTTGACAGCCTCAGCAACCATTTCGGTGTAGATATCTTGCCCCTGATATTGATACCTGACCTTCCGAGAATGATCACCAGACGCTGCCCCTACATGAGCCGGTTCATGTTTCTCGAGTAAGGCGACTCGCTTGCCAGCACGGCTAAGCCAGTACGCCGCGGCACTTCCCATCACCCCGGCACCAACAATCACAACGTCATAAGTCACGGCTGTCGACTCGCCACATGTCCATCGAAACCGATCGCACCAGCTAGACCGCTAAGGAATGCCCTCATCGCTACGGCTAGCGCAGGTATTCGGTCGGAGCACGCCGGGGCTCATATTCAACCGTTGGATCAGCTCCCTGAACCACATCAGGGATCGGCCTTGTCCACCAACTGGGTGGCTCAGGAAACGGAAAGACCTTGTGCCATGCAAGCACAAGTGTCCTCCGTTCATCAGTATCGTTGGGATGCGCCGCGTGGAGCAGTCGGGCATCCGCAGCTATCAAATCTCCCGCCTTCATAGGGATATCGACCGCATCGGGATGATCTGCGAACACCGGGGTGTTCAAATCTTGCAAAGCCTGTACGGCTGCTCCATGAGCATCCGGGAGAACATCATGGAGATCGACACGACGGCGATGGCTTCCAGGAATGACCCGGAGACACCCGTTGGCTTTGGACGTATCTGTGAGATAGGTCGAGAGAAACACCATGGTCGGCCAAGGCGTCGCAGCCTCTGGGCTATTCCAGTTAGAAAAATCCTGATGCCAGTAGAGCGGAGGGCCGTGAGCCGGTTTCGAAAGCACTATAAGCTTTCCCTCAGACTGTAACCCTTCAAACTGCAGCAGTTCACACGCAGCATGAAACGAAGGATCGTGAAAGAAACGATCCGCAATCGGATCCGGCAAGATACGGCTCATTAGTTCCGGATGGTTCTTCACCGCAGCATCCTCACGTTCCCAACGATCCGGCGAATACACACGAATAGCACTGCCCTGAAACCTATAACGTCTGTCGATGTGGTGTTGATCAAAATAGTCCGACGTCCAGTCCCGAAATTCGTCCAACCAGTCCTGGCTAAACACCCCCGGCACAATGGTGTAACCCTGTTCGACAAGTTCGTCACGATTGGCGTATGACTCCAGCTGGTTCCCGCGACCTACAGACATTTATTCGTTGGACCTTAATTCGAGAGCCGTCAACATGACGGCCGTATATTACTCAACTTCGCAAGATCCATAATTGGGGAGCCTGCACGGGTAATCTTCCATCCCAAACACTGACGTCCTCTCACTGCCGAACCTCCAAGCAGACCAGCATCTATCGTTCGATAGCCACGAATCCCGGAGCACTCCGGCTGTGGCCATGTTAGGTAGCACCTCCCGTGTGGAAAGCAATCCGTCGCACCCAAAAGGCTCCGATAGCAGCCACAAGACAGACCACAACACCTCCCGCACGCAGCGCCACATCAACGCCAGCGATCTCCCCAACAGCACCGAGGATCACTGCGCCCATCCATCCAAAACTGATGGCCCATATCCAAGCCCCCAAAACACGACCCCGCATTTCATCAGGCACATGACGTTGCAGCAACGCCCACCCAATCGCATCAAGCAACGCGGTTGCAGTACCGATCCCGACAAGTAGCAGCAAAGCTATCGGGAGTGACCGCATCGATGCCAATCCCACCAGCAAGCATCCGAAACAAATCATCACCACGAGTACAGTGCGTAGGGCGACCATTCGGAACCCATACGAGGCCACGATCGCCATCCCGAGGAGCGCCCCAATGCCCGACGCGAACGTCAGTGTGCCCAACCCGGCGGGACCCACATTCATTGAACGATCCGCAAACCCTGGTAGCAGGGCGTTGTACGAAAACCCAAAGATCTCAGTCATAAAGGCGAGCATAAGAACAGCCATCACAACCGGGGTCTTACGCATTATTCGAACACCGTCTATCGTTTCGCGCCATAGCCCGGACCCGGGAGGCTTCGGCGGTCTTAGTGCGGGGATGCCCCACACCAGTGCAGCCCCCAGTAAAAGGAACATTGCCCCCAGAAAGAATGGACTCGCTGACCCCATCACCTGAATGGAAAGACCCGCCGCCAACGCCCCCAATAGGCTAATCATCCGCACGCCGAACCCATGTACCCCGATCGCACGAGGCGTCCCTTCACGACCAAAAATATCGCTGATCAACGCCTGCGTTGCCGGAACCTCCACAGTTCTGGTTGCTCCGCCCACCGCTGCCAGCACCAGAATCACCCATGTGACGGAGCCATCCCCTAACGCCAACCCACCGATACTCAACATCGTGGCTGCGCGAAGGCCCGCCATAAACCCGATCAGCCGCTGTCGGGTAAACAAATCGGCGACTGCACCGGAAAACAGTCCCAAGAACATGCTGGGCATGTTTCGAACAGCAAAAGCGAGCGTCGAGAGAAAAATAGAATTCGTAAGCTCCAGCACTAGCCATCCAAGGGCAAGCCGTTCCAGCCACTCGCTGAACGCGATCGTGATCGACCCAAACCACAGCCGTCGAAATCTCGGCTCACGAAGAGGAACCGGAACAAGTGTTCGTTTCACAAACCCACCGCAACAGTGCACATTAGGCCCCGAGCACCGCCTAGCAGTTCTAGAACAACCATGTGTCCAACACCATCACCGTTGCTGGTATCACTGCCAAGCCAACCGCAATTCTCGAGCTCCCGGTAAGTGGAATGCTCGAGCCCAGGATCGCGGTCCCACCTCCCGTCACCACAAGCAACACAAGGAAAAGAATCAGGAATGGAACCACGTGCAGTACTTGATCAACCATATAAATGGATCTCACGCGCCCATAGATCGATTACACCAGCATTACGGGATCGCCGGGCATAGTAAAACGGAAGGCTCTCTTCCCTCGTAGCTCGCGAGTGTCGGGTGGAAGCGTATATGACAAAACCAAGTTAAGCCGTGATCCCACACAACACGCCAAGTCGAGGCAATCGATGAACCTCGATCCGTACTACAGAACAGCTACGATAGTCTCTAAGGACTGGACCTAGTCATTAGAGATATCCAGTCCACAAGGAGCGTTCTCACTCATGGCTGCATCCAGTTCCATCGACAACGAACTCATCCCGCTTAACACCCAGCGCCTCCTCGACAGTTTCATCGAAATCCTCAGTGTCGACAGCTACTGGGGCAACGAACACCGCGTAGTTGAACTCATCCAACCACGTCTTGAAGCACTCGATGTGACATGCAGCCAGGACGCTATTGGGAACCTGATCGGCCGCTGGCCCGCCAACGGCAAGAACTCTGCCCCCATCATGCTCAACGCCCATATGGACACGGTGCAACCCACCCCCAAGATGTGCCCGGTCGTCAAACCTGATGCGATTTACTCCGATGGGTCCAGCGTACTTGGGGCTGATGACAAGGCCGGGGTGGCTGCCATCGTCGAAGCCGTAGCCACCGTACATGAGGCCGGTCTCCCGCATGGCCCAATCGACCTAGTGTTCACTGTTGGCGAAGAAGTCGGCCAGTTTGGTGCCGACGCCTTCGACCCCAACGACATCGAGGCTCGGGTCGGCCTGGTTCTGGATGGAGGAGGGCCAGTCGGCGAAATCGTTAGCCAGCAGGCAGGATCCTATTCGTTTACGGCCACATTTCACGGCAAGGCCGCCCACGCCGGTATTGAAGCCGCGGACGGGATCAGCGCCATCGCCATGCTCGCCCGGGCCATCGATCATATGCCCCTCGGCCAAATCGATGAACTGACCGTGGCCAATGTAGGCGTCGTCTCAGGCGGACAGGCCGCAAATATCGTGCCGCCCGAAGCCACGCTTGTAGGCCAGGCCCGGGGCCTCGACCAGACCGCGCTCGACCGACAGGTCGCCACCATGCAACAAGCTGCCGAAGACGCTGCCGCCGCCTTTGGCGGCCAGGTGGAGATAGAGAAAACATGCCGATTCAAGGCCACGAGCTTCAGCCCCGACCATCCCGCCATTCAGCTAGCCGATACGGCAGTTAGAGCCACAGGCCTAACGCCGAGTCATATGCCGACGTTCGGCGGCAGTGATGCACAGAACTTTAATGAAAAGGGTATCCAAACAGCCATGCTGGGTTCTGGATACCTCAACGTGCATTCAGTCAGTGAATCTATGCCACATAAAGCACTGCATCAGCTCACACAAATCACAATCCAGACGATCCTGAACGCCTAGACGCTGGGCCTTCCATACCAAACAGAAATTGACCGTCTATTTGGAGGCACGCATTCTGGCGGACACTTGTACCAGATGATGAGCGCCCGTCATGGGGTTGTTTAGTTCAAAATTCGCTGTTGCTGCTGTCCTCATCGGGATATTGGTGTTTGTGGCAGGCACGGGCGCTATATGGCGAGCCTCTTTCGGACTCGGCCAACCCTCGCCAGACCAACGGAGTACTGCGATCGTCCCACCAAGCCTTCGTACACCTCCGTTTCTGTCCGGTCCGTATAGTCCCGGGCATTCCATTACCCAAGCCGTACAACTAACTCACGCAACCAGCGCAATCTCAATATGGATAGCCCCTGGCGAGGGCTACGATTCCGCCGACGCACTTCTTGAAATTCGCCAACAGCCAGACGCTGGATCCATTCGATCAGCGATTGTCCCAATCACCGGTTCAGGTAAAGAGGTCACCGTCGCCATCGATCCGCCGCTGACACCCACGGATGCTGGACCATCACGATCGATCTATCTGGTCCTGAGCGCCGCTGAACATTCACCACCCATCCAAGTCGGCGTTACCAAAGGCGACGCATATCCATCTGGAACATCCTTCATTGGGAATCAACAAGCGTGGGCTGATCAGGACGTGTATTTCGAGCTTATCCGGGCAATTCGATCGCCATCGGACATCTATACCCTCGAGCGATTCACCCACGGCTCTGATTTACCACGAACCCTCTTAGTGGGACTGGTATTTGTGGGAACAGCGACGCTTGTCACAACGACCGGTAGACACCTACGGACCCTGCGCCCCAACATCCTCCTCGCATCCCTTGCGCTTATGTTCGCAGTCGCCCTCACGCTTGACGTCCTTGATGTGGGACTCATTCCGAGCCCGCAATTCCCAGTAGTTGCAGTCTTGAGATAGGTGATGTCACGTCGCATTTACCTGGTAACCCTCACCGCATCCATTGTGTTTCTGGCGATTCGAGCAATCCTTCAACCAGAAAACTTCGACTTTGACGAATTAGCCCATGTACATACCGTCACCGACATCATGCGAATCGGTGGATTGCCAGGTCCTGCAGCATTCCCAGAAATTGCTCACGCAGGACCTGGAGGATCCTACGCCTATCACTATTCACCTCCGTTGCCCTACCTCGCCGCAGCAGCCACCGCCACACTGACCGGCAGAACGCCAGAAACCACCGACATCCTCGTCTTCATGCGCATCATCGCCATCATTTCAGCAACTCTGACACTGCTCGTGGTTGGAAAAGCCATCCGATGGCTGGTTACAGACAACAGGCAATGGGAAGCCTGTACGTTTGCCACTGCGGGATTAACTCTCATGCCAGGGTTCCATTCCGCCGCAGCAAGTGCGTCACCGGAAACACTCATGTTCCTCGCAATTGCTGGCTTAACCGCCGCGCTCATTTATGCCAACCAAGACAGGTGGTCGCGTCCATCCACCCTGGCCGTGGGGTTAGCCGCCGCCGCGATCGTCGGCACCCGCCATGTCGGATATCCAAGCCTCCTTCTCATACCCATGACGCTTCTGGGATCAAGGCTGGGTGTTCGAGGGACCGTGAGCCAAGCGGCAATCGTAGCTGCCGTCGCACTTGGTGCGAATTCCTGGTGGATGATTCGTAGTTTCCTTATGTTTGACGATCCGATCGGAGTGATCGCACATGTCGAAGCAACACGCACCTCGGGCCACTCGCTCGTAGCCCGAGAAAATCAACTCTGGATCAAATACTCAAAGAGTTCGTTCCCCGAAATCTCGCTCTTGTCGTCAACACCATGGGCATGGGTGCAAGGATCAAGAATGCTCCTTCGAATCACATGGATTGCACCCATCGCCCTAATGGGGTGGATCGCCATAGTCGTCATACCAACGACCTTCCAAATACTCCAATGGACACGGATCGGTAAAAAACACCGACCACCCCACGAGTTCTTACTGTTAGGTGCCCTTGCGGCGCCAATAGTCGCCTTTGCAATTCAGGCCAGCATCTCGGCTCGATTTGGTGCATTTGTCAGCGGAAGATATGAGTTCGCAAACCTCTTGCCCCTAGTCATTGTGACCTCGGGATTGCTTGCCTCACAACACCTGAAAAACTGGCACTATTTCCGCAGCGCCAGCCTATTGTTTGCGGGCGTTGTGACCATTGTTTATTTGGCCTTCATCCTGCCCTAAATCCACATCACCCAAACCAACACTGTGATGTCTCTGCTGGGACCACATCAAAACCAGAGCAAGGCCCACTCCTAAGGAGCGTTCTCACTCATGGCTCCGTCCAGTTCCTAAGCACCACGGTAAGCTAGACGTCAGACCCGCTCTCTGGAACGGACAGACACATGAAGATTGGTCGCCAGTCACTGAAGCAACGAACAACATCGCTGCTCCCAGTAGTCGTTCTAGTAGGAGCCCTCATGGCCGGTGTTGTACAAGGTGCCTGCGGAGGAGAACAAGAATTAAAGCGAGATTTCTCCGGGCTTAATCCGGAAAAATGCGGCGGCAGTGGCAGGGTCGGAGGATTTTGTGGTGGTGGTGGCTTCGAAACCATGAAGAAACAGGAAAAGAAACAGTAGCCACCAACCTATTCCGACCAAGCAATTATTCGAAGCTGTACTTTTCGTCATCGACAAGCAAAAAACGTAAAACCATCTTAAGATTGTCCAGTTGCAATCCCCACTAAAGGCACGGTCGATTCGGCTGTGACTCCTCCCCTCCTGATACGGCTCGTACTACTTATTGGTGCCGCCGGACTGCTCGCCTGCGGTGACACCGGGCCGACCGATGCACCCACAGCCCCGGAACAGACCCAAGTCACTGCTAACGCAGCCACCGCTCCTACCCGCACTGCATCGGCAACAATTCCTGTTACAACTCCTGTTCGTGAAATTTCACGAGGCGAACCGCAAACTCGCGTGCGTTCGGTGACACCAACTACCACTACCTCGGCTGAGCAGCTACAGGTCACCCGACCATCCGAACCAACCACGACGCCCACACCTGTTACCCCATCCCTTCCAACAACTGCTACAAAAACCAGTGCTCCCGCGGCTACCGCCCGACCTACATCACCATCGAAAGCACAAACGGCTTCGCCGACAACTACCGAAAGCCCGGGTCACCAGTTTGGCCCTGGAGGACTAGCGGCTGATCTCAAAACATGGGCGAGCACCAGTCTGCCCCAATTCATCACGGCCTCACATATTGACGTCAGCGATGTGGCGTCGGTTTCCAGGTTCCGGTCTGCCGCAGGCCATGACTTTTCAGATTCTTTCGAAACGTGTTGCTCGATGAAACACTATTTCCATCTCGTTGACTTCTACGGCACCCGATTTACACAACCGATCTATTCGGCTGTTGACGGCTTTGTTTTTTACCTCGTCGAACCCAGTGGACCAGAAGCCGACGCATGGAAAGCTGCCTATGTCAGACAGACTGGAAAGACCCCACCTTCCGATTATCGAGACTGGAACATCATCATCCGACCAGACGCCGCACCGAATGTATGGATCACACACATGCACCTAAACCCCATTGACCAGATCATCAAAGATGTGCCTCGAGCAGATGCAAGGAGCCGGATGATGGGCACTGCAAGGCCCGCGTCACCCGGATACCGAGTCAAAGCTGGAGACCTGATCGGTTACGGGCTCGGAGAAATCATCATCAAGCGACATCTTGACGGAAACGGTGTTCCGTCGCCCTGCAACTCAGCCGCGACCAGGTCACAATTTCCTATGAACACGCTCCCGGGATGTAAAGCCACAGTACAAATGCACTCAGTCTTTGAGTTCATGACGGATGAGGTATTCGCGGAGTACCAGAAATTGGCCAACGTTGTCCGAAGTGATTTCATCGTCTCTGCAGAAGAGCGCGCGTCAAACCCGTTGCTGTGCGACGGTGAATCCTTTGTCGAGCGCGCAAATGAAGACAACAAAGACCATTTTGTGTGGCTGCAAACTAGAGATCCGTCACCAAGCCAATCGCCAGCACAAAATACCCCCGCATCCGCTGAAGCCCCCGTCTTGCCTGACACGAACACCTTGGCCTCAGGCCGAAAGATCGTTGGCGAATTCACGAACTCGGGAACTCAGACACTCGGCCCCTTCAGTGTGGATTCCAACTACGTACTCGCTATCGCGGCAGACGGAGGCCCCATCAACGTCGCGATCAGTGATGGTTCGTCCGGTACCCGGGGACTCTATAGCCGGCCAGCAAACACGAGCGGGATGGATACCTATGCCACACCGGCGTTGGAGGCCGGGCAAATCACCATTTCTGTGACAGCCGATGAGCAAGTGAACTGGAGACTCATCCTGGTTCTAGAGTGACCGAGCAAACCTGACATCCACAAGCGTCAGCGGACAGATACACCAACTCTTACTGACGACCTGAGCAACTCAACCACCCGCCTCTAACCACGCCAGATTAAACCGGTATACCCAATGCCCAAACCCGCACAAGATGGTTCCATCGCCTAGTACGACCAGCGATGAATACCCGGCTTCACGGCTCAGGAGTCGGGAGACCGGCCACGTTTTTCCTTCGTCGTAACTAGCTCGCACGGTCATGTTTCTGCGTGCAGCGGAACCGATCTCGCGAGTGTGCAGTTGATTAACGCCTTCAAAACTCGCCGGATTGGAAAACAGAAGACATCCCACCTTGTCAGTCGCAGGGTCCACATATCGAGTAACCGCAGCATGACACCGACCTTCGACGAGTTCCTTGTGCACCCCAAATTCCGAAAACGTTTCACCACCATCCCGACTCACACACCACGACCGATACCCCAATGACCTCGGATCATGATTACGGTTATTCATATAAACCGATCCATCAGCGAGTTCAACAATACACGCCTCGCCAACGAATCCCTGAGAACTACCACCCCATTGCCACGTCTTACCGTGATCGTCACTGTAGATCACCGCGTTATGCGCCTGCTCATCAAGCACCTGGGCAACCTGCCCAATACCGTCATCGTAGACCGCACCAAGTGCCGGGTGGTGATAGAGGATATTGTGTTTTGCAGGATCAACCTCCTGCCAATCACCCGTGAAATATCTTGCTGGAATGAGCATCCGACCCTTGTAGGGACCACGAACCAGCTGAATACCACCACCGATAAACCATGCTAGACCGGCATTCGGGTACGTATAAAACTGATCAGTGATATCAGTGCTTATCCAAGTCTGTCCGTCATCACGACTGGACTCCATCGTCAGACGCGCACCCATCTGCCGACCCTGTCGGTAGTTGGTGATCATCCAACTCTCGGACATCGGTCGACCCCGATCATCCTGCAGAGGCCACGTGCCCTGCGTAAACACAAAGATTTCACCCGTCTCGTGATCGACAACACTCGCCAGCCGTCCCCGCTTTTCAGGCTCCCACCAGTTTCGTTCATGCAATTGCCATGTTTGGCCCATATCTACGCTTCGGAAGCGATAATGCAGCCAAGGAAATCCGTGATCGGCTCCACCGGGCAACCGGCCACGAGGCAATGCAGTCCCAAGCGCGATGATTGCGCCTGACCGAGTCAACTGCAGATAGACGTGCTCTTTAGCAGTCTCAGGCTCGGGGGTCCAAATCTGTACTCGCTCCACAAACGGCTTCATACGTTGACCCTCAAGAACCCGGGCTCAGAAATATGGGCGTGCGAGCAATCAAACCTCGGGTGACGCCCATCTGACCGCTACCGACCTCAGACCTGCATCGCTTTAAATGATTCGACCTGCTGACGAATCCCAACCTCGGTTGGCAATCGCTCAACACTTGATGCTCCGAAAAATCCAGCTACTCCCTTGGTGTGCCGCAGCACGAATTGCGCATCGGCAGGTTCAGCGATCGGCCCCCCATGACATAGCACCAGCACATCCGATCGTTCAGCTGTTGCCGCATCGTGAATCAGCTGTACCCGATCCGCCGCATCTTCAAGCGT
>CEVA01514442.1_pt1 | contig 11605 bp, 9 predicted proteins | sample 361521 | NCBI WGS metagenome assembly CEVA01 (sample SAMEA2622823, study PRJEB7988) | marine metagenome | isolation source: saline water (ENVO:00002010), including | reverse complement strand
ACTGGCGGGGCAGGGCTTCTTGGGATTGAGCATGCAAGGGCCTTATTGGAGATTGGAGCACAGATCTGTATAGCAGATTTATCCAAGTCTAAAATCGAAGAGGCACTTTTAAAGCTAGGGAAGAATCAGCCTCGATTATATGGTGTAGAATTGGATGTTACTTGCGAAAACTCGATAACTCAGGCCTTGGATTGGGCTGAAAGCGAATTCGGAGGAGTGGATATTTTAATCAATAATGCCTCTTTAAATCCAAAAGTTACCGGCAATGGTCTTGACGCTGCCGCTCGGGTGGAGGACTTTACGGTTGAACAGTGGAATAAAGAAATTGAAGTGGGATTAACGGGTGCATTTTTGTGCTCCAAACATTTCGGGAAAATGATGTCCGAAAAGGATGGAGGGGTTATTCTAAATATTGCTTCTGATTTATCGGTTATTTCCCCAGACCAAAGGATATATCGAGAGATAGATGTGCCTGAGGGGGCGCAAAAAGTCAAACCAGTGACTTATAGTGTTATCAAAACAGGACTGATAGGCCTAACTAGATATTTTTCAACATACTGGGCATCAAAAGGAGTCCGGGTAAACGCCCTTTCACCTGGAGGAGTTTTCGATGATCAGGATGAGTCTTTTGTGAAACGGCTTACATCATTAATTCCCGCTGGGAGGATGGCTAAAAAGGAAGAGTATCGCGGGGCGATTCAGTTTTTATGTAGTGATGCTTCCGCATATATGAACGGCCAAAATATCATAATAGATGGAGGCCGAACAGTTTGGTAGGGCCCTAAAAAAGAAGAATGAGTGAAGAAATTGATTATATACTGACCAAGAAAACACCCGGAGGGGCAAAGATTGATATTGGGCGTACTCAGGACTCTAGAAAGATATATCTGGCCCATTTCTCTGTTGCAGGAGCAACGGAGATGTACAAGTACTCGAAGGACGAAAGGGTGTATGAGTACATGGAGTCAAGTGCTCATTCCTCGCTAGAGGAAACCACGCAGTATATCGAGTCGCGATTAGCGAGAACCGGAAACGGACTGGCTAAGGCTAATGGTAAATATTGGTTTATAAGAAGAATCGAGGACGATAGGATGTTGGGGAGCGTAGCCTTGACTGATTTGGACAGGAAGCGGCTTTCGGTGTGTTGGGGGTTTGCGCTGGATCCTGAGTTTTGGGGAGAAGGATATATTTATGAGGTACAGGAAATAATAAAGGACTATGTTTTCAATGAGCTGGGATTGAATAGGTTATGGAGTGTGACATACATCACAAATGAGCGAACCAAGCAAACTGTATTGGCGGGCGGGTTCCAAAGTGAGGGGGTTTTGCGGGAATATTATCGTGATGAAAAAGGACATTTCATTGATGCCTGGTTATATGGGATGCTGAAAACCGACTTCTATAATCAGCAGCCAGAAAAGAAGAATGTTCATCAAGTTGACGAGGATGATCTCATTCGTTTTATCGGAGATATTCTACATTATGATACTCTTGATCGAAACTCAACAATTGCCGATATTCCCACTTGGGATTCTTTAAACCACGTCACATTAATGGTGGCACTAGAGGAAAAATATAGAATTAAATTAAGCCCACTAGAAATAGCTAAATGCACATCCGTTTGCTCAATTTACAGCACTATTTCCTCAAAATGACTTCGCCCCTGGCTTGAGATCTATTGCTTGCTGTCATTTAGGTTAAGCTATTCGTTTACGGTGCATAGTGAACTGCTTTCTTTTTGTTATTTGAAGTATCTGTAATGGGGCAATCTAGTGTAATTACATGAAAATCGGACTGCGATCAGCGCTTGGGATTGGGGGTGGGGCAGGAAATTTCTTGCTTCAATTAGCGCAGGAAATCAAAAGGGCACAATGTGCTGAGATCGTTGGTTCCTATAATCCATTTCAGGATATTGGTCTATATAGTTCTGTGCATCGAGGACTGCCATGGATTCCATATATTTTGCGACTGGATGGAGTTTATTTTGACAAAGAGGAGACTGAAGGTAGCAATCAGGCTCTTAATAGGCCAATTTACAAATCGATAAATAAGGCCTCGGGAATCATATTCCAATCCGAGTTTTGCAAAGAACTGTTTGAGAGCCATTATGGGCCAATAACGAAACCCAATATTGTAATTCTGAATGGGGCAAATCTTCAGCAAAAACAAATCAATGCCCAAAAAAAAGCAGGTGTTCGGCAAGGAGAGATTAGACGAATCATTTGTGCTGCTAAGTGGCGAAAGCACAAGCGACTTAGGTCCATTATTGAAGCAGTAAGGCAGTTGAATAAGACTGGTGAGTATGAATTGATCGTGCTGGGAGAAGTAGGTGCAGCAGAGGAAAATGATTCATTTATAACTTATGTTGGTGAAGTGCCGCATGCCTCAATATCTCAATATCTGGAACAAGCGAACCTATTTCTACATTTAAGTTGGCTGGACCCCTGTCCTAATGCTGTTGTAGAGGCGATTACTCACGGTTTACCAGTAGTATGTTCAAACCAAGGCGGGACCCCGGAAATAGTTAGAGCGACAAATGCAGGATTTGTATCCGAATGTGATGCACCGGTGGATTACTCCGGGCTAGTAGATTTATACAATCCTCCAAGCCCCGATATTAATAAGGTGGTATCGAGTGTAAAAAATGTCTTTGAACACTATGATTCTATTTTAAATAAAATGGATTTTACACAGGTAGATATAGCCTTAACGACTCAAAAGTATTTGTCATTTTGTCAAAAAGTAGTTGATTTACGACAAGGTTAAAATGTCTTCAAATCCATTAATTTCAGTATGTATCCCCTCCTATAATCGTCCTGAATATATTGGTGATTTAATTACGACAATTTTAGAGCAGAAATTTGATGATTATGAGCTGATTGTTTCTGAAGACAATTCACCTAAAACTAAGGATGTTGAGGCTGTGGTAGAGAGTCTCGCCAAAAAATATCCGACGAAGAAAGTTCGATTTATTCGTCACCATGAAACGCTTGGCTATGATGGCAATTTTAGAAGTCTGATTGAAGCAAGTAACGGTGAATTTTGTGTTTTCATGGGGGATGATGATTTGCTTTGTGATGGAGCCCTAAATAAAATAGCGACAATAATAAAGAACAATAAAGGATTGGGCGTAATTTTAAGATCATGGGCACGCGCAGATCGTGAAACCAAAGAAATAATCGAACGTTATAAGTACTTTGAAAGAGATAGGATATTCCAAGCAGGAGACGACACGGTTGTAACTTTATTTCGCAGGTCGGTTGCGATTGCAGGGTATACTGTCAGCCGAAAACTAGCACAAAAATATTCGACAGATCGTTTTGATGGAACACTTCTGTACCAGCTCTATTTGTCAGGTATGATTCTAGCCGAGTCGCCTGCATACTATATTTCGGATCTTATTGCAATAATGCGAAAAGATCCTGACCAAAAGCCAACGCATTTTTTTGGAGCAGCCAAGGCAGAAAAAGAGAAGTTTAATTCGGAGGAGCTAGATACAAATAATTCATTGAATTTTGTTAAGGGAATGATTGGAATTGCAAAGTATTTGGAGGATGAGCCTAAGAAAAGATCCGGCATACTCAAGAGGATCATGAACGATATTGGGAATTATTCGTACCCACTGCTAACGCCTCAATGTCGCCAGCCCAAAATTAGATTCATATCATACTATATTGCTTTGGCAAAATTAGGATTGTGGAAAAACCTGTATTTTCACGTATATTTTTACGCTCTGCTGTTAATAGGAAGGCGCCGATGTGAAAGGCTAATTATATTCGCGAAAAGGCGACTGGGTCGGACCCCAATACTGGGCTCTCTGTATACGGGTGCTGAGGTATTACCTAAAGAGAATGCGACACCCTAGGGTAATGATTGCCGGGAAATGGAAATCGGCCATACATGAAGAACCTCTGTACGGATCCTTTATGCAGGCCGGGTGTAGTGTGTCGAAATTTAAGTGGCATCCTTATCTAGATGCAGAATATGAAAAAGGGATTCTAAAAAAAATATGCGTTAAGCTTGAACAGCGCTTATCGCAGGGGAAAACAATTTCTAGAATAAATGATGATCTTATTCGTGCAGTTAAAGAAAACACGCCGGATATTCTGATTCTATATCGTCCGCAATTCATATCAAGCAGGACGATCAAGCGAATAAAGTCAATAAACAGCAAGTTGGTTGTCTGTTGCTATAATAATGATGATCCTTTTTCTACAAGCTACCCTTGGTACTATTGGCGAGTATTTCAAAAGTCAATTTGTGAGTATGACTTTGTATTCGCTTACAGGGAAAAGAATATCCCCGAATTTTATGAAAAAGGGGCGAAAAAGGTCATATACCTGCCATCTTGGTATGTGCCCAGCCTAAACTATCCTGATCCTGTATATAGTGCTAACGGAAAACGTGAATACATATATGATATAGTGTTTATTGGCCATTACGAAAATGATGGCAGGATTGAATACATAAGAAGCTTAGTGGAAGCGGGCCTGAAGGTGGGCTTGTATGGCCCTGAATGGAACCACAAGATAAAAAACGATCGTTTATTAAAGAAATTTTTCCCCGTCAAATATTTATATATTGAAGACAGTAACAGAGTGTTGAGTAGCTCAAAGATGGCATTAGTTATTTACTCGAAGTTAAATAATGACCAATACACTCGGAGATGTTTCGAAATTCCCTCTACAGGGACGATGATGCTAGCCAAGCGCACAGAGGCAATGGAAGGGTTTTATTCTGAAGATAAGGAAGTCGTCTTTTTTGACGATTGCAAGGAAATGGTACAAAAGGCGTTGTTTTATTCGGGTGATATATCCAAGTGTGAGTCCATCGGGTCGCAAGGAATGGCTCGAGCAAAGCAGTCCGGATATGATGTAAATTCGAGGGTTAGTTATATACTAGATAGTTTAGCTGCAAATTGAGAATATGTTGTAAAGTGGGATACAGAAGTTCTGTAAATTAACGTGAGCTTGTGTATCTTTTTATTATGGGGGTGATATTAGCCATTATGGTGTCGTATGTATGTAGTTACATACTGTTCAGGGAATCTCGGCGTTCCAAGACTGGAATTGACCTAGGATTTCTGCTGGCGGCCGTAATATCCATTAGTTTGTCATGTTTACATATTGCTTACTATATTTATTATCAGGACGTTAACACCATAGGATGGGAAATTTGGAAATATCCTGAAGGCCTGAGGCTAATTACATATTTAAATGTAGGGTATGTCGTAGCTTTTGTAATATTTCACTTACTATTGAAAAAATTCAGATACGGATTTTTTGAGGCTAAAAATAGATTTTATCTGCCCGGAAATTCTAACCCGTTAGCAAAAGCAATTGTTGTATATATATTTACACTTGCTATTGCTTTGTACTTAAAGATATCCGGAAAATTATATCTATGGGCTTATTGGTTGGCTGTGGTTGATTTAGCTTACTATATCTTATTGGCCTGTTTTCTGTCTAAAATTAAAAAACCATCTGTAATGATAGCAGTCACGGGAATTTTTGCATGCTTCTTAATGTTTATATACTATCCACTTTTTGTTGAAGCAGTAGAGGAACATTATGCTGTTAACAAGGGGGGGGTAGCCCTGATGTTGGTTTTCACAATTGTTTACTTAAATATAGCGAGATACAAAGGCAAATTGATTACTCCCCTTAGGCTTTGTGTGGGCTTATTGTTAATGCCCGTGTTTATCGGTTCGGCGAATTTCGCTGAGGCATTGGTAACGGGATCTCCTGTAGGAATCACGGATTTTATCATTTATGTTACTCAAGGTTACGAGCTTAGGATGTACGAAAATCAATATCTCATACTAACTTGGCTTGAGAACGGGGAAATGCTGCCTCAATATGGTATGTCTTATTTAGGCGCCTTGTGGGATATTGTGTATCCAACAAGTGGGGTGCAACACCCCGGACAATGGCTCACAGAAATAACAAATATTGGACAGGAAGGGCCTCAATCTGGGAGGAATTTTTCATTTGTCGCTGAAGGGATTTTAAATTTTGGCCCATATGGAGTTATTTTTGCAGCTTTAGTATCGGCACTAGTAATTTATTTGATTGAAAATTTCCTGAATGCGAGCAGGGTGTATGGCCCAATACTTTATTCAATCTTGGCTGCAGCGCCGTATTATATATATAGAGTAGACTTTTCTTACGTAATAAAAAAAATAGAATTTAATGTATTGGGGCTAATTATAATTTTTTTCCTGTACGCGTTCACATCTTTTCTATTCAGGGGGGCGAAAGGTGTCAGGCATAAGCAATTTACTCAACAACAAGAGGTAGCGTAATGAGGGCAGATGAAAGAGAGAATAAACTCTACACCGAAGGAAAGCGCTGCGCGATTGCGCTAGAGGAAGAATACATGTTAAATATGGTTGGCTCTGCTCCCAAGGGAAAGGGGCGGCTTCTTGATATCGGTTGCGGTAGCGGCGAAATATCTTTAGCCCTACAGCGCCTTGGGTATGAGGTATGTGGGGTAGATTTCTCCAGTAAAGCGATTGAGTTGGCCCAACAGGCAGGGCTTGAATGTGAGCAGGTCGATGTAGATCAAGGTTTGCCCATGGCTGATTCATCCTACGATGTAGTTTGGGCCGGGGATGTTATGGAACATGTATTTGATCCTATTGGGGTGCTCACTGAAATCAGTCGTGTTTTAAAGTCAGACGGGGTTTTTTACGCCACTATTCCTCATGATTTACATTGGAAAACACGGGTTAAGACTTTGATCGGATCATCCTATCAAGAAGGTGTATATCGCAAATACCGACAATATAAGCACCACAGCTTTTTTTCTGAAAAATTGGTACGTTACATGTTCGCGGAGGCCGGATTAAAAATCCAGGATATGTTTTATTTAAGGATATGGCCAATTACAGGCTCTCGTAGCATTGGGCGCAGCCCATTATTTAGATTATTTACAAATCTGATGATAATTAAATCGGTCAAGAAAGTCGCTAATTAGACTAATGTATTTACGGATTAATATTGGATGCGGACAAACGCCAACTGCTGGTTGGATGAACATCGATAATTCAATGAGTTTGCGCTTAGCTAAGCTGCCGCTACTTCCTTCAATCCTCCATAAGGTGGGCTTAATCGGAAAGCAGCAGATAGAATTCATTGAATATGCTAGAAATAATAAAATTACCCATGGGAATGCGATCAAGGGGCTGTCATTAGCGGATCACTCGGTCGAGGTTTTGTATAGTTCGCATATGCTAGAACACCTTGATTGCATCGGAGCCGATATGTTTATTGCTGAGGCTTTTCGTCTAATAAAACCTGGTGGTATAATAAGAATCGCGGTGCCCGACATAAAGAAGTTGGTTACTAAATATGCAGAGTCGGAAGATGCGGATGATTTTATCAAGTTAACGCATACTTGTGTGCCTAGCCCTAGGACATTGGCGCAGCGGCTGAGATTCCTTTTTGTAGGGCCCAGGCATCATCAATGGATGTACGATGGAAAATCTCTGTCAAAACTATTAGAGAAACATGGATTTGTACAAGCTAGGGCTGTCCCGCCTGGTGAGACCAGAATTACTGATTATGGCGAACTAAATCTTCAAGAGCGGCACGAAGCAAGCGTGTATGTTGAGGCGGAAAAACCGGACACCGAGGTAATATAGTTTATCTAAATGCATCGGTGCATATGTGTTCGTTTCAGACTGACAACGGAGTCTTTCAACAACCTAGTGATTTAACCCAATGCTTAAAAAAGAGGATTTATTCCTGAAGGAATTTGATGGCTTCAGTCTGTATCTGGACAATAAAGATCCTGGAATTTCCAAGACACTTAGGGGTTCCAAATTCTTTAAAAAATGGCATCGGGAGCCAGAATTTATGGATATAATGGAATCGGAGGTATCCATAGGGGATATCGCTTTCGATTTGGGGGCAAATATTGGCTATGCGGCTATGCATTTGGCCAAGTTTGTGGGGCCTTCAGGTAAGGTATATGCCGTGGAGCCTTCTCCTCGAAATTTTGAGATTCTCTCAGAGAGTATAAAAATAAACGGTTGGGAAGAGAGAATTGAAGCGAGCCGTATTGGAATTTCTGATCGGTCAGGTACAGAACAATTACATCTATCTGATGCCTCAAACTTGAATTCATTTATAAAAACCAAGCATTCTCAGCACTGTATTGATATTCAGATTGCATCGATAGATGACTTTTTCAGGGACCGCGGTTTTCCGAATTTCATCAAAATGGATATAGAAGGCGCGGAGGTTAAGGCCCTTGCTGGGACGGAGGAGATCCTTGAAAAAGAAGATTCATCGATGAAGATACTGATGGAAATACACCCGATGTATTATCAGGCAGATGAGTTCGCCGTTCAATTGCGAAGGATGTTTGATTATGGATTTAAAACCAAATATCTCGTAAGTGCCGGCACCGCTAGGCCCGAATACTTCGTAAAGCGGGGCTATGAACCTCAAAAAGTATATCACAGCGGTGATCATTCTCGCGGAGTTTACAGGGGCATATGCAATGATCATGTAATTGAAGCTTGTTCAAACATGTTTGAAGGCCACGAGATAAGTTTGCCATGGAGGTCGTTAATTAAGAGGCCTCACAGACTTTTTAGCAGGAAAGTTGCGAGCCCCAAGATCGTTCGCTCCATCTTGTTGGAGCGTTCCTGAAAGATGTTCAAATTACTTATCCCGTTCTCTTTGAGGCCACGAATCGGGTTATGTCTGGCGGTTATCATACTGGCTGCTTTTGCAGAAACTATGGGACTGGGGCTTATAATGCCACTGCTTTCAACCATTACCGGCCAAGGCGATCAAGGAGAAATCGCGGGCGTGATTGCATCCTTTGGAGGAGAACTATCTCTCAATAGAATATTATTTCTGATAGGTGCAATGTATGCGTTTAAATTTAGTCTATTGGTTATACGCAATTATCTAATTTATGGAATGGAATGGAGGCTACGTGGTCACTGGATGGCCTCAATATACGAATATAATTTGTCTAGAGACTATGCTGAATTCGAAAAAGAGAAGCCGGGGTACATTAATAATGAAATTACAAATGAAACGTTAAAGGCAGCTTCGGCTTTACGGCAAATGCTTGAATACACAGGGCAAGTAGTATTGGTAATATGCCTTGCTATTTTGCTGCTGATATCCAATGCCACCTATACAATCTGCATACTGGCAGTGGGGGCTCTTGCCTTGTCGGGGATTAAGCACCTAATTATACCTATGGTAGAAAGATATGGCGTATCCAGGCAAAAATATGAAGGGCGGGTATACCACGAAGTTAATGAAATGCTCCATGGAATGAAGCCAATGCGTTTTCTAGGTCTTGAACGATTCTTTTTGGGCAGATTTGGTAAAAGCGTTGATTCACTCGTCGCACTGATGAATAAGGCGGAGGTTATTAGTCGGCTCCCGGCGCAATTGACCGAAGTGGTGGTAGTTATTTTACTGGTTACTGGAATCTACCTCGGTACTATGGTATGGGGGGTGGATGTGCCGTCAATACTGCCCTTCCTTGGCATGATGGTCCTAATTTTAATCCGATTATCCACCAATGCAGGGACATTGGCTAATGGGCACACAGCAATCAAGCAGCTTTGGCCCTCCGTGACTGCAATTGCTAAATCCATGGGCAGGTACGCGTCAACTCATTTACCAACCGAGCGATGCAAGGAACACCAAGGGTTTTGCTTCGAGAAGCATTTGTGTTTTGAGAACGTATCCTTTTCCTATGAGGAGGATGTGCCTGTTATCAAGGATTTGAACGTTAAGTTTAAAAAGGGTGAGGTTTCAGTGCTCATGGGAGAGTCAGGCTCCGGTAAATCTACCCTTATAAAGCTCCTCATGAAGATGTACCAGCCCATTGAAGGCAGAATCGTTGTGGACGAAATGCCGATAGATAAAATTCCCAATTGGCAATGGCGTTCGAAGATTGGCTATGTGGATCAAGAGCACTACTTTTTTAATGGAACCATTCGTGAAAATTTGACCCAGGGCCGGGCGGAAGTTTCTGACCAAGAGATTAATGAGATACTGGAACTTACCCGCTCGAAACAATTTGTGGAGAACCTGCCCAAGGGATTGGATTCAGATATCGGCGACAAAGGTAATGCGTTATCAGGAGGGCAAAAAGCCAGGCTTGATTTTGCACGAGCCCTGGTTTTGAAACCGAAGATTTTAATTCTGGATGAAGTGACCGGGCAATTGGATGTAGAGACAAAGCAGCATATTGCTACCGCTGTGGATAAATTGCGTAAAGAGATAACCATTATAGTGGTATCCCACGATAATGAGTTGGCAGAAATAGCTGATTGCATCTATGAATTTCAAGGTAATCTACTCACCCAAAGGGCGACAATTACAGCAAAGGCTTTGCCTTCCGAATAATAACGAAACTTACCCATGTCTGTTGGAAAGATAATTCATGATAGCGCCAAAATTGGAGGGGCAAATTTCGAGGCACTCAGGGTTCAAGGCCGAGGGATTAGATATCATGAACTAAATGACCGAGCCTTGAAGCTGGCCGCAGCCCTGAAGGCCATGGGGGCAAATCGTTCGCCAGTAGGGATCATTGGTCAGCGTAATTGGGCCGCATACATCGGAGTATTGGGCGCCATCTATGCCGGGTGCCATTACGTGCCGATAAATACGAAGTACACTGCGGAGCGGGTCAATCAAATCATTGAGGATGCATCAATTCAGTATTTGATTGGGGGCTGGCAGGCGATTGAGCCACTTCTTTCCAGTGATTACATTTTAAATAAAAACACCCATATTTTTCTGCCGGACAATGACTTTGGGTCTGTAGTGGATGATGTGGAAATTCATGATCAAGTCTCGATCGACTCTTTCAAAGACATGAAAGAGCCTGAAACGCTGAATCCAGAAGACCTGGCGTATATTATGTATACATCAGGATCCACCGGGCGCCCCAAGGGAGTGCAGGTCACCCACGGTAATTTAGAGGCATTTCTCAACAATATGGATCAAATCTATGAGGTCGACGCGGGTTTTCGCGCCTCACAAACGTTTGATTTGAGCTTCGATCTCTCTGTATGCGATATATTTTTCACCTGGGCTAATTGTGGGACGTTGTGTGTTTTGCCCGAGGAGGAACTATTGCTTCCCTCCGAATACATTATTCGTGAAAAAATTTCCTTTTGGTATTCAGTGCCCACATTGGCAAGTTTCATGGATAAATTTGGAGCCCTCAAGGAAGGTGTCTTCCCAACGCTTCGGTATAGTTTGTTTTGTGGAGAGCCATTACCAATGGAACTGGCACTCAAGTGGATGGAAGCGGCGCCGAATTCAACGGTTGAGAATTTATATGGACCAACTGAAGCAACCATCCACCTGACTAGACGTAGTCTTAATAACGAAGACAATGGGAAAACATATAATAATGGAATTGTTCCGATAGGTCTCCCTTATCCTGATCACACGGTAGAGATAGTGGATGATAAAGGAACCAGAGTAAAAAGAGGCGAAACAGGGGAGATCACATACAAGGGGCCTCAAATTACTAAGGGATATCTTAATGATTCTGAAAAAACCAAGGATGTATTTATTCAATATGAATGGGATGAAACTCGTGAGATCTGGTA
>CEVA01111948.1_pt1 | contig 11605 bp, 5 predicted proteins | sample 361521 | NCBI WGS metagenome assembly CEVA01 (sample SAMEA2622823, study PRJEB7988) | marine metagenome | isolation source: saline water (ENVO:00002010), including | reverse complement strand
TAATGCTTTTCTGATTTTTGTAGAGCTTACGGTAACGTCCTCAATTTCTTGTGCAGAAATCTCCTCAACTTTAAAATTGAATTCTTTTGCAAATATTTTTAAATCATCAATATTGGCACTTCGGTTTTTACCAAAATGATGGTCGTAACCAATAACAATTTGTTTGGTGTTTAGTTCTTTTACAAGAATTTGTTCTACATAGTCTTTAGCAGAAAGGTTAGCAAATTCTTTTGTAAACTCTTTTACAATAACTTTTTCTATGCCTATAGTTTTAAGAAGCTCAATGCGCTCATCAATAGTATTGAGAAGTTTTATAGTATCATCTTTTTGAAGTACCATACGAGGATGTGGAAATAAGGTGAGTACTGTGGGTACTAGTTCTTCTTTCTGAGCCAGAGCAACAACACGCTTTAATATTTTTTGGTGTCCGATATGGACTCCATCGTAAGTACCTATAGTTAAGATTTTTTCAGACTTCAAAGCAATTCCTAAAATTTTATCAAAGTTAGGTCTTTAAACAGAAAATTAATAATGAAGTAGGCTATTTTCCGTTAAATTGATTCATGGTGTTGTTAACTCCGGCAAGAGCGAAGGATTTAACTAGTTCTGCTGAAGTTTCGAGCCGCTCATCGAGTTTTGAGTTTTCTTCTTCATTCCATTCGCCAAGAACATAATCAACTTGTCTTCCCTTGCTAAAGGCATCGCTAATACCAAACCTAAAACGGTTGTATTTTGTGGTTTGCAGCTTGTCTTGAATGTCTTTTAGGCCATTATGTCCGCCATCGCTTCCTTTGGTTTTTAACCTTAGTGTTCCGAAAGGTAAATTAAGATCATCTGTTATAACCAACAAGTTGCTCAAAGGAATTTTCTCCTTTTCTAACCAATATTTTACAGCTTTACCGCTAAGATTCATGTAGGTACTAGGCTTTAGAAGAATTAATGTTCGTCCTTTAACTTTTATAGTTGTTGTTACATCTCCAAGTTTTACGGTTTCAAATGTGGCTTCTTCTTTTTTAGCTAAGTAGTCTAAAATTTTAAAGCCAATATTATGTCTGGTGTTATGATATTTATCTCCAATATTACCTAGACCAACGACTAAGAATTTTTTCATAAGATCTTCTTCATTTTCTTTAATGACAGTGCCAAAACCAAGCCACTTTTTTAAATGTTTCCACATTCCATTTAATTTGTGTAAAAATAAAAAAGCATTCTGTAAAAGAATGCTTTTTTAAATATCTGAAAAGTTTTTAAACTATTCTTGAGCTTCTGCTGCGTTTTCTGCAGTTTCACCTTCTTCTGTTTCATCTTCGTCTTCGTCAGCACCAACAACAGATAATCTACTACGTCTAACTTGACAAACAACGATGTTGTCTGGGTGCATAAATTTATAGTCCTCATTAGTCAGCTGGCTAATGTAAAGCTTAGAGCCGATTTTTAAAGGAGTAATATCTACCTCTATAAAATCTGGTAATTTAGAAGGTATAGCTTTAACTCTTAGCTTACGATAAGGTACTCTTAAGTTACCACCATTAAGAACACCTTTAGAAGTTCCAACAGTTTTAACAGGAATTTCCATAGTAATTTCTCTATCCTCATAAATTTCATAAAAATCTATGTGAAGAATTTTGTCGGTTACTGGGTGAAATTGAATGTCTTGCATAACAGCATTAAATTCTTCACCGTTATCTAAGGCAATCACAACTGTATGCGCATTTGCTGTGTATACAAGTTTAGAGAAAGCCAACTCTGGTGCAGAGAAATGCACTGGTTTAGCTTCCGCGCCGTATAATACGCAAGGAACCTGACCAGCATTACGTAAGGCTTTTGTTGACGTTTTGCCTACGCTTTCTCTTTGAGATCCATTAATTGTAATTGATTTCATTTTAAAAGTTTAATGATTTAATATTTAAATTCCTCATTTTGAGGGCTGCAAATTTAAACATATATTAGAGAAATACTAGTCTTTTTGTTCTATTTTTTAATGTTGTAGAACTTTGAAAAACTAAAATTCTTAATAATCTATGTTTGGTTGCGGAGAAATGGTTGTAGAATTATCAATTCTACATTATGAATTTGTTACTGATTGATTGGTTATGGTGTACGTTATACATTACACCAGCAAACAAATTAGCACAGCTTAAAACTCTAAGTTTTTTACTTTCTTGTTTTAGAGGTATAGAATTGGTAACGATTAATTCTTCGAGTTTTGAGTTTTCTAGTCGTTCATAAGCACTACCAGATAATATAGGATGGGTACAAATAGCTCTAACACTTTTGGCGCCTCGCTCCATCATTAAGTCAGCTGCTTTAGTAAGTGTGCCAGCTGTGTCTACCATATCATCTACCAATACTACGTTTTTGCCAGTAACATCTCCAATAAGCTCCATATGAGAAATAACGTTAGCTTTAGCACGTTGTTTGTAACAAATTACAACATCGCTCTTTAAAGCTTTAGAATATGCATATGCACGCTTAGAGCCTCCCATATCTGGTGAAGCAATTGTTAGGTTGTCGAGATTTAAACTCTTTAAATAAGGTAAAAATATTGTTGAAGCAAATAAATGATCCACAGGCTTTTCAAAGAATCCTTGTATTTGGTCTGCGTGCAAATCCATAGTAATGATACGCGTTGCACCAGCAGCTTCTAACATTTTAGCTACCAGTTTTGCAGCTATAGGAACTCTTGGTTTATCTTTTCTGTCTTGTCTGGCCCAACCAAAATAAGGCATTACAGCAGTAATATGTCTGGCAGACGCACGCTTAGCGGCATCTATCATTAATAGCATCTCCATTAAATTTTCTGGTCCGGGATGAGTAGAACCAATAATAAAAATACGAGTACCTCTAATAGATTCTTCGTAAGAAGGTTGAAACTCACCATCGCTATAAGTTGAGGTAATTACGTTACCTAAATCAACTCCATATGCGGCTGCAATTTCTTGAGCTAAATCTTGACTTTGTGAACAGGTAAAAATCTTAGCTTCTGTAATGTTGTTAGGCATCTGAAAGAGTAATTAAAAGGGTTGTTTGTTGCGTTGTTTTAAGGGTTCAAAGTTAGAAAAATAATTCACTCACAAAAAGCATAAAACCTACTATTTTTAGTTGCTTGCAGAAAAAAAATTTATACTTTTGTCGTTCTGTTTTGCTCAAGTGGCGGAATTGGTAGACGCGCTGGATTCAAAATCCAGTTTCTTCGGAAGTGTGGGTTCGATTCCCACCTTGAGTACAAGTCGAGCCTTCAACCTTTTATAGGTTGGAGGTTTTTTGTTTTCAAAAACATCTAATTAAATTTTTGAACAACTTAATGTTTTGGTTCAAAAAAAGATCAATGTTGTGTACAGATAATTTTAAAAGGCAAGCGTAATATTATGCTTGCCTTTTTGCGTTAGGTTGGTTTGGTATGTTTTTTGTGGTTTGTTTAATTGAATAACTGACTGTAAATCAACTACATTATGAAACTGAAATCCATTGTTTTCTCGATAGTTTTGCTATTGAGTTCCGGTATTAATGCTCAAACTGAGTTAGAATGTAAAACCAAGCTTTCAATTTTTCATGAAGCTGTTAAAGCCAAAAAATATGATGCTGCATACGAGCCATGGTTATATGTAAAGGATAATTGTCCAGATTTAAATCTTGCCACATATGCTGATGGCGAAAAGATATTAAAACATAAAATTGAAACTTCAAAGGGAGAAGTTCAATTGAGTTTTGTAAATACACTTTTAGATTTGTGGATACTGCGTGGTGAGCATTTTAAAAGTGATACTCCACAAGGCGAATATGAAGCAAAGGCCTGTCAGTTGCAATACGATTATAAGGTCGAGTTAGGGAAAAAAACTTTAGAACTTTTTGAATGTTTTGACACTGCTTTTAATTCAGATAAGGAAACCTTTACGCATCCCAAAAGCTTATATACCTATTTTTCTTTGATGGTAGAATTATTTGATGCAGGTAAAAAATCGCCTACTGAATTATTTGAAACGTACGATGATATTAATGAAAAACTAGAAGTTGAAATTCAGAATTATTCTGAAAAATTAAATATCCTGGTAGAGAAAGTTGATAATGGAGAAACACTTACTAGCGGAGAAAAAAATAAGAAAAGAGCCTACGAAAGTTATCTTAAAAACTACACGCTTATTCAGAAAAACATGAATGTTATAGTAGATAAAAGGGCTACTTGCGAGAATTTGATTCCGTTATACACCAATGATTATAAGACCTTTCAGAACGATTCAATTTGGTTAAAACGTTCTGTTAGCAGAATGTACCATAAGGATTGTACAGATGATAATCTTTATGAAACGTTGGTTAAGCAATACGATAAGGTAGCGCCATCTGCAGACACAAAAATTTATGTCGCTACAGTTTTAATGAAAAAAGGAAAATATGATGAGGCATATGAATATTTATCTCAAGGTTATGGGCTAGAGGAAAGGCCATACAAGAAAGCTAAATTGGCAATTACCATTGGTCTTATTTATAAGAAAAAATTTAAATACAGCAAAGCAAGGAATTTGTTTTTGGATGCGCTTAGGTTAAATCCTGCAAATGGAAAGCCTCATTTATATATTGCGAGTATGTATGCTGATAGTGCTAAGGATAAAAGTTGTGGTAAGGATAATTTTGAGCAAAGAGCAATTTTTTGGTTAGCAGCCGAAGAAGCTCAAAAAGCCTCTAGAGTAGATCCAACCTTATATGATTTAACACAAAAATATGTAGATAGTTATTTGGCAAAAGCACCTACTAAAGAAGAAATATTCCTTAGTGGTTTAGCAGGTAAAACTTTAAAAATTGGATGTTGGATGAACAGGTCTATTAAAGTGCCTAGTATAAATTAATAAGAATATATTTCTATAGATATAAATTGGAAAATCTGAATATTAATTTAAGTCACTTGTAAAAAAATCTAAATTTTGTTAGAAAAGTTCGAGTTTATCTTTGGTTCAGGTTCTTTTAAATGGTTTAAAATGTCAGATTGATCAGAAAATATGAAATAACTTCTTTCAGAAAATTTATTTAAGCATTTAAAGATTTGAAATTGTTATTATGTTCATGGTTATATTTCCGCGTTAAGATTTGGCTAATATGCTCTCTGTATAGTTATAATAATGCCAATAAAAACTAATGATGATTTACTTAAATAACTACTACAATTCTGTCTTATAATATTCTCGATCTATATTGTTTAAAACATAAAACAATTGTGTTACAATAAAACTTTTTTTGATTTTAAAGCGATGTTTCAAATAAACCATAATAAATATATTTTGTATGTAAAGCTTAAGTGGTTTTAAAGCGAATTTTTTATACATATTTTTTCTCTCACTATTAATCCACTTGTTTTTATTCTCTTAACTATATTTTAAACAATTTGTAGTTAAAAACCTACAAAAAAAATACATTTTATTGATGAAATTGTTCTTTTATCATGTTTTGTGTTTTTTTAAGAAAAATTTATTAAAAACTGCACAGACAAATTATTTTCGTACATTACATGATAAATAATAATTTATATGAACCAATTTTACCTTAAAAATTTTAACAGACTTTCAGTAAAAACAAGTTTTTCTCTAGTTTTTATTGTTTTATTTTCTGTAGGACTAAAATTAAATGCTCAATCTTGTACAGTAAATGCAGGGGTAGACCAAATTATCTGTGAAAATGAAATTGTGCAATTAGACGGTACTACACCAGATACTTATGCAGAAGGACCAACATGGACGCAAATCGCAGGTCCGTCGGTAATTATTACTGACCCTTCAGATCCCGACACAACAATTACGGGTTATGTAGGCGGTAATACTTATGTGTTTGAATTGTCTGCTGTTTGTTTTAATGGAAGTGAACCTTCGCAAACAGTAACAATAACTGTAGAGCCAATTACACAAGCTGCTGCTGGGCCAGATATAGAATCTTGTCCAGATTCTTCAGGTTCACTTATTATTAATGGAAATACACCTACTAATCCTGGAGAAACAGGTGAGTGGGTTATTGTTGGTTCAAATCCAGCAGGAGTACTCATTGGGGACACCAGTTCACCAGTGACTACAATAACTCTTCCAGAAGGATCTGCGGGTTCAACAATATTGTCATGGGTAATAACTGGACCTCAATATGCGCCTGGTCAATTTTGTGAAACATCAGACGATATAATAGTTACTAACATTGGTGGAGAATTCATTGTGGATGCAGGACCAGACCAAATACTTTCTAACTGTTATACAGTAAGTCAAAGTACTAATCTAAATGGTTCTTTTGGAGGTAGCAACATTAATGGACAACAAGGGACATGGACTTTTGTTAGTGGTCCAAATACTCCTTCAATAGGAAGTCCTAACAATAACAACACAGGAGTTTCTGGATTAACAGAAGGAGTTTATACATTTAGATGGGACGTTATGGGGCCTTGTGTAAATGGAAGTGATATAGTAACGATAACAGTGCCAGAAGCTACACAAGATGTTTCGAATGCATCAGTCCAAGACCCTGTTATAACGTTTTGTGACCCTTCTACAACAGAAGCGACTTTGGTGGGTTCTTTAGGAGAATTTACTAATGAGTCAGTTCTTTGGGTACAAACTGGTGGCCCAGCTGCAACAATAATAGATGAGGATAATAGTACAACTCAGGTCACTGGTTTAATATCTCCCAATACATATACCTTCAGTTACACAATAACCAATGATGATACATCATGTACATCAACCACAAATGTAACAATAAGATACAATATAGATCCAATAAGTATATTAGTTAATGGTGGTGATAATATTACAGGTGATTGTGGTGAGACTTCTATAGATGTACCTTTTACATTTACAAGTGGTAATTTCACCGAGTATACCATATTAAGTGGACCGGCTGATTCGGCAATATCTTTCCCAACGAATTATGCTAATGCAGGAGGTAGTCCAACTACAATTGATGTTTTTGACGTACCAGGGACATATACCGTTAATTTTAGAAGAAGAAGGACAGGTAACCTGTTACAAGGATGTGATGAGGCTAATAGTAGTATCAGTATTTATATTTCAACTCCTATTTCTGGTTCTAATGCTGGATCTCCTCAGCAATTTATATGCGGTCAAATAGATGGTAATTTAGCCGGTAATACTATTAGTCCTGGTGAAACTTCAATTTGGTCGTTAGTTGACGGTCCGGATGGTATGACTAATGATGTTATAAGTGATCGTTATGCGCAAACCACTGCAATTGGTGTATCGCCTGCACAAACAATGATCCCTGGATTATACACCTTTAGTTATACCGTCTCTGCAGGTCCTAATTGTACGCCGCCTGCAGTTTCATTTACGACAGTTACGATAACTCCGCTAAGTAATTTACCTACAGATGCTGGTGTAAATCAGACGGTATGTTTTAATGCTCCTGTACAACTTGCTGCTGCTCCATTATTAGATAGTCAAACAGGAATATGGACAGCATCAGATCCTAGTATTGTTTTCGAAGATGACACCGATCCAAATACTATAGCAACAGGATTCAATTTACCTTCAACGGTGTATACATTAAGTTGGTCTGTAGATGAGGCTGCTGGATTCCCAGATTGTGCTCCAGCCGAAGTTGATACTGTAGAGATTACAACGTTAGCTGACGAATCACCAACCATTGCTGATGCAGGAACAGACTTTTGTCTTCCCGACGGAACTATTTCTATACCAAATTTGGCAGGAAATGTACCTGATACGGATGAAACGGGAACATGGTCTCAGATTTCAGGTCCTAGTACAGCTGTATTTACAGATTTAAATGATCCGCTAACAGGAGTTACTGGTCTTATAAATGGTCAATATATATTTAGATGGACAATTGGTTACACGCCACCTGCCCCAAATGGTTGCCCTGAAACTTTTGATGATATAGAAGTAGTCATTGCTGATACTGGTGCCGTAATAGATGCAGGTGATGATCAATCTTTATGTTTAGATCCAGTAGCTTTGTCGTTTACAATGAATGCCCAAGATCCTGCACCATTTGGTGGAGTAGGGACATGGAATTTAGTATCTGGTCTTACAGGTTATACTATCGATGATGAAAATAGCCCTACAGCTACATTCTCTAATTTACTAGACGGAACTTATGTTTTTGAATGGGTTATTAATTATGGTAACTGTACAACGGCTGGTTCTGCCGATACAGTAGAGATAGAAGTTGGTGTACCGCCAACAACAGCCAATATTCAAGGTGGTAATCAGGTTGTATGCGCACAGACAAATACAACAATAACTGCTGACCCACTCCAAAACCCTAATGCAGAGACTGGTTCTTGGTCTGTTATTTCTGGCCCTAATACACCATCAATAGATAATCCAGGTAACAATTCAATTAATATCACAGGACTTACTACAGGAACTTATATCTTCAGGTGGACTACCGTTAGTGGTTCCCCTTTATGTCCCGATTCAACGGACGATGTTACAGTAGAGGTATTTGCACCTGCAAGTGCAGGGAATGATCAAAATTTGTGTGAAGCAACAAGCGTATTTCTCGAAGCTACAGCAGGTACAACGGGAACTTGGACAATTGTTTCTACGACAAACCCAGCTGGAATAGCTGGGTTTACACCATCGCAATCACCTTCTAATAGCAATACAGCTAATGCTACAGTTGAGCCTGGTTTTGAATATATATATCAATTCACAACAGATTATGTTGGTTCAGGTGCCGCATGTAATAATTCGGACCAAGTAGTAATTAATGTTAGTGATGGGCCTAGTGAAGATCCTGAAGCTGGTGAAGATCAAGATATTTGTATTTTAGATACTACAACGGCTACACTTACAGCCGGAAACGTGGCTATACCACCAGGTGTAACATCCCAGTGGAGGCTATTATCACAACCAGGTGGGGCTACAATAGGCTATTCAGCTCAAGATAATAGTTTAACAACTGATGTCACAGGATTAACTGTTCCAGGACTCTATATTTTTGAATATAATTTCTCAGTAGGCAGTTGTACTGATAAATCAGATATCGTACGTGTAGAAGTATTTGAAGCGCCTTCGGCGGCAGTAGCTGGCCTTCCTCAGCCTATGGCCTGTCAATTAGATGCGCAATTAGATGCAACACCTCCAACTATTGGTATAGGAACTTGGACATTTGCAAATCCAGGCGACGATCCATCAGGAGGATTAGTTGTCATAGATAGTCCAAACAACCCGCAAACAACCTTATCCAATATTCCTGATGATGTTGGTAATGACGGTATTGATGATGTTTATGTTTTAACATGGACAATATCTAATAATCCTCCGCCATCTGACCCTCCAAGTCCAACTGATCCTTTTGTTGTGCCATCTTTATGCGCACCACAATCAGATACCGTAACATTAACATTTACAGGGCCACCACCTTCAGAGGCAATCGCAGGTCCTGACCAAGAATTATGTGATGAATCCAATATATTTTTAGGTGCCACAGATTTAGCTGAAGGTACTGGTACGTGGTCCCAGACAGGTGGTGATCCAACAGGAATTAATATTACTGCACCTAACAACCCAAATAGCTTAGTAACAGGTTTAAGCGCTGGTGTTTATGAATTCACATGGACTGCAGTAGGAGGAGGTTGTACTTCTGAAGATACAGTTCAAATTACAATATTTTCTGATCCTGTTTCAGCAGAAGCAGGCCCTAATCAAGTCTTACCAGAGTTTGATACTCTTACCTTGGGAGCAGATCCAGCTAGTGAAGGAGTAGGCACGTGGTCTCAAGTTTCTGGTCCAACAACGGTTAATTTTATTGACCTTAATAATCCAAATACACAAGTTACAGGAACTGCTGTAGGTGTTTATGAATTTGAATGGACAGTTACGAATGGTCCTTGTAGTTTCGCTACAGACACAATGACTGTAGAAATCCTACCAGTGTCCGACTTAGAGCTTACAAAAACTGTTACACCAACCAATGTTAATATTGGAGATGTTGTAACATTCACAGTATCTGTTTTTAATAATGATGCATTAACAACAAACTCAGATGCAAATGATGTTATAGTTCAAGATGTTTTACCATTAGGCTATACATTGGTTTCAGGAACAGTTTCTAATGGTGGTAGCTTCGATTTAGGAACACAAACTATCACATGGTCTAACTTAAGCATCGCAAACGGAGCAACTTTAGTATTGACTTTTAATGCAACTGTAAACGCTTCAGGTTCTTATGTGAATTCCGCTCAAGTTGTAGGAAGTGGAAGTATTGATCCAGATTCTGATCCTTCGACTGATGATACAGTTGACGAAGATGGCGATGGTGATGGTGATGATGATGACGAAGACACAGCTGAAATAACAATTCAATCAGCAGATTTATCCCTCAATAAAACAGTGACGCCTTCACCAGTAAGTGTAGGTGATACTGTTACATTTATAGTAACTGTGGAAAATGCTGGCCCAGATGATGCTACCAGTGTTGAAGTAACAGATCAACTACCTTCTGGCTACACTTATGTTAGTGATGATGCAGGCGGTAATTATAATTCAGGAACTGGTTTATGGCAGGTTGGAACTATTATAAGCGGAGGTAATGCAATTTTAAATATTACAGCTACAGTTAATGCACCTACAGGTACAACTGATGAGTATTTAAATACGGCGGAAGTTACAGTGAGTGATCAAGGAGACCCTAATAGTGATCCAGATAATGATGATGGTGATCAAAGTGAAGATGATGAAGATAATGCAGAGATTGTATTGGAACAAGCTGATTTAGAGGTTACTAAATCTATTGCGCCTTTAACAGGTTCAATTGGTGACACAGTAACGTTTAGTGTATTGGTTGAAAATGATGGACCGGGTGATGCTACAGGAGTAGATATTCAAGATTTGCTGCCTAATGGTTATGATTTAGTTCCAGGTTCTATTTCAGATTCGGGCATATTTATAGTCGGCAATAACTCTATTGAATGGAATGATTTAGCTATTGTTAATGGCTCTTCAGTGACATTAACCTACCAAGCTGTAGTTAATGCATCTGGAAATTATACAAACTCAGTTCAAGTTGTAGGTAGTGATTTAGATGATCCTGATAGTGATCCAAGTACAGATGATACTGTGGATGAAGATGGAGATGGTGATGGTGACGACGATGATGAAGATACCGCAACTTTTATAATAGAAGAAGCAGATTTAAGTTTGTCCAAAACTGTTCTACCAACAGATGCAACTGTAGGCGATACTGTTGTATTTACCGTGGCAGTATCTAATGATGGTCCAAATGATGCATCAAATGTTCAAGTTTTAGATCAACTACCTTCAGGTTACACTTACGTGGGCGACGATTCAGGTGGTAATTACAATTTAGCAACAGGACTTTGGACAGTAGGAACAATAGCAAATGGATCTATAGCGACATTGAATATCACTGTTACGGTTAATGCTCCAACAGGAACGAACGGAGAGTTTACTAACATAGCAGAGGTTACAGCGAGTGATCAATCTGATCCAAATAGTAATCCAAAAAATGATGATGGAGATCAGAGTGAAGATGATGAAGACAATGCTGAGGTAACAATTGAAACCTCAGATTTATCGATAGATAAGGTAGTAAGTGATAGTACACCAAATGTAGGTGATGTTGTGACCTTTAC
>CEVA01093351.1_pt1 | contig 11605 bp, 9 predicted proteins | sample 361521 | NCBI WGS metagenome assembly CEVA01 (sample SAMEA2622823, study PRJEB7988) | marine metagenome | isolation source: saline water (ENVO:00002010), including | reverse complement strand
TCGGACAGCTCACCTCGCCCGCCGACTGACCGTGAACCTCGCCTACTGGGACGCCCTCGCCGATCGATTCGACGACGAGGTGCTCAGCATCGCCGACAGCGAGATCAACGGCAAGCTGCGCTCCGCCATCCGACGCGCATCCAGAATCGGTTCTTGTGTGGGAGACTTCGGGTGTGGAACCGGTGCGCTCCTGCCCACACTGTCCGAGAACTTTTCAAACGTCCTCGCCATCGATTTCTCGAGCGACCTGCTCAGGCTCGCCGAGGAACGTCACGGAACTCGTTCGAACATCCAGTTCGTCCGACACAACCTGTCGGGCACCCGACCGTTTCTGAAGTTCGTCGACGTCGGGGTCTGTGCGAACGTCCTCATCGACCCTCGGACTCATATCCGAGAACGCATCCTCCGCAATATGCTTCCGTCGATCCGCGAAGGCGGGCTTCTGCTCGTCGTCGTGCCTGCATTCGAGTCCTTGCTTCACACCTACCGTACGCTCGTCCGCTGCAACGTCAGGATCGGAGTGCGTCGCGCCACGGCCGTCCGTGAGGCCACAGACCTCTACGAGAGCGAAGTCCAGTCTGTCGTAGAGGGTATCGTCACGCTCGGCACGGCGCCGACCAAGACCTATATGTACGACGAAGCCCGGCATCTCCTGGAAGACAGCGGACTCGAGATCGTTCGTGTGGATCGAGTGGAATATCCCTGGGACGAAATGATCGAAAACGCCCCGAGTGAACTAGGCTCGCCTTATCCTTGGGATTGGCTGCTTACGGCAAGGATGCCCGAGTAGCCACAGCCGCGTCCCACTCCGCCCGACGCCCGTAGGCTTCGAACAACGCGTTCATAAGCGCCTCGATGGCCGGCCCGAAGTAGCGCCCCCGCCGCCACGCCACACCGATTTGCCGGCTCAATGCCACTCCCGACACCGCGAGCGTCTTGAGTGTGCCTCCTTCGACCGACTCCTGCACAGTCAGAGAGGGTAGGAAGGAGATCCCCACGCCCGCCTCCACCAGCTTGCGCATCGCCTCCGGACTACTCATCTCCATCACTCTGCCCGGGGTCAATCCCGCTTCAGCGAAGTACGCATCGACCAGGCGACGAGAAACGGATTCCCGATGGAACAGGATCAAAGTTTCCGCAGCCACCTCCTCCAGCCGAACCCGTCTGCGACTGGCCATCGGGTGGCGCGAACCCACGACAAGCGGCATCGTATCCTGGCAAATCGGGATCGTCGCAATCTTCGCATTCTCGAAGGGAAGTGTGATCAGGGCGAACTCTGATCGGTCAGCCAGAATCTCCTCCACCAGAAACCGGGAGGCGTCGACCTGGACGGTCACTTCGACCTCAGGAAACCGTGTGTGGTAGTCCCGCAATAAATCGGGAATCAGATAGATCACGGCGGCATCGATTGCTCCGAACCGAAAACCCTCAGCCCCACTGGGGTCGCCTCGCCCCACTCGATCGCGTGCTTCAACCACCAGATCTTGAATCTGCTCCGCGTATGCCAGCAGCTGCCGTCCCTCAAGCGTCAGGGAAATTCGACGGCCGTTCCGGTTGAACAGGCGGACCCCCATCGATCGTTCAAGCTCGGCGACACCTGAGCTCACCGTGGGCTGGGTCAGATGGACTTCCCGAGCCGCGGCTGTAAAACTCCCCGTGTGAGCCACCGCCAGGAACGTTCTGAGCTGATGAAGGTTCATATAGATAAAATCTATGAAATAGATACAAACAATCGATTAGTTAAATATATGCAATGACTTAGGTTTTGACCACAACGCCTAACGGAATCATAACTCCTGGAGGTCATCACCGTGTCTCGCAAAGTACGTGTTGCTATCGTTGGCGTAGGAAATTGCGCATCCTCGCTCGTTCAGGGCGTCAAGTATTACCGGAACGCCTCCGATGATGAGTTCGTCCCGGGGCTGATGCATCCCACGCTCGGGGGCTACCACATCAGCGACATCGAATTCAGCGCCGCATTCGACATCGATTCAGAAAAGGTCGGGAAGGACCTTAGCGAAGCTATCTTTTCCGGTCCGAACAATACGTTCAAGTTTTCCGATGTCCCTTTCCTCGACGTCCCCGTCCAGCGCGGTATGACGCACGACGGGCTAGGCAAGTACCTGACCGAAGTGATCACCAAGGCCGACGGCGACACCGTCGACATCGCCGAAGTGCTCAAAGCCACTCGTACGGACGTGGTCATCAACTACCTGCCCGTGGGAAGCGACGAAGCCACGAAGTGGTACGTCGAGCAGGTCCTCCAGGCCGGATGCGGGTTCGTCAATTGTGTGCCTGTCTTCATCGCCAGCACTGGTCACTGGCCGGAACGGTTCGCGAAACGAGGTCTCCCCATTGTCGGTGACGATATCAAATCGCAGGTTGGCGCGACGATCAGCCACCGCGTGCTCACGCGGCTTTTCCGTGACCGCGGAGTCAAGCTCAACAAGACCTATCAGCTGAACTTCGGCGGGAACACCGATTTCTACAATATGCTCGAGCGCAGCCGGCTCGAATCGAAGAAAATCAGCAAGACACAGTCTGTGACTTCTCAGCTCGATTACGACCTCGGAGACGATAATGTCCACGTCGGACCGAGCGACCACGTCCCTTTCCTCGAGGATCAGAAGTGGTGCTACATCCATATGGAAGGTGAAACCTTTGGCGGCGTGCCCCTCAAGGCCGAACTCAAGCTCGAAGTATGGGACAGCCCGAACTCGGCCGGCGTCGTGATCGACGCACTGAGGTGCTGCAAGATTGCTCTGGATCACGGAATCAAGGGCCCGCTCCCGGGTCCGTCTGCCTACTTTATGAAGTCCCCACCCGATCAGTTCAGCGATGATCAGGCAAACGAGATGGTCGAGGACTTCATCAAGCAGTACGGCCACAAGGAATAGCCTGCTCTCAGGCCTGCCGGGAGAAGCCCTGCTGACGACTCAGCAGGGCTTCTCCTTTTGGTTTCAATCTTGATGTGAACCCCCTTGGTTCATAAAGCAGACTTCCGCCCGACAACACCCGCACTCTGACCAGGACGCCTATGCGTTTTCCAGACTACTTCGAAAAAGCCGATGACCCGGTCGTAACCTTCGAAGTTTTCCCTCCGAAAACCAGGAGAGGGATGCGCAACCTCAGAACCCGGATCCTTCCCGAACTCGTCGCCCACGAACCGCGCTGCATCACCGTCACCTACGGTGCGATGGGTTCAACGCAGGACAAGACACTCGAAATCGCTACGCTCATCCGGAACGAATTCGGTGTGGACTCCGCCCATCACCTGACCTGCGTCGGCGCCTCCAGAGGCGAGATCGAACAAACCTTATCCCGAATCGGATCGGCCGGCTTCAGGAACATCGTGGCGCTGCGGGGCGACCAACCTCAGGGCAGCGAAAATTTCGTCGCCCCCCGGATGGATTCGAGCACGCCAACCAGCTGGTCGCCCACATTCAGAATACCGAGCCGACAGATGCCCCGTTTGGCGTGGCCGTCGCCGGATACCCCGAGAAGCACCTGGAGGCGGAAAGCTTCGAGACCGACCTCCTCAACCTGAAACGCAAAGTCGACGCCGGCGCCGATCTCGTCGTTACCCAGCTCTTCTACGACAACGACAGCTTCTTCCGGTTCAAGGACAACGCGACGAGCGCAGGCATCACTGTACCCATTGTACCCGGACTGATGCCGATTCAGTCTTCCGGCCAGATCCAGCGAATCACATCGATGTGTGGAGCCTCGATTCCGGACGACCTACAACGTCGACTCGACGACACCCTCGACGCCGTCTCTATCTGAGCCATTCCTTCCAGTACACAAAAAGCCCCGGCTGTTCCCAGCCGGGGCTTCCATTAATGTGACGGCTACCTCTCCTACACGGCCGCCGCGACTTCCCTTGCAGGCTCATAACTCGTCTTCCACGTCTCCCAATCCGACGAAGTCAAAGAAATGTAATGATCGACCGGATCCATTTGAGGAATCACGAGGTCACGCTGTTTCCTGAGCGTGGTCAGAATGCGCCAGAGCTTCCTCGGATTCACGCCCGCCACATTCTTCAGCACGAGGTCCCATCGTCTCATGGGGTTGTAGAAACTCCAGTACGCCTTCTTGATTTTCTGCTCGATCACATCGCCGGGCAGGTGATCCCGGTGAAAAACCACCTTGCTCCCGGTGTAGTTCGCCCAGTTGTTGTCGAAAATCCGCGGGATGTTCCGTCCCCAGTCTTCGGTACCCGGATAGGGCGTAAGGATCGAGAACTGCGCCTGGTGAGCATCCAGCGTCTTCGCATACTCGATCGTGTTGTCGATGTCCTCTTCGGTCTCCTGCTCCATCCCGATGATGAACGCCGTCAGAGCTTTGATACCGTTCTGCCGGAGCAACTCCACGGCCTGCCCACCCGTATCCAGCTTCATCTTCTTGTTCCAGTGCGCAAGGACGTGCTCGTTCCCCGATTCGAGGCCCAAGAAGGTCAAGTAGCAACCTGCCTCCGCCATATGCTCGACGAGCCCGGGATGCTTGACCAGGATGTCCGCCCGGGATTGACACCACCACGAAATATCCAGGCCTCGCTCGATAATCTCCGCACACAACTCGTGAATCCGATCGACGTTCGTCGTCAACAGGTCGTCGACGAGGAGAACGCCGCCGTAGCCGTAGGTCTGCTCGAGGTATTCCATTTCGTCGACGGCGTTCACCGCTTCTCGCGAACGCCACTTGCGCTTCTGATACAACGTAGGCACCGAGCAGAACGTGCAGTTGTAGGGACACCCCCGGCTCGTGATCATCGTCGTGACCGGACGTGGCCCGAGCTTCGTGACTTTGTACGCCTCCATATCGACAAGATGGCGCGCCGGACGAGGCAGATCGTCGACGGTCCCGATATCCGGGATCTGAGGATTATCGACTACGAGGTCGGCATCCGCGTCATACCACGACAGACTCGGAATCTTACGCGGGTCGAATCGAGAGCCCTCCTCATCCAACGCCTTGCACAGAATGCTCGTAGCCTGCTCACCCTCACCACGGACCACGAAATCGACGTAGGGCAATCGTAGCGTCGTCTCCGTTGTGAACGTCACGTGCGTTCCGCCGATCAGCGTCCTGCATCCCGACGCGTGAGCGTCCTTGGCGTACTGAAGCGCTTCAGGATACTGGGGTGTCGTGCAGGTAATTCCAACCAGGTCGTAGCCGTCGTAGGTCTCGCTTCCATCGTAATAGGTCATATCGCGAACTTCGACGTCGTGACCGTCGGCCTCCAGCTTGCCCGCCACGTAAAGAAGCCCGAGTGGCGGAATGATGATGCTGGCGGCGTGGTAGAGACTGTTCAGCGGCGGACTGATCAAGAGAATCTTCATAGTCTACTTTCAGATGGGGTCCTAAACAGAAGGTTCCCGACCCGGAGTGGATCGAGAACCTCATCTTCAAACGGCTCCCCGCGAACGGCTCAATCGTCGGCCGGTATGTCCTCTTCTACGGGTGCTTTCAGGATGTCCTTGATCTCTTCCTTGACGTTGGTGCCGCATCCGCACGATCCGTCGTCACACCCATCGTCCAGCACGGGTAACTCGACAAGGTCTCCGTCAACCTTTTCGTAATTCCGCGTGACGACGTCCTGGGCACCTTCCTCGGGGAGTGGCATCTCGCGATCCCCCGCGTAGATCGTGTGGCGCCCCTCGGTCTTGAACCAATCCGACGTCATCGCCGTCATATGCATATTCTCGATAATCTGCCGCCACCCGAGACCGGTGTTGTAGGCGCAGAAGGAGATCTCACCCTCCTGGGTCGCGTAGGGAATCACGCACATCTCCGTGCGGCGGAAGTCGTAGGTCCACAGATCCTGGAACCACATTCCCCCAATCCACATAATCCGCCAGGATCGATCCTCGGGTCGTTCCCCACCCGACAGTGAGCCGCCCACACGGCGGTCGACGATTCGCAACAGATCCTCGAGTTGGAAACCCTTCGGCGCCTTATCCGGCTTGAAATTTCTCAGCAGCGACATTCCCGCCTGGGCCCGAATCCATTTTGCGTCGCGAGCCGTGTCCGTCATCACGACGACGTCCTTCATAAACTGGTCCAAGTCGAAGAACTCCGTGATCGGCGCCCATTCTTTTGTCTTCTCATTGACCACAATATGAATAGCCGATCCACAGTTCGGGTGGCACGAACAGGTCTGGCCGCCGAATTCGGTATCGGGCCCGCGCAGGTGGTCGGCGAGCGTCGTGAAGATGGTGCCCGCCCCGAGCGGGAACCAGTCCCGGTGCACGTCCACCTTGCCGTCGGACCACCGAGCCAGATCGTGGGCAAGGTGCGAAATCGTATAGCGCTGGCTGTGACGCAACTCGTCAGAAATGTCTTCGTCACGCCCCGTGAAGGAAACCGGCTGGTAGGAGATCGACCCGATCTTGTCGGAATTGTCGATGCAGAATTGCAGGATGGGTCCGACCTGCTCGTTGTTGACTCCGTTCAGGACGGTCACGACCGGCGTGATGTCGATACCTGCTTTTGACAGATTCTCGATCGCAAGAAGCTTCGCATCGAACAGATTCGAAATGTGCCGATGAGAGTTTGCCTCGTTCGTCACGCCATCGAACTGCAGGTAGGCCATCGTCAGGCCCGCTTCTTTGGCCCGGTAGGCGAAGTCCAGATCCTCAGCGAATCGCAAACCGTTCGTCGCCGCTTGCACACACCAGTAGCCTACCTCCTTGGCATAGCGGACCGACTCGAGGAAGTGGGGCGAAACCGTTGGCTCGCCTCCGGAGAACTGAACCGACATCTGACGGCGGGGTTTGAACGAAATCGAAGCATCCAGAATGCGGCGGACGTCCTCCATCGTCAGTTCGTGGACATAGCCGACCTGGTTCGCGTCCATAAAGCAGGGGTTGCACATCATATTGCAGCGGTTCGTCAGGTCGATTGTGAGAACCGCACCCCGCCCGTACTTGATCGTCGAAGTGCCGTGACGATGGATGTGCTCGTCCCCGAAGGTCTGGAAATCACGGCCTGGAAACCGGCCCTCGATGATATGGGACCATTCCGAATCGATCGAAAGCGTGTCTTCGAAATCACCGTGAATCTCACACGTCTTCCTGATCATCACCTTGCCATCTTCCTCGGTCAGGGTGGCTTTGATCTCGCCTGGCCCCCCGTCTACGAGTTCCGATAGGTCTCGTCGACCTTCGATAATGGCGGTGCGGACTTCCTTTACGCACTCAGGACAGAGGCTGTCCGTCTCGCGCGGAAACCCCAATGTCGGCTTGCTACGCTCGTAGCTTTTTAGCAACGGCGCGGGCGCCCAGGCGGGCTGGAACGGCGACCCTTCGGGAACGCGAGTATTGACCGCCTGAAACACGTTCCAGGCGACATCCGCAGCTCGAGTCACAAGCTGATCTTTGACGCTCATCCTTCTCCTCCGCACGTCCGAGATCTCCGAAGGCGATTAAAGAATCGAACGACAAATCCTTCGATAACAATAGCGATAAATATATTGGAATGTGCGCTCAACACAACTACAGGAACCCATTCGCTCCCATCGTGGAATCAAATTCCGTGCCACGCTCAGGGCCGACTAAAATCAGAGCGATAGTATTATTGATTGAGTGCCATATAGGAAATTCCAGCCCGAAGATTTGGCACGTAGGCGCAGCCTCCGGTTTCGCGCCCCCCCTCACGTCATCGTGCGAATGTCGCGTGGAGGGCCGCTCCTGGCCTGAAGAAGCCGCTTCGACATCCCTTCTGCGTGATCCTGCGCGCAACTGCGCCCCTACTTCCTCCAGGCGAACCCAAGATCGTCTCTTGGATTGAACCCAAGCACCCTCAACGTCTTTTCGTTCGAAAACACAGCGTGGGGAACCGCGTGAACGTTGAAGACCTCGCACCTCGAATAGAGACGGTCCGCTTCCACTTCCAGCGCCAGTCGAACTGCGTCGCCGGCGTCGCGCCACGAAACTGCGAAGGGGTGGTTGTTCCCCCGTTCCGTGTCGTCGTGATCCCTGAAATTGTAGAAGAGTAACGTCAGCACGTGTATATCGTGCTGACTCGCGAAGATGCGACAGATCTCCTGCCCCGCCCCTTTGGAATGGGCATACAGTCCCACGCCCGGATGGGGCGGCATATCGGGAACCATCGCATAGTCGAAAGTCTCGTACGATGGGCCGGCGATGGCGAAGTGAGGGCCCGTGTTAATCACGCGCTTCACCCCCGCGTCGACCGACGCCCGCATCATATTGAAGCAGCCCCGCGTGTTGACGTCGAACGCGCGTCGAGGATCCTGTCTCTCCACCGTGCAGTTCACGACCGCGTCCATTCCCTCCACGGCCGCGATCACATCGTCCGGATTGCTCAGATCCACACGACAGGTCTCGTGACGATCGCTCGCCACGTCCGTCACGTCAGCCAGCCGCAGCGAATGCCCCTCTTCGCAGGACCGAACGACGTGCGGCCCCAAACGTGAATTGACTCCCAGCACGAAAATCTTCACGGCCGTCCTCCATTAAACAGTCCGGCCCCGGCCGCCTTGGAGATGTCGAAACGGCGGCCGTCCCCATCCGATTCCAGGTGATAGACTTCCCATTCGGAAGGAGGCGACGAAAGAGCCTTGAACACGGCGCGTATGAGATCATCGCGGTTCAACTCTCCGGTTCTCAGACACGTCACCTTGATCTGTCGTTCCCTCGCGAACTCTCGACAGGTGAACTCGCCGATCGCGTGTTTCAGCGTATCGATGTCCGTGGAAGGCTGGGGCGCCCATCGCTCCGTCACATCCCACGCAGGATCGCAGCTGGCGAACAACGCGAGCGAGCTCAAGTAGATCACGTGCTCGACACCTTCGCCCACCGCCGCCTTCAGGAGGTTGTAGGTACACCGTGAATGGAAATCGACCTGAGCGTTGTCTACACGACCGAATGCCTCGGCAGCCGTTACCGGGAGGTCCGCCACGTGAACAATCGCGTCAACCCCCGCAACGAGAGCTTCCGTGGCATCATCCGCATCGAGGGAGCAGGCCACAACATCTCCCCCGGCACCTCCCGGAAAATCTGTCGCGACGACCTGATGCGCCTCGCCAAGGCCTTCAACCAGAATCCGCCCGACTTCCGAAGCGGATGAAGTAATCAGGATCTTCAAGCATCAACCTTTCATCGATTGGTCCTGCAATTGACGAATCTTGTAGATGAACGAATCGGTCAGGACATCAACATCCGAATAGGCGATCGCCTGCCCCCTGGCGATGGGTCGCTTCGTCACAGCACCCGTGGCCAGTCCCAGCGGCAGCAGGGCTTCTCTTCGAGCAACGTCAGCGCGCTCGATCAACCCGTTCACTGTGTAACCACCGCCTCCGTCCAAAGCCTCACCCGCCTGCAAATCACGTTTTGCGACCGTGATCAGGTCCGATATGTGACCGACGGGCGAGCCCGTGGGCATCCCGTAGAGTGCTGCCCGGGCAATCGTGATCGGCGCCTCGACAGCCACTAGGTGATACGCTCTATGAAGCAGGAAATTCTTCCCGTCGCCGCCCGTAATCCCGATGTAGCCCGCGAGATCCTCCTGAATGAACGGATGATCGGTCCGGATCACGACGAACACCCCCATTCCGAGGGAATGCGGGATCCGTTTGCCGTCCACCGTCACGCTGTTCGCAAGTTCGACCACGCCGCTTTGCGACAGAATCCCACCTTCATTTTCAAGGCTCATCAAACGAGCGATGTCGTCAATCGCCACCGCGGGTTCGTGCATCCCCCGAACATCGGGTGGCAGTCCGGTCATATTGGAGAGTGCCGTCATCTCTGTCTGAGCTTTGGTCCCGTCACGGAATGAGTTGTACATCTTGAAATTGATCCGTCGACGCGCCACCATTTCTTCGCTGAAATTAAACCGCTGGGGGACCGAGTCGGGAACGCCTTCCCGATCGTCATCGAGCATAATCGTACCCCGCCCTGCGGCCACGATTTCGAATCCCAGAGATTCCGCCCACTCCACCATATTCATCGTACAACCCGGTTGGTCTCCGTCTACGAGCGAGTAAACCACCCCGGCCGCATCCGCCAGCTTTTTCAGGTAAGGCCCGACTGTCACATCCGCCTCGACGTTGACCATCACCACGTGCTTGTTGTGCAGAATCGCCGTGTGGGCGATTCGTGCACCCACTTCCGGGATGCCCGTCGATTCGACCACGACGTCGATCGCATCCGAGCGTGCCAGGAGATCGGCGTCCTCCATAATCGCCCGCTTCCCCGACCGAATCGCATCTTCCAGACCGTCTTCCTTCTTGACCACATACGTCCCTTCGGCCGATACCCCCCCGGACTCGAATGCCGACTTCGCTCCCTCGAGGTTGAGGTCCGCGATCCCGGCCACAATCATCCCCTTCATTTTCGAGACCTGTGCGACAACGCCCGTACCGAATTTCCCCGCCCCGACGATGCCCACACGAACCGGGTGATCGTTTCGCTCCCGTTCAGCCAGCAGCTGCGATATCATTTCTCGTTTCCACCTTCCTTTTCTCTGCCCGTACCGGTCCTTCAATTGCAATTCAGCTGGCCATCAACTCCTCTCCGTAAGCGAACAGTGCGGGTGTCCCCCCAGTATGCACCAGAACGACCGTTTCGTCCTGACCCAATTCACCCTTCCCGGCCAGGTCGATCAACCCCGAAAGAGCCTTGGCCGTGTAAATCGGATCCAGAATGATGCCCTCGGTCTGCGCCATCAAGCGAAGAGCCTTATTTCCGGCCTCCGAGCAGTAGCCATATCCCTGGGGCCCGATATAGTCCGGGCGGTTCCAGATATCTTCCTCAGAGAAGGAGAGATCGACGTCCAGCACCTCGACCATCCGGCTCAACACGCCCTGGAACGCCTCTTTCACGTCGTAGGTCCACTCGATCGGCGCGATCCCATACACCCGAGCGCCCAGGCCGATCGCCTTGTTGCCAAAGATCATCCCCGGCTGCGTGCAACTACCGGAGCAGGTCACGATCGCGTCAATCCGTTCACCCATCGCTTCCGCCTGGTCTGCCATCTCCGCCACGGCCAGAGCGTACCCCATCGCACCAAACGGACGGTTGGCCGCCTGCATTACGATGAAAGGTGTGCGTCCTTCTCGCTCGAACCGCTCCACGAGCTGTTGCTTGGCTTCATCCAGGTATTCCTGCGTGTCCACATCCACCACCTCCACTTCCGCGCCCAGGAGATCATCGAGCAGCAGGTTTCCGCCCCCTCCACTCTTGTGATCCTTCACGACGGCTATGGCGGCCTTCACGCCCAGCTTCGCAGCCCCGGCCGAGAGCTGACGACAGTGATTCGACTGGGAACCCGCGCCCCCAATCAACACGTCGGCGCCCCGGTCGATGCCCTGGCCGATCGTGAACTCGAGCTGCCTGGTTTTGTTGCCACCGAACGCAAGCCCCGAACAGTCGTCTCGCTTGATCAGGATTCGAGGGCCTCCGATTGCCTCCGTCAACCTGGGGAGATACTCCAGGGGCGTCGGAAAATGACCCAGTTGCACACGCGGCAGGGTTTCAATACGCGCTCGTAACGAATCTCGAGTCATTGCCATCTAAGGGAACCTCCTCCTTGCACAGGAACGTGCTTAATCGAGTCGCCTTGATAACGCATCGAGGCAGTC
>CEVA01050650.1_pt1 | contig 11608 bp, 12 predicted proteins | sample 361521 | NCBI WGS metagenome assembly CEVA01 (sample SAMEA2622823, study PRJEB7988) | marine metagenome | isolation source: saline water (ENVO:00002010), including | reverse complement strand
GCGCAGATCAGAGCGGTCGCTCCGGTGTATTGCGATGACTCGATGTGCTGGCTGCTGAGTTTAGAAAAGACGAAATATCCGGTCCACGCTGCCACTGTTGCTACGGACAACAAGTCGCCCTTCGGGCTCCAGCCTTGAACCCCTGTAGAGCCGAACATCACTATTGCAACACCGCACATTGCTACCAGGGCAAGTCCCCAGTGGTGGCGTTTAGGTCGCTCGCCGAATAGTCGACCTGCGATCAGCAACATAATCAATGGCTGACACGATCCAATTACCGTTGCATTCGCAACAGTTGTTAAACGCAACGCCGAGAAAAAAAGCATGATGTCTGCGCCCAAAGAGATTCCGCCCCGCCATGAAAACTTCAGTGATTCTTTTCGAAGGGGAGTACCCCGAAGCTTTAGGAACAACAGCACGATGAACGCATAAATCCACATGCGCCAAAAAACAACGGCGAGCGCTCCGAGCTCAGTGATGCCTTTCGCTATTACACCTGAAGCTGCCCAACCAACCATTGCGACAGCAGCAGCTGGTATACCTCTGCTTGTGTGGTTCTGTGCCGTCACCCGAACATCGATTCTGTGAGGTGTCTCGCCGTCCCCCGGCGTGTCAGTTCAGGATGCCACTGAATAGGCACCGGTGTCTTAGAAAAGTGGCTAACAACTAGGTATCTGCCAATTTGGGGTGGTTGCGGAAATGTTCCAATGCTTGCGGATCATCAATGGCTTCAACATTTTTGACCACTTTTCCGTGAATGGCGTCTCTCACGGCGAGCTCCACCAGTTTTCCGCTACGGGTTCTAGGAATCGTAGGGACCTGGGCGACCACCGCCGGCACATGTCGAGGGGATGCACCTTCTCGCACTTGATTTCGGATCTTTTGAGTTAAGTCATCGTCAAGCACTAGCCCGTCGCGTAGCCGAACGAAAAGAACGACTCGGGTATCTGACTGCCATTGTTGTCCTACAACGATGCTTTCGAGGACTTCGTCAATGGCATCAACCTGACGATAGATTTCAGCAGTGCCGATGCGAATCCCTCCGGGGTTTAGGGTCGCATCGGACCGACCGGAAATAATCATTCCTCTCTGAGGTGTCCATTCGGCGAAATCACCGTGATGCCAAACGCCGTCAAAGCGCCCGAAATAGGCGTCGTGGTATTTGGCTCCGTCGGGATCATCCCAAAATTCCAAGGGCATCGAAGGAAAAGAGTTGCAGCAAACAAGCTCTCCTTGTTCGCCAGCTGTTAGGCGGCTTCCAGAATCATCGAATACAGCTACATCCAGGCCAAGCGCTGGAGCTTGAATCTCACCCTCGAAGACCGGACTGGTGGGGTCCCCAATCACGAAGCATCCACAGATATCAGTTCCTCCTGAAAATGAGGCAAGGTGAATATCGGGCTTCACAGCGTCGTACACCCAGTCAAATCCTTCGGGAGCTAAAGGCGAGCCCGTCGAGGTAATGGTCTCGATACTTGAAAGATCGTGGGTGTCGCGAGGCCTCAATCCCTCCTTCATTGCTGCCTCGATGAACTTTGCGCTTACCCCGAACAAATTCGGTTGCAACTCGTCGGCAAGGTCGAAAAGCCGGGATGGTTTGGGGTGGAAAGGAGAGCCATCGTACAGAATCAATGAGACGCCAGAAGCGAGACCTCCGACCAGCCAGTTCCACATCATCCATCCGGTAGTCGTGAAGTACATCAGTCGATCACCGGACTTAAGGTCACAGTGCAACAGATGTTCAGACCAATGTTTAAGTAAAACCCCGCCTGCTTTGTGAACAATGCATTTCGGTTTCCCTGTGGTCCCCGATGAGTACAACACGTAGATCGGCTGATCGAAGCTCAATCGGATGAACTCTGGTTCGCGGTGTTCGGTATTCGCCAGCCAGTCATCAAGCCCCACAGATAGCGGAACGTTTGCTTCGAGGGGCTGGCCATCGTAATTCACCATCACTACGCGCTTGAGTGATGGAAGTTGGTCGGCGATTTGAGCAACCTTTGCGGTGACATCATGACGGACTCCGGCATATGAGTAACTATCAGTCGCCACCAATATCTTTGGTTGAATCTGACCGAAACGATCCAGAACTCCTGCTGAACCGAAATCGGGACTTGTCGAAGAATAAATCGCGCCGAGACTGGCAGCGGCCAAAAAGAAAATGACTGCTTCGGGCCCATTTGGCAACAACGTCGCGATTCGATCACCTTGTTGAACGCCTTCCAATTGCAGGGCTTGTTGCACCCGAGCGACCGCAAGCCTCAACTCATCAAAGGTTAAGGAGCGCTCGACGACGTTCTCACCCCGATACGCGATAGCAACCTCGTCTCCGGATCTCCGCAAATAATTTTCTGCGAGATTGAAGTTTGCATCTGGGAAAAAACGAGTTTCGGGACCATCTCCGCCGGTATGGCTTGTCTCTCCTAAATCACCAACACCTGAAGCGAACTCCCACACTGACCTCCAGAACGTGAATTGGTTCTCAACCGACCAACGATGCAAATCTTCGTAGGTGCTGTTCATGAGGGACAGCCCCATTTGGTCAGCGAAAGTCCAAAGGTTGGAACCCTCGCGGCGAGCTGAAGTTGGCGTCCAAATAGGCTGCTTCACGGCTTCTCCGAGGGTGTTTGATTAATACCTACGGTAGCCGTCAAAAGCAATCAACCAGAAGTGGATCCCTCCAGCAGTGTAGGGTCCCCAATATGAGGGGAATATGTGATGACCTAGATGCTGAGACTGACGCGTTGCGTGCAGTAGTGGCTGGGCTAACCGAAGATGAATGGCGTTTACCGACTCCAGCTGACGGCTGGGACACCCATGAAACCATTATCCATTTAGGAATGGCGGACGTCGCAGCTAGCCTCGCTGTGCTGGACCCGACCGGCTTCGAGGAAACAAAGCAACAAATGCTTCAAGGTGAAGGAGACCTTCACACTTTCGGTGGCCTAGACGTTCGAACCATGAGCGGATCTGATCTATGGCAATGGTTCGCCGACGAGAGAACTCGAATGACCGAAGCCTTTCGAGCTATTGAGCCTAAGGACCGCATACCTTGGTTTGGGCCCGACATGAGCGCACTGTCTTTCGCCACCGCTCGACTAATGGAGACTTGGTCCCACAGTCACGATGTAGCAGATACTTTTGGCGCGGAATATCCAAGGACTGACCGGCTCCGACACGTAGCTCATATCGGTGTGACTACTCGCGGATGGAGCTACGTGAATAGAGGACTGCAGCCACCTGAAAGTCCTGTACGAGTGGAACTTACGTCCCCGAGCGGCGAAATTTGGACCTGGGGTCCTGAGGACTGCGATGACCTAGTAGCAGCTGACTCATACGAATTCTGTCTCGTGGTGACCCAGAGGCGTCGAGCAAGAGAAGCAGAGTTGGAAATCACAGGTGATCTCGCAGCTGAGTGGATGGAGATTGCACAAGCCTTTGCAGGACCACCCACTGATGCACCCGAAGGGCGGGTTGGCGGATAGCCTCAACGCTTTGATGCTCATTGTTGGTCTAACGGGTGGAATGGGAGTCGGTAAGTCCACAGTCGCTGGGTTCTTATCTGACTTAGGTGCTGAGGTCATTGATGTCGATGCCCTCGGCCGTCAAATACTTGAACCGGGTGGCTTGGCTGTCTCATCGATAATTGACCGGTTCGGACCCACGGTGTTATCTGAGAATGGCGGCATTGATCGGCCGGCTTTAGCTTCAATAGTTTTTGGTGATGAAGATCAGCTAACCGCCCTTGAAGAGATCTCTCACCCGGCTATCAACGAACTTCTAGACAAAGCTGTGGATGGCATTGAAAAACCTGACTCCGTAGTCGTATACGACATGGCAGTTCTGGTCGAAAGTCGCCTTGGGTATGAAACGAAACACCCTTACGAAGTAGTGGTCGTAGTCGAAGCTCCCATGCAGGATCGCCTTGACCGCCTTCAAGACCAACGCGGCATAAAACCTGAAGATGCACTGGCCAGAATCGAATCGCAGGCTTCCGATGAAGAACGCCGCGCTGTGGCTCAGTTCATCATTGCCAACGGAGGTGACCTGGAGGCTTTAACCGAAGCCACAGCCGAGTTGTGGAGTGAACTCCAACAACTCTTAGCCTCCAAGATGCGCTGAAATGAAGCGGCGATCCTACCCACCCAAACATCACATACTTAGACATCTACGTCTCCGACATCAGGTAGACGACGACGGCAATGTCAGCGCTACTATGCCGATCCTCCCAGATTTGCTCGACGCGGGGGGTTGGTTGCGCCTCGGTGCTGTCGCGACGTTGGTTGATTCAGTAGCAGGACACCACGGAGTTCTTCAGGTTGAACCAGATTGGGTTGCCACCCTAGAACTAGGAACGGTCATAAACAGACGAGCCGAAGGCACCCAAGTAGAAGCTCATTGCCGGCCCCTACGAATCGGGCGCAACAACGTAGTCACCGAAACCACTATCGATGATGAGCATGGTGAGGTCGGCCGGTCAATCTGCACATACGCCCGTTTACCGGCTCGAAGTGACAACCCCAGTGTCGGAACCGCTAGAGGGCAAATAGTCGACTACGCAGAAGAAGAAGAGTCCCACCGTCCCCTGCTCGATGACTATCTAAAGATCACAGTTCATCCGGACGAACCCATTATCGAGTTACCCCATCATCCGCAGATCCATAATTCCTTCGGATCCATACAAGGCGGCGCAGTAGCCGTATTGGTTGACGCTATGGCCGCTCACCTAGGCCAACTCACTTTCGGTGCTCCAACGCGATGCATCCAAGCAGAGGTTCACTATTTGGCGCAGGCGAAATCAGGTCCGTTTATGGTCAAAGGCGAACCTCTTAGAGTCGATAGCCAATCGGTAACAAGCAGAATCAGAATTGTGGACACAGGAAACGAAAATCGATTGCTCGATGTAGCGACGGCAACGGCGATACTGATCGAATAAACGAATAGGAGCATTTATGGACCTTGGACTGAAGGACAAAGTCGTGTTGATTTCTGGCTCCTATCGCGGAACTGGCGCGGGCACAGCAAACGTCTTTGCCAGCGAAGGAGCAATAGTCGCCGTTCACGGCCACGAAGCAGGTCAGGCAGACGAAGTAGTGGAACAAATCGGAGCCAACGGCGGCAATGCGACTGCGGTTCACGGCAGCCTCACATCATCGGAAGGCGTCGAGTCAATAGTTTCCCAAATTGAAAAATCCTGTGGATCAGTCGATGTTCTAATCAACAACTACGGGACACCAAGTAACACCTCTTGGAGTGACCCTGCAGAACGCTGGCATGAGGCATGGGATATCAACGTCGTGAGCGGAGTGAGATTGACCCAACGAGTCCTCCCAGCGATGAGGGAGCGAGGATGGGGGAGAGTGATCTTTCTGGGAACCGTCGGTACTGAACAACCAGGCCAAAACAACCCTGACTATTACGCTTCAAAAGCCGCGCTACCAGTTGTGGTGCGCAGTCTTGCGAAAGAACTCCGTAATTCTGGAGTTACAGCGAATCTGGTTAGTCCAGGCATTATCGCCACTGCCGAGGTTCGTTCAGCTCTAGAAAAACGTGCAGGTCGGGACGACATACGAGGATGGGACGAAGTTCAGCGCTGGGCTATAGAAAACTCCACCCCTAACTTGACTGGGCGCATACCTGATCCCGAAGAGATTGGAAGATACGTAGCGTTTATCGCGAGTGAAGCGGCTTGGCATATCACTGGCTCCGATTTGAAGGTCGATGGAGGGACAGTAGACGCATAGTGATCTGGGTCACGCTCCGAGCTACGGTTCATGGCCATGAACTCGCTCCCGGGGTTAGTGGCCTTCGACATCGATGGGACCCTGTTGCGTTCAGATGGATCACTGTCGAATCGGGTTCGGCAAGCGGTACGAGCAGTTAAAAGTCGAGGATGTGCCGTTGTTCTAGCGACCGGTCGACCGTGGAAGCAAGTTGCAGCTCTCGCTGACGAACTCGCCGCCGTTGATTACTGCGTCTGTCTGAATGGAGCAACGGTGTTTCAATCTGATGGCTCGCTATTTGGAATGAGCACCATCCCTGAAGAATTGAAGATAGAGGGTGCACAAATCGCCCGGAATCGCTTTCCTGATATTGCTCTAGCTGCAGACATGGCCGACGGGCGACACATCTGGGACGAACATTTCATTCATGATTTCCCGTCTGATTTTGAGATAGACCCGGTCAGAGTTCCGGACGCGCTCGCCGCAGTTGATGGTCCTGTGTTGACCTGGCTTCTTGACTGTAAAGAAGTTGATCCCGGAGAGGTTATTTCGGACCTCACGGGTCTTTTGCCGGACGCGATAGAAGTTCGACCATCGGGTCTTGAAACACCCGAAATAGTCAAAGCAGGGGTGACTAAAGGCAGCGGATTGAACTCAGTAGCCCAAAAAATGGGAATAAATCCCGCCGAATCTTGGTCTTTTGGTGATGGTCTAAACGACATAGAGATGTTTCAATGGGCTGGTCGCTCATTTGCGATGGGGAATAGTCACCCCAAACTCCTATCGCTAGCGGACCAAGTGGTGCCCAGCCATGACGATGATGGAATTGCTGTGGCGCTTGAAGTCCTTCTCGCTAACTAAAGGTCAGATTCTTCCAAGAAGAGTGCCGTGTGTGGAGCGAAATAGATCCTCCATGCCTGAAGAATGCCGCCGTTGGGGCCGGTCCGAAGCCTGACATGGTCACCTTCAGCTAAATGCACCTCAATTGCTGGGCTTTGCAGCCACATCAGGCGCATTCGTATCTGGTAGACACCGGGACTTATTTCGAAGGTCTGTTGTTTGTCGTTCTTCACGCGCCCGATCGTCTTGCCATCAACCCTGATCTGATATGCACGCACCGTGTCTCGGTAGTGATGAATACGATCGATGGTTACTTGAGCTAACTCAGCCAACGTTGCCTCCGGTGCTGCTATGCGTAGATCTGAAGTTACCGCGCTCGCTAACTGTTCTCTAACCTCAGTCGCAGGTAGCGTGAAGAGAGCAAATGGATTACCCCACCCCGACCCTGCCGGAGCGATCAAATGAGCAATGAGTTGCGCGCCGAACTCGATGAATGGATAGATGCAAACTGGGATCCGGAGCTACCGGTTAGAGAATGGTGGCAACTACTTGCTTCCGCTGGTCTTACAAATCCAGGTTTACCTGAGCCTTATGGCAAGGGTTGGGGTAGATCAGAAACCCGCGTCCTGGCAGCAGCTCTGAGGGAAAGTGGTGCTATTGGCTCACCGGCAGGTCTCGGAATGATGCTTGCAGCACCGACGATTCTTGCCCACGGTAACGAAAACCAAATAGACCGATACGTGCCCTCGATTCTTGACGGCACTGACTCGTGGTGTCAGCTCTTCTCAGAGCCCGGAGCAGGTAGCGACCTGGCTGGCCTCCAAACCAAAGCAACTCGCGATGGTGATGAATGGGTTATTACCGGACAAAAAGTTTGGACCTCTGAAGGGCAACATGCTGATTACGGAATGCTGATTGCCCGAACCGAACCCGACGCACCAAAACACAGGGGGATTAGCTGGTTTGCATTTCCAATGGGTCAGGAAGGTGTTGAGATACGGCCACTCAAAGAAATGACCGGTCGCTCGCTATTCAACGAAGTTTTCATTGACGAAGCTCGCGTCTCACAAGAGGATCTCATTGGAGAACTCAATGAAGGTTGGCGAGTGGCCAACACCACTCTCATGGTTGAACGAGCGGGTATAGGTGGCGGTCATGGAATGGCTTACGCAGCAGCTCACCCCGGCAGCATCGCCGGGCATCTTGATCGTCCAGCTGGATCTTTTGTTGGGAAGCGCCTTGCGTTAGCAGCCGGAGGCGTAGGCCCTGGGACGCTGCAACTCCTTCGAGAGCTGGCCGAGGAACGCAACAAGCTCAACGACCCTCGAATTCGTCAAGAACTTGTGCGCCTTCATACAGAACTCGAATTGATGCGCATGAATGGTCAGAGAACCCGAAACAAAAACCAACAAACAGGCGGGGAAGGCAACCTTGCCAAGATCCTTATGACGTCAGCGCTCCACAGGACCCGACAACTTGCCGGTTCGATACTTGGCCCCGAAATGGTTTTGTGGGGTGAAGAAGCAGCGACCGGAGGCGTCATCCAGGAGATGGCGGTGTTTTCCCCCGCCCCATCCATTTACGGCGGAACTGATGAGGTGCAAAGAAACATCATCGGCGAAAGAGTCCTAGGTCTCCCCAAAGAACCAGGCCCCAATAAAGAAACGCCGTTCTCAGAACTTTTACAAAACAAAACTGAGTGGTAGGCGCGAGACTCTAGGCGTGCGAGATGAACTATCCGTCAGCCTCACTTTCGACGTAGACACGGTATCCCTATGGATGGGCGCTAAAGACTCGACCGCGTTCAGTCGAGGAGAGTTTGGAGTTGTTGGAACGCAACGGATACTCCAAACACTTAAAAGAAACGATATTCATGGCACCTTTTTCGTTCCCGGTTTGACAGCCACTACGTACCCCCAACTCGTTGAGGACATAGTCGCAGGTGGTCATGAGATAGGCCATCACGGCAATCACCATGAAAGTCCCGCTCGGATAAGCCGCGACGAAGAGCTCGAAGTTCTGCGGGAAGGCACTGAAATCCTGTACTCCATAACCGGGCGAAGACCAGTCGGATGGCGGTCGCCGGGCTGGTACGTCAGCGAACATTCCCTAGAGCTATTGGTGCAAGAAGGCTTCTCGTATGATTCGTCGCTTATGGGGCACGATGTGCAGCCCTACTGGTGTCGCGTTGGCGACCAATGGGAAAAAGGGTCTGGCGTTACATGGGGATCACAAGTTGACTTAGTTGAGGTCCCCATAGCTTGGCATCTAGATGATTTCCCTTGGTTTGAATACATACCTCCCAAAGGAGGAAACTTGACTCCAGCTTCGGCCGTCCTGGAGACCTGGTTAGGGGATCTGGACTGGGCGAGAGAACACGAGACTGGTGGTGTGCTGACGTATACGATGCACCCGCAGGTCATAGGCCGGGGGCATCGAATGTTGATGCTCGAGAACCTTATAAGCGAAATCAGAGACCGCGGCGACGTCGAATTCACGACCCTTGAACAGGCAGCTGAAGAGTGGCGGAAAAAACAAAGTTCCTAACCACTATCAGGAATGCTGGGAATAATGAACAGACCCTCCGCTGTGATGAGCGGAGCCGCAGTTACATCCGGAACTCCATCTTTGTCTGGAGACACCGTCAAAGTCACCAGCAGCTTGCGGCCATCCCGATGTGACTCTTGGGCTTGAAACCACACCGGAGTATCTATTGGAACCCCGCCCTGGTAGTCGACTTCTAACCGCGCGGTATACGCCGCTTCTCCTAAAACGATCATGAGATAGCCCATCGTGTCGTCTACGAGTGCTGACACCGCCCCGCCGTGGACTCTGCCGGGCGCACTTTCGAACGCCGCGCCGAAGATCACCTTGCTGAGTACCCCTTCGCCATCGCGTCTAAGTTCAACCTCAACGCCCATGGGGTTTGCTGGACCGCTGAACGTCCTATCGCTGAATGCAATCACTTCTGACCCATCAGGCGGTCGTGGGTCGGTATAACGACGTTCGAAGTAATCAGATGGTCGAGCGATAGGTTCAGAGAGCTCCAACGCCTGAGCTGTTGATTGCGCCCACTCTTGTAAAGCGGATAGGTCCCCTTCTTCTAGACGGTGACGCACAAAAGCGTTTCCTAAACGACGCAGCGCTGCCGCCGTTGCGCTTCGAGCGGCAAACTGTGGGTCTTCATAGACCAGGTGAAGGTCCTTATCGGAGCGATCTTCGCTAGACGTCATGGGAACCTAAACGATTTGGCTGACCATACGGATAGTCGATTAAGCCGCCGCCAGGACTCGAGGAATCAAATATCCAATACTGACGAATTTCTGCGATGAGGGTGTCATGAAACTGGTAGTGCTCGCTTCCGCGGACCTCAAACTTGTTTCCTTGATGTTCGCCATCCATGCACCACTCAATAGCTGCTGACTTCTCGTCTTCCACGACGCGTTCCACCACCCAGTTCGCGCCGGTCCACTTAGCGTGAATTTGCACCCAGAAATTTCCTATGTTTTCAGCAGACACAATCGGCGCATGATTCGTGTCGTAGATGACTGCGTCTTCGGTGAAGTGGCGTGCCACCTCATCTTTTGAGCCAGAGCTACATGCTGCAAAATAAGAACGAATGCGGTCCTCGTGAGTTGTCATATAGAGATGTTCTCAGACAGAAAGCTTCGCTGCATATGCGTGAGTAGTGAAGAGTTGTTTGTAGCCGCCCCCGGCATTGTCAATTATCTCACCTACTTGGCGCAGTAGCTTTGTTCGGAGCTTCTCATCGAGCATTCGATGGTCTGACTGGGTCAAAAGATTCTGTACGTGTTCCTCGCTACTGATTGTTTGCTCCCACGACGCCTCGAAAGTGTGGACATCGCCAAATAATTGGCTTAAATCAAACTCTTCGACCGGGCTATCGGCACTAATCACCGATTTTGAACCAGGTAGGCGAACCTTGAATCGCTCATCGTTGAAGTGAGGAGCTAACTCGGCATAGAGATCATCCATTTCGCGATCGAATGAATGATGCATTTCCTCTGGGCGATTCCAAAAAACACACAACCAGCCCCCAGGTTTGAGTGCAGAGGCCGCGCACTCAAATCGGGTGTCAGGGTTCATCCAGTGCCAAGATTGACCGGCGTACATGAGACCAGCTTCCGCCGAAGCGGCTCCGAAATCATCAAGTGTGCGTTGTTCAATGGAAAAGGTCTCGAAGTCATTGAATTCACGGGCAGCAATCCGAGCCATCATCGGATCAGGTTCTATGCCGATAACAGTGAATCCGCGCTTCACAAATGAGATAGATGCTTTTCCAGTTCCACACCCGACGTCTATCAGGAGTTCGTCTTGATTCACTCCCGACGTTTCAAGTATCCAATCGTATAGATCCTCTGGATAACCCGGACGGACACGATGATAGATCTCGGCGACTTCTCCAAAAACTTTTGATTGCTGCCTCTTAGAGCTCGAATTACTCATACGAGCATTAGCTGCGTGCCCAGGACAGCCAGCGACCGTCCCGATTTTCGAGTTCAAGTCGCAAACCGAAACACTCAGACAATGAGTCGGCGGTGAGAACCTGATCAATTGGACCACATGCCATCACTTGACCACTTCTCAAAAGAAGACCGTGTGTAAAGCCCGGAGGAATCTCGTCGGTGTGATGGGTAACGAGAACGGTGGCAGGTGTCCGGGTATCTGACGCAACCGACGCCAACGTGCCAACCAGCTGCTCTCTACCCACCAAATCAAGGCCTGCAGTTGGCTCATCAAGCAGAAGTAAGCCTGGATCGCCCATCAAAGTACGTGCTAACTGCACCCGTTGCTGTTCCCCCGAAGACATAGTGTGGAACTTGCGGTCGGCAAGCTCTGAAGCATCTACTCGTGACAGGCACTTCAGGGCCGAATCTCGGTCCTCGTCCGAATAATGATGCCACCACGTTTCTAGCGCAGCGTGTCGCGCTGTCATGACGATATCCAGGCCTGAGATATCGGGTCTGAACTGATCCCTGAGAGAAGAAGAAGCAAGACCAATTTTTTGGCGAAGTTCTCGCACA
>CEVA01233258.1_pt1 | contig 11611 bp, 8 predicted proteins | sample 361521 | NCBI WGS metagenome assembly CEVA01 (sample SAMEA2622823, study PRJEB7988) | marine metagenome | isolation source: saline water (ENVO:00002010), including | reverse complement strand
AAGCCATACACAAAAACTTCAGAGCGTTTGTCACGGGCGTTAACAAATGGGTTGTCCGCTGGAATAACGTATCCGCCCTCTTCGTTTACATTGAGTCGAAGAATGGAGCCCAGCAAATTCCCAGGGTCTTGCCCATTAGCCTGCGGATCCCCACCAGACCCTCCATCGCCAACTGCCACATACAGGTACCCGTCGTTAGGACCAAAGGCCAGCATTCCACCGTTGTGATTTTTAAAAGGCTGCTTGATCCGAAGAACGATCTGTTCTGAATCAACATCCACCGTGCGCCCCGACGAATCCACAAGAAATTCCGAGATGACTGTATCGCCGGACAAATCCGTATAGTCAACAAACAGCCGCCCATTCAAGGCATAGCCGGGATGGAAAGCGATGCCAAGCAACCCTTGTTCATTACCCGATGACCCGACCCTGTCCCTGATATCCAGGAATGGCTCCTCCAGTAACCGACCTAACCTGACGACCCGAATCACTCCACGTTTTTCAGCGATGAATAGTCGTCCACTTGCATCACCTGCATGCCCCACAAAGACCGGTCTGACAAAACCCTCGGCTACAGGTTCAACATTAATTCCAAAGCCTGTTGGCGGTTTACTACTGGGATGAGCCACAGGCCCAAGCACAACTGTGGGAACACGTTCGTCAGTCGGCTCATAGAAGGGAGTACCCATCGGTGTGAGACCTGCCGAACCTTCCGAAAGCACAGGGGTTGGGGTAGAACTCGTACCTGTCTCGAGTGAAACCACGGCTACGACGCTAGGAGATCTTGCGACTGGGGAACTCGCAGGGGTGTCTTTGCCAGATGTCTTCCCGAGATCACCACACGCCATCAAGATCAACATCACAAGCACAACGACTCTCACAACTACTGCCCTCGTGACATTCGCAGGTTCCGACAGTCGGCGAACACCATTCGCTATTGAACCAAAACCGAGACCGTCGCACACTCTCCGATGCTTCACTGGCTATCGAGGAGGATCAAATGGGACGTATCGACGGCAAACGTGCACTCATTACCGGCGGGGGGAGGGGTATCGGTAAAGGGATCGCTCATCGATTCGCTGCAGAAGGAGCCCACGTGATAATCACACAGCGGGACAAAATTCTCCTTGATGCCACAGTTAGCGAAATCTCCTCGACAGGTGGCGATGTTGCTGCAGTCGCCGGTGACATTTCATCAGCCGATAGTGCAACTGAAATCGTCAACCACGTACTCGAGACATATGGCTCCATTGACATCCTCGTAAACAACGCAGGTCGGACAGGCCGCATTGGGCCATTCCTCGATGTTTCCATTGCTGACTGGCAAAGTTACCTCGATACAAACCTAACCGGTGCATTCGTTGTAGCGCAGGCAGTCGCCCGAAATATGGTGCAAAAGAAAATACGGGGACGGATCGTAAACATGGGCTCGGTGGATTCATTCGCCTCTGAACCTAACGCCGCCCCCTATGCCGCTAGCAAGGGCGGATTGTGGCTCCTGACACGCGCAATGGCGGTTGATTTGGCGCCCCACGATATCGCTGTCAACATGATCGCTCCCGGACCGATCCGTGTTGAGCGAACTGCGCAACGGGCCGACGACCCCGACATTCAATCCCACCGGCAGCGGGTAATTCCTATGGGCGCATACGGCACGCCAGCCGACGTTGCAGCTGCCGCCCTTTATCTGGCAAGCGACGAATGTCGTTACGTCACCGGAAGTTCTATCACCGTGGATGGAGGAGGCACCGCCTTCCTACCGTTCTAGACAATCGAACCTAGATGCTATCGAGGGGAAAGATTGGCCGTCGCAAATTCTTGTACGTGAGATCCCGAGGATCGTGCGACTGCACCGACGGGAATGCGACTCGAAACACTTGCCCGGCAATTGGCTCGTAGGCCGCCCTGAAATGGTTGGAAGATTTCACTGCGATCCACTGTTGCGTCGCAGGCTCAATGCCAAGCGCCCTGGCACATTCAAGACTAAAGACTTGCAACCGATTGCTCGTAACCGCGACTCTAACCCCACCAATGCGCAATAAGGCCGTCGGACCAAATTTCTGCGTCACACCGGTGTACATCGGTCCACGGATGACAAACTCAAGGTTTACCAATTTTTCAACGGTCGCCCGGACAGACACCGAAGGACCTTGCGCCGATGCCGATTTTCCGCCTATTTCAGCATCGAACTCACTGCCGTGGCCAGCTGCTTGCGCACGCACGACCGTCTCCGGGTCACAAATAGTCAGGATAAGCGCATCCTGTAAGTCGTGCTCGATGAAGGCCCGGAGCACACCTGTCGAGTCTCCAGGCGAACCGCCGCCCGGATTGTCCTGGGCATCAGCAATCACGATCGGACCCGACCCGCTGATTTGAGCCAGAACATGCTCAAACGAGAGCAAATCAGGACTGAATTGCGCACGTCTCGAAAAAATATCCTCGGCTAGACCCGACGCTGTTGTCTCCGCTTTTTCAGAGTCGCCATCAGTAACCACTACAGTCGTCGTCCCTGCATCGGTGATATCAGCCCACGCAAACCCAGGGGCCACCGAAGCCGTCAAAATGCCAGGCTCCTGCTCATAAGCAAAAGCTCGTGCCATCACAGAGTCAAAAGGTAACGTGCCATTCGCGTTACCTGCAGTCCAAAGCAACGGCAGTCGCCTAAGGGCCATACACGGCGCGATCTCACCACGTAACGTTTGGGTGATAAGACCAGCCGCTTCAAATCCACGCTCACCGAGATCAATATGCGGGTACGTATCGCACGGAATGATCACGTCCGATAAAGCATTCATCGCATCGCTAATGTTGGCGTGATGATCAAGAGTCACAAAAATCGGTCGGTCAGGTCCGAGGATCGCTCGCACCCCAGCTAGTAGATCCCCCTCACCATCTTGCGAACCCTCAAGAACCATCGCACCGTGCAGGTCAAGCAAGGCACCGTCGACAGGCATAGCCGCTTCCAATCGCTGCAAAAACTCTGTCCGCAACTGGACCCACGCATCAGCCTGAACAGGGGCGGATGGTTCTGCAAACGTCCAGACCAGAGGGACTAGTTCGTATCCGTATTCAACAGCCCCGTCGATAAATCCGCCACAACCGGTGTTTGTTCCACGCATCGCTTCAACGACTTCGCCGCCTCGATGAAAGCCCCGTGAAGACTCGGTGAAAGCCTCATACGGTGTAGGAACCGGAGTGAAAGTGCTTGATTCATGCCCAATATTCCCAGTGGCCAAACGCATGCCGGAAGACTCCCATCACCAATACATCCAGTCTAACGAGCGGATTTACAGAGACTACAAGTTCGCGGTACGGACTAACGACATGGCTCGACCATGCGCATCTGGAGAAACCGCAGCGACTACCCCTCCCCGAACGCGAGAGTCAATTTTGTTAAACGGGTGGCATTTGCCCTTGAGATCCGTCACCAGGCCACCTACGGACGAAAGAATCGCCACATGTGGGGCGAGATCCCACTCGGATCCGCTCGTTCGTGAGGTCACATAAGCATGAGCCTCTGACGGAAGGATCGTAAACATCGCCATTAATCCATGTCCACGCTCCGTAAAGAGAATCTCATCTTCCCCAGAAGCCGTTACGATCTCAGCAGCACTGGGCCCATGAATCATCCGGAACATCGACTCCTCACAAGCAGGGGCCAAAAGCTCCCGTGGAACACCATTATCAAATTGAGTCGCGCCTTGACCCAAGGCTCCCGCCTGCAGTTCATCAAGGGCCGGTCGGTACACCACCCCTACAACCGGTTTCTCCTCAACAAGCAGCGCCATCATGATGGCCCAGTCGAGCTCCCCTCTCGCAAAATGCGTCGTCCCATCGATGGGATCAACGACCCAACAACGAGCCTTTTCTCGACGTGTTGGATCAACAGGCCCCTCTTCTGATAACAGGCCGTCCTGGGGATACTGGGTGCGAATCGATTCAACGATCAGCGCATTCACATCCAAGTCCCCCTTGGTCACAATCGTCCCATCCGATTTTTTGAACTTCGGTAAATCCGACATCTCAAAAGCCGACAAGGCAGGCGTCGCCGCACGACGGACCACGTCCACACAAAATGACAGTTCTTCCCGGTAATTCATAGATCAAACCTAGCGTTCACAGTGCCATCACGTGTATCGCCTCGGAAGGAATATGCATGTACCAATCACGCCGACCATTAACGTCCAACTGCTTATACCGATCATCAGCCATCTGAATTTCGACATGACCCATCCGGGACGTATCGGTCCCACATACGCGCACGTGCAAGATCCTCGATACTCCAAGATCAGATTCCTCAACAAGCTTCACCTCAAAAACGTTGGATCGATCCTCGAAAAATGAAGAACCACGCCCAAGTACAATTCGGTCAGCCCGGATTGCAAGATCCACCTGGGTCCCTTCAAGCTCGAGCAATTCTGACACCGACAAGAGACCGATCGAGGTTTGAACCTGGCCACCTTTATTGACATTCGTTATTTTCCCGCGCAACACATTGGAGTATCCAAGCAATGCAGCCACTCGAGCACTATGAGGGCGCCGAGCTACTTCCTCCCGAGCGTCAACCTGCAGTACCCGTCCGGAGTCCATTACCGCGATCCGATCTCCTACCTGGCACGCCTCATTCAGATCATGGGTGACAAGTAAAACCGTCAAATTTAATTCCTGTGTCAGCCGACGCAACTCACGCCGAAGAGTGCCCGCTGTAGCCGCGTCGAGGGCCGCAAAGGGTTCGTCAAGTAGAAGCACCTCAGGCTCACGGGCCAGCGCGCGTGCCAAAGCAACTCTCTGCGCTTGACCTCCCGAAATTTCGACCGGCCGCCTATCAACAAGCTCTCCGATACCTAAACTTCCTAATAGTTGACGCGTTCGCTCCTTGCGCGCATCACGAGGCAAGTCAGGCACGCCGTAAGCCACATTATCCCCCACCGTGAGATGTGGGAACAGCGCATGCTCCTGCACCAAGTAACCGATACGGCGTTCGTATGGAGGCACATGAAGGTTCATCGATGAGTCGAAAAATGGTGTGTCTCCGGCAAGAATTTGGCCACTGTCTGGACGCAAAAGACCTGCGACAGCCTCAAGCGTCAATGTCTTCCCAGATCCAGATGGACCGAATAGCACGGTGATCCCTGATGGCACCTCCAACTTCGGTGCCAACTCAAAGTCACCAATAGCAGCCTCAAAAGCCAGAACGATCACCCTGACCGCGCCCCCAATCTAGCGACTACCCGAAACGAAATGAGAACCGCAAAAGAAACAGCGATTAGCACCACAGCAATCGCAATGGAGGCATCCACGTCCGCCTCCATAGCCTCTAAAATCGCTAATGGCATGGTCTGCGTCCGACCAGAAACATTGCCAGCAAACATGATCGTAGCGCCGAATTCTCCCATGGCCCGAGCCCAGGCCATTACCACACCACCCACAATCGAAGGCAGTGCCAAAGGCACCGTGACACGCGTAAAAGTCCGCCACGGCCGAGCACCTAACGTCGAGGAGATCGCCTCCAAACGTTGATCTACGCTCGTGAATCCAGCCTTCGCCGCACGCATGTAGAACGGCAACGCCACAAAAATTTGAGCCACAACAACAGCCACTGTGGTGAAAGCCACATTAATCCCAACAGCTGTGAGAGGTTCGCCCAGAGGACCACGTCGGCCGAGGGCTACTAGCAGAGCCAGACCACCTACAACCGGAGGTAAAACAATTGGGAGATCAATTATTGCGTCGACAAGCCCTCGGCCAGGAAAGCTCCAACGAGCAAGAGCAAACGCTGCAGGGGTCCCTATAACAATAAGCACCACGACGGCCACCGATGACGTGATCAGGGATAGCTGGATAGACTTGAGAACAAACGGACTCGAAAGCGCTGCGCCGATATCAGCTTGTATTACCGCCCGAGCAATCAGAAATCCAACCGGCACCAGCACCACTCCAACAGCCAGCGCACCGAGCAAAGCCACCGCAACCTGCAACCAAGATACTGACGGCCTTCCATTCGAAGGGGCTTTACTCACAACCAGGCATCCTCATTTCCTGCCGTACCATCGACCATTCGCCTCCATTCCACTTTCGACATCACAATAGCGGTGGATGGGTCACCACAGTCATTCATGATGGCATTCCATCCGATTGAGGCGATTTACCAAAACCGTACGTCTTAAGAATTTTCTGGGCCTCCCCACTCCGCACGAAGACCACAAACTGTTGAGCTAAACGGGGAGCATTCGAGGTGCTCAAGGTCGCCATTGGATAACGTGCAGACACCTGCACCTCAACAGGCACATCGATGATTTCCAGTCGACCATCAGCAGCCAGGACGTCAGTCCGATAGACAAACCCAGCATCTGCTTCGCCTAACTCAAGTTTCGCCGCCACCATACGCACATTGGTCTCGAATGAAATTGTGCGGTCAAGAATATTTCTCGCAACAGCCGGTCGGCCTGCATATTCACCATATTTCTTCAGCATTTCTCGTGCGTATGCCCCAGCAGGAACAGCCGGTCCCGCCATAACAACCCGTGAATCAGCGCGCAAAAGATCGTCTACGGTGTTTATGTTGGCAGGATTCCCCGTGGGCACGGCGAGCACGAGTTCGTTAGTAGCAGCCGTTGTAACAGAGGCGGTGACAAATCCGTTCTCGTTTAGTTGTCGCATGTGTTGCTCGTTAGCCGATATATAGACATCAGCCGTCGCCCCTTCTTCAATCTGAACTCGGAGCAACTGGGAACCAGCAAAGTTTCCGATGACGTCAACATCCTGATGATTCTCTTCATAAGCCAAAATCAAATCGTTAAAGGCTTCCCGCAACGACGCAGCCACAAACACATTCAATTCCTGAGAAGGTTTAGTTCCACAGCCAGCCAACAAAAATCCTACAAACGCGATCACAATTAACAATAATCGACCCGCACCCGAATAAGTTTTGGGAGGTAATAGGTTCGATGGACTTAGAATTGGGCACACAGTGGTCGTTGTCGTTCGCGGACCGCCAACAGCTTCCGGAGAAGTACCCATATGCAGACGATTGATTCGACCCCTAAGTTTGTCGAAGCCGCATACAAAAAGATGCAAGACCGAGTAAACATCGTCCGCCATCGGCTCAACCGACCTTTGACCCTTGGAGAAAAAATTCTCTACGGACATCTAGACGATCCAGATGACCAAGAACTTGAGCCTGGAACAAGTTATTTGCAGCTGAGACCCGATCGCGTCGCGATGCAGGATGCAACCGCCCAAATGGCCCTGCTGCAATTCATGCTGGCAGGACGAGACCAGGTAGCCATCCCAACCACTGTGCATTGCGATCACCTCATTCGAGCCTTTGTCGGCGCTGACGAAGATCTCCAGCAGGCCTTGCTCGAAAACAACGAGGTGTATGCCTTTCTGAAATCCGTTTCCGCAAAATACGGTATCGGATTCTGGGCACCTGGGTCAGGAATCATCCACCAAGTTCTGCTTGAAAATTACGCGTTTCCCGGTGGCCTGATGATTGGAACCGACTCCCATACACCAAATGCAGGTGGGCTTGGAATGCTCGCCGTCGGCGTAGGCGGAGCCGATGCGGTCGACGTTATGGTGGACTTCCCATGGGAAGTGCTTAATCCAAAAATCCTTGGCATCCGACTCACAGGAGAACTCCAGGGATGGACCGCGCCCAAGGACATCATCCTAAAGGTTGCAGGCATTCTCACAACTAGCGGAGGAACCAACAGGATCGTTGAGTATTTTGGTCCAGGAGCAACCTCACTCGCATGCACTGGAAAAGCCACTATCACGAACATGGGTGCCGAACTAGGAGCTACCACTTCGATTTTCCCGTATGACCATCGAATGGCCTCTTATCTTCGAGCAACCGAGCGAGACGCCCTAGCCGACTCCGCTGACATTCATGCCGACTTACTGACACCGGACCCGGAAGTCCTTGACGACCCCACGCGCTACTTTGATGAGGTAATCGAGATCGACCTCCGTGAACTTAAACCTCACGTCGTCGGGCCTCATCGACCCGACTTGGCCCGACCGGTAGCACAGCTCGGCGCGGCAGTAGCCGAGGAGGGGTACGCAGACGAAATCTCAGCCGTGCTTGTCGGCAGTTGCACTAACTCCTCCTACGAAGATATTTCCAGAGCGGCCAGTCTTGCTCGACAAGCCAAGACTCATGGAGCCAAGGCCAAGATGCCCTTTCTTGTCACGCCCGGCTCAGAAATGGTCCGAGCCACGATTGAACGCGATGGACAACTCAATGATCTCGAGGCAATCGGTGCCGTTGTGCTGGCCAACGCATGTGGACCGTGCATTGGCCAGTGGAAACGGGAGGATATCTCCCCAGCGCACGAAGGAGAAAAACCCCGTCAAAACTCGATTGTGAGCTCTTTCAACAGAAATTTTCCAAGCCGCAACGATGGCAGCCCCAACACACAGTCATTTATCTCAAGCCCAGAGCTTGCCGTCGCATTTGCCCTTAGTGGGAGACTCTCAATAGACCCCACAACTTCCGTGATTAGCGGGTCGAGTAACCATGACTTCACGCTCCAACCGCCAGAACACGCACCAGACATACCGCCTGCAGGATTCGTTGGGCAACGCTTTGGCTATGCAAATCCAGCCTCTGACTCGTCCTCGATCTCAGTAGTCATTGACCCGGATAGTGACCGATTAGAGGCCTTACAAGCATTTGAAGCCCGGGAGTATGAACAATTCAGATCTATGCCTGTACTCCTCAAAGCAACAGGACAATGCACAACCGATGCAATTTCTCCCGCGGGTCGATGGCTTCGTTACCGTGGCCACCTAACAAACATTAGCGACAACATGTTTGCCGGAGCCAACAACGCGTTCGGCGATGAACCTGGAACGGGTTATAACATCGAAACTGGCGAGGACGATGAGCCGCTCGCTGACATCGCAAAGCACTACAAGAATGCCGGCATCACATGGGTCGCAGTTGGCGACCAAAACTATGGAGAAGGCAGCAGTCGTGAACACGCGGCCATGTCACCTCGACACACCGGAGGCGGAGCAATCATCGTGCGTAGCTTCGCGCGAATCCACGAGGCCAACCTAAAAAAACAGGGGATGCTGCCGCTTACATTCAGCAATCCAGACGACTTTGATCTCGTCAAGATTGACGACAATATATCGGTGGTAGATATCGAACATCTGGCACCCGAAAAGCCTTTGACAGCGAATATTGAACATTCCGATGGTTCAGTTGACACTATTACGCTTAATCACACTTTAAACGCCGACCAAATCCGTTGGTTTTGGGCGGGCTCCGCGCTCAATCTCATACGTGCTCAGGAGGCATAACGTCTGAAGGCCCCAAGCAGATGAAACAGTCATGACCGAGATTTCGAGATACGATTTCGCCGTCATTGGCACTGGCCCAGCTGGCAAGCGGGCCGCTATCGAGGCTTCTAAACGTGGCCACCGTGTCGTAGCAGTTGACCGTGAACAGTACCTCGGTGGACAAGCAGTCCACCGAGGTACCATTCCATCTAAAACCCTGAGGGAATCTGTCCTGCATGTCACGGGAATTGCCCAACGTTCTTTCTATGGCAATTCCTACCGCGTTACCGCCGACGTAACCATGAACGACTTGATGCACCGAACCGCCCAAGTTGTTCAAACCGAAGTTGATGTGGTTCGAAACGCCTTCCTTAGGAATGACATTGACCTGATCTTCGGTACCGCAAGATTCCTTCAACCGAACAGGCTTGAGGTGGTCAGTGCTAACTCCTCGATAGAAATCGATGCGGACCAAATCATTATCGCGACAGGTTCCCGTCCCGCACGGCCAGCTCATATTCCGTTCGACAATCCCAGCGTCGTGGACAGCGATGGGATTCTCACCCTCCCTTCAATACCCAAGTCTCTGACTATCGTGGGTGGAGGGGTCATTGGCACTGAATATGCCAGCATCTTCGCGACCCTTGGTGTCCAAGTAACGCTAATCGACGGACGCAAAGATCTTTTGGAGTTTGTTGATGAGGAAATCATTGAAGCGTTGAAACACCGAATGCGGAATGACGGAATAACTCTTCGGCTTGGTCACAAGGTAGCGCGTATCGATTTTGACGGACGAAACCGTCCCGTAGCTGTTCTTGAAACCGGGGCAAAGATTGCTGGGGACGTGCTCATGTATTCCATTGGTCGGCAAGGAGCTACGGAGCACCTACAGCTTGAAAAAGCCGGTATAGGCACCGATCGACGAGGCCGCCTAACCGTCTCCAAGAACTACCAGACGGCTGTCGAGCACATTTACGCGGTTGGAGACGTCATTGGTCAACCGGCATTAGCCTCAACATCCGCTGAACAGGGTCGCCTGGCCGCTCGCCACGCCTTAGGACTTGATTGCCCGAGCCTCGAAGACGATCTACCGATTGGAATCTACACAATCCCCGAAATTTCAATGCTCGGAGCCACTGAAGAAGAATTGACCAGTTCCGGGATTCCGTATGAAACCGGCATTGCGCGTTATAGAGAAATAGCTCGGGGTGCAATCATCGGTGACGACTTCGGCATGTTGAAACTTCTTTTCAATCCAGAATCTCGCCAAGTGCTCGGGGTCCACATCTTTGGCAGCCAAGCCAGCGAGCTCCTCCACATTGGACAAGCCGTCATACAACTCGGAGGAACCGTCGACTATTTCATCGAAACAATTTTTAATTACCCCACATTCGCTGAGGCATACCGGGTTGCAGCCCTCAATGGCGTTGACAAGCTGGTTCGCTAACGCAAGCCGCATCAAGCCCAACAACATCGGCAATCCAGCGCGGGCTTCCTTATGAGTGGCACCATGGCATATCACGGTCGACATTCTGGTGACGTCATATCATCCCCACCCCCTGTTAGCAGCAATCCGTCTGAAAACCGCAAGCGCATTCTGACCGGTCTCCGCCCATCTGGACCATCGCACGTCGGTCACTACGCTGGAGCGTTCACGCAGTGGCTGGACCTGCAAAACGATTTCGAATCATTTTTCTTGCTTGCGGACTACCAGGTCTCTGACTACGCAGAAAATCTTCCATGGATTCGTTGGGGACTCTGGGAAGTCACGTTGGACTGGCTTGGCGTCGGATTAGATCCCGATCGCTCGTTCTTCGTCATCGAGAGTGGAGTTCCAGAATTCGCCGAACTGACACTCCATCTAAGTTGGTTTCTGGGACTTGGACATCTTCAAAGAAATCCTACGCTTAAGGCTGAACTCGCAGATCTGGAAAACAAAGCAGACACGGTTCCCGTGGCATTTTTTAACTATCCCGTAATGCAGGTTTCTAACATCTTGTTGCCACTCGCCCACCTTGTCCCGGTCGGTGACGACCAACTTCCTCATATAGAAATGACTCGTGATGTAGCCATGCGATTCAATAGACGGTTCGGTGAAACATTCGTTGTACCAGAAGGAAGAGTTGGAAAAGTTCCCCGACTAGTTGGAATTGACGGCAAAGGCAAAATGGGGACGTCAGCAGGCAACGCCATCTTCCTCAAAGATACAGAGGAAACCCTGCGCACCAAGATAAGAGGCATGTTTACCGACCCTAAGCGCTTACGAGCTACTGATCCCGGAACCGTTGAAGGGAATCCGGTGTTCATGTATCACGAT
>CEVA01004722.1_pt1 | contig 11613 bp, 9 predicted proteins | sample 361521 | NCBI WGS metagenome assembly CEVA01 (sample SAMEA2622823, study PRJEB7988) | marine metagenome | isolation source: saline water (ENVO:00002010), including | reverse complement strand
TATCCTTCAATTAATGTGTGATATGAGGTTTGAATGCAAGATAATTGGGATGTTGGGCATATGCTGTTTACAGACTTTTGGCTGTATTACAATCTCTGTAAGAATTTGTGCAAAAAATTAGGTTCCGTGCTGTAGGTCAGTTAAAATAAACATGTCAGTGTTTTAGAAATTGATAATTTTTTACATGGGGAATGCATTTGGTTTGTAAATTACCTTATCTTGTGAACGCCATGGTATCTCGTCTGAATACCATTATGGTTGATTTGGATGAAGTAGGAATATCAAAGAGCATCAACGGGATTGAAACGGAATTTACCCGTTGGGTGAATGCGTTTTCCATTTATTCCGAATTAGAGTTCGCCCATGCGGATTCATATAGACTACAAGTTGGGGCTACTAGCGGCTACATGGCAGACCAATTTAGTTTTCTTTCGGCTCAGAATGTCCAAACCAAAATTTCTAATGAATATCTGGATAAATTGATGGAGTCTGTTGAATTAGTTCTTGAAGTGCTCCAGCAGGAAGTTACTAAGGGCATATTGATTCCACGAGTGAAAGGACACTTAGAGTTGAAGCTAATGAGTCTAAAAAATTTAATGGAGGATCATACAAACCTAATTTTCGATCTTACCCATCGTGATTTAGATGATTGCCCTGTTAAAGAATGTTTAACAGGGTTTAATTCTACTCAGAAGAACGATTCTGAGACAGATTGGTTGACTTCATGGATGCATGAAAATGATGGTAGATAGTAGTTACTTAGCGTCAACTCATTTACCAGAAATAGGGATTCGGGTTCTTCATTACAAAACATATCATGATAGGTAAGACTATAAAATTTCTTTAATAAAGGGACCACATGGCTTCATTCACCGACGAAATTCTGTTCATTGAAACTCCAATTGATGTGATGTTTTTTATGCATAAGGCTTTTATGTCACATGCCAAAAAAGCTGAGACTATGTCAGGTTTATTAAAAACCAGTGACGATATTGAGAGACTAAAGCCAGTAATAGACCATTGGTTAAGACATATTACCTACCACGTAGATACAGAAGATATGTTTCTGACAGGTCCGTTACAGGAACTTGAACTTCATGACGGCAGATTGGTAGTGAGAGATAATGTAATTGAACACGATGAAATCCGATCTGGGAAGATTGCGTTGGAGGAATTTTTATCGAACGGTCCTACAGCAGGGTTGACTAGTTTATTAGAGTCTCTCGTTTTTGCAGCGGAAGAAGAGCAACACCAAGAATTAGTGCAGAATGTTGAAAATCTCAAGCTAGTTATAGCGGATGCATTAGGTGAGGAAAAGACATCAAATAGGACGATAAGGCATTTACATCAATCAATTTTAGCTCTTCGAGTAGTTGAATGGGACCATTTTGAAAATGAGGAAGCTTTTGTGTTACCTCTTGTCCGAGAACAAATGACCCATAATGAGCAACTTAAGTGTGCGAGTAAACTCCTTTTTGATAGTTCGTCGGAAAACCCTCGTTGGATCATAGATGATATTTATGATGGATTATCAGAGGAAGAGATCGGCGAGGTTGAGAAATTGGAGAGAGAAATCCAAAATTGTGGATTGTTAGATTTATAGACCCCCAATAATAATGGTCGTGTTTTTTTTAGTTACTTGTTATGGTTAAGTTGACCATAACAATGCTATTGAATCGCTCTTCAAGATGAGCTGCAGTCCCACACGAAATATTTTAAAAACACGTTCTAAGTTCTAAGCCAACCTTTTAAATGTGTTCAATAGTAACGGCTTTCTACCACTGATTTGTTCTGAGAATATACGTAATTACGTGGTGTGATATATTAGGCCGTAATTCGGTGGATTTTAGGCTCAAAATAGGGAGGGTAGTATGACTACCATAGACCGGGTAAGAATTGACAAAATCGCTCAAATGGCTCATTTACTGCGAAGAGCCGGTTTCGGAGCTACAATAGATCGCATAGAAGAATTTGTACATGTGGGATATGAGGAAACTGTTGAGAAATTACTGGATTCAAGTTCGGATTCCTCTGTAGATTATTACTCCCTCTATCGAAGACACCCGATAACTGAAGTGCCAGGTGGTGCTGTTGGACCAGGTCAGGCCAACTGGCTCTATTACATGTTGAATACACCAAACCCCTTGGTGGAGAAGATGGTTTTGTTTTGGCATCATGTTTTTGCTACTGGAAACGCTAAAGTCGACAACTGCAATCACCTTCTTGACCAAATACAAATGTTCAGAGACGAAGGTATGGGGAATTACAGAAATTTATTGATTGGATTAGCGAAAGATCCTGCAATGATTTTCTGGTTGGATAATAATGAAAATCATAAGGGTTCACCTAATGAAAATTGGGGACGGGAATTGCTGGAGCTGTTCTCGCTAGGGGTTGGGCATTACACGGAAGAGGATGTATATGAGTGCTCGCGGGCTTTCACGGGCTGGACTATAGATGCCAAAATGCCCCGTTATCCTCATGGTAGGCATCCATGGAAATTTAAGTTTAGGCCGGAAGACCATGATTACTCTGAGAAAACTTTCTTGGGTCATACTGGTAATTTCGATGGGGAAGACATCATCGACATCATATTGGAGCAGGAAGCTTGTTCAAGATTTATAGCAAGGCATTTATATAATTTTTTTGTGGAAGATGAACCACAAGTCCCGGCTTGGAATATAGAAGAGCCCAACAATCCTGAAGCTATAGATGAACTTTCCAAAGAACTTGTTGCTTCCAGTTACGAAATAAAGCCGGTTTTGAGGAAACTTTTCAACTCTGATTATTTTAAGCAGTCGGCATTTAACAGAATAAAAAGCCCTGTTGAAGTTGTGGTAGGTACTCTACGAATGGTGGAAGATACGTTAGGTCCGGACCCGAGGCTCGAATCAACAGCGAAAGAACCGGGATATATGGGACAGGATATATTGGATCCCCCGAGTGTTGAAGGTTGGCACACTGGAAAGGAATGGATTAATAGTGGGGCTTTAGTGAAGAGAGTTAACTTTGTCTCGGATCGAGTAAGTGATATTAATTTACCAGGCGTAAAAAAAATGATATCTAGAATATCTTCTGGATCAGGGGTGATGACTCCAGGAGACCTTGTAGATAGGTGCCTATATGAATTGGGTCCAATACAAGTTAAGGAAGATACGATGGCGGAATTGGTTAGTCATGCCGAAGAAGGTGGCGATGTGTTCTGGTCTGAAAGTAGCTATAAAATCTCTGCGGAAAGGACAACTGAGATATTATCGTTAATAGTTGCGACAAGGGAATATCAATTCGGGTAAATGAATTTAATGATTTGTGATTTTTCAGTAGTGCAGGAGTGACAGATATGACTACGACATCCAAAGAACCGGTGATAGTTGTTTTACAGTTAAGTGGCGGTAACGATTATTTTAATACCATAATTCCTTTTAATGACAATAATTATTATGATAATAGGCCATCTCTTCAAATCCCTCAGGAGGAAATGTTACCGTTAGATGCTGAATTCGCAATGAATCCGTCAATGAAAGCCTTACAAAAGCTATACAAAGACGGTAACTTGGCGATAATTCACGGGGTTGGATATGCTAATTCCCCGAGATCTCATTTTAGGTCTATGGATATATGGCACACATCGGAACCTGACAAAGTAGGAACCGAAGGTTGGTTGGGGAGAGTGACAAGAGATATAGATCCTAAGAGTGATAATCCTGTCACAGCTGTCAACATTGGGCAGGGTCTTCCACGAGCTTTGGTGGCTCCAGGGGTTTCTGTTGCTTCGGTTGCTGATTTGTCCACATATGGGCTGCTGACAAGTGTGCAACAAAAAACACAGAGAGAAAAGATGCTCTCTAGATTTTCTAATATGTATGGTGCGGCTCTTGGGTCTGGACCTGTCATGGAATATCTTGGCCAGACAGGAATAGATGCCATGAATGGTGCTGATATTCTAAAGATTGCTCCTCAAGTGTATGAATCCAGTGTTGAGTATTCTTCATCATCGGTGGCAACTTCGTTAAAGGATATTGCAACTATTCACAAAGCAAATTTAGGTACGAGGGTTTTCTATACCCAACATGGAAGTTTTGATACACATGCAGCTCAAGCTCCTGCTCATGCTCAATTATGGCAGGATGTGTCGGAAGCTATACAGGATTTTTGGGATGACTTAAATGAAACAGGCCATGACGAAAATGTAGTTATGTTTCTCTTTTCAGAATTTGGACGCAGAGTTAGAGATAATGGTTCAGGAACAGATCATGGAGCTGCAGGTGTGAGTTTTGTAATTGGACCTAGAGTAAACGGTGGAATGTACAGTCAGTATCCTGAAACAAGATCTGAGGCACTTGAGCAAGGTGATTTGGTACCAAATCAGGATTTCCGAGGTGTGTACACTACAATCATTGAAGATTGGCTGGGATTGGAAGCAGCACCGATAGTAAATGGGACTTTTACAAGTGAGAGTTTCATAGATAAGTTGAACTAACATTCTAGGAGGTGCTGCATGTTAACCACCACTGCACAAGGTAGGACTTGGAATTTCAGCTATGCTTTGGGCAGAAATGCCGCCGCAGGAAATGGGTTCACCCAGCCGATCAGTGTAGCTAGAGGCCCTGGAGATATCTTGTATGTTTTAAGTAGAGGAGCTGAAGGGTCTGGTGGTAAGTCTCTACCTAATACCAGAATTGGGAAGATGACAGTTGATCATGAATTTATAGGTGACATGGGTCAAGGTCATCTAACTTGGCCGGTGGGCCTAGCTGTAGATAGCAATGGCAATCTTTTTTGCTCTGACGAGCATCTCGATAAGATATTCGTATATAGTTCGGATGGTGATTTGATTGACAAGTGGGGAACCAGTGGCAGTTGTGAAGGAGAATTTGACGGCCCCAATGGGATCGCTTTCAATTCACAAGATAATCTGTATGTGGTTGACTCTGGTAATTGTAGGATTATTGTATTCAATGGCAAAGGCGAGTTTATTAGTCAATGGGGTAGTAAAGGTACCGAGACTGGGCAATTCATAGACCCATGGGGTATAACAGTTGATCGTTCAGGCAGTGTATATGTAGCTGATTGGGGTAACGATAGAGTACAAAAATTTACTTCTGACGGAGTTTTTTTGAACTCATTTGGAAATAATCTTCCTGATACTTTGGGTTTGAAACGGCCTTCAGATGTCGCTGTGGATGAAGATGGTGATGTTTATGTAGTTGATTGGGGTAATAAAAGAATTCAAATCTTTGATGACGAAGGTGAAATTATTACCGGTTTATACGGGGACGCACATGAATTCTCAAAGTGGGCTCATGAAGTTGTGCAATCTAATCCAGATGCATTAAAAGCTTATAGACGTGTAGAAGATACGACCCCACTGGCGAGATTTGAACGACCTACTTCTATCGCCATAGACGAACAAGGTAGGATAATAATTTCGGAGAGTACACGAGGACGACTCCAAATTTATGAGAAAGAAAAGGATTACATGGATCCTCAATTTAATTTGTGATTTGTTTATTCGTATGACGATGTGAGCGGATCACCTAGTCTGCGACAACAAAGTATGTTTGATATGATTAGGTAACGATGAAAGCTATAAAAACAATTGGGATAAATAGTAACCAACCTGTTGGGAGAGGGTTCAATTTTCCTTACGATATAGCAATTTTGGAAGATGACAGTGAAAACCCAATTATTTATTTGATCAATAGATCTTCTTCGGCTGCCAGTGTTGGCACAAGAATTCAATATTTTACTTTTGACGAAAACTGGTTGGGGGAGTTCGCAAATTCTGCAGATCCAAATGGTGTCGGGTTTGTCAAACCTGTATGTGTTGACTTTGATAAACACGATAATCTACATGTTACAGATGAATCGACTGACGAGATTAAAGTTTTCACAAAAGAAGGCCAATTCAGTAGAAGCATTGCGTTAAGTGATGTTGGAATAACGGATACAGTGACTGACCCTCGGTTTGGTCCGTCTGGGTTGTGTCTCGATAAAGAAGATAACATAATTGTTGCTTCAAGGTACAAAAATCAGATAGTAAAAATTTCACAGGAAGGGCACCTATTAAACTCTTTTGGCTCTCTGGGGAATGAGGCTGGACAATTTGATATGCCTTGGGGTATATCGACCGATTCCCATGAGTGCATATACGTAGCTGATTGGCGTAACGATCGCATACAAAAATTTGATCGTAATGGCACTTATATAAGGTCTTATGGTGAACATGGAGATGGGGATGGACAGCTTATTAGACCCTCTTCAGTAGCAGTAAATGAAAGTGGGTTAATTGCCGTGGCAGATTGGGGTAATGAGAGAGTACAAGTGTTTGACCAGAACGGTTCCGTCAATGAAATTTTATACGGTGATGCAAGTTTGTCACAATGGTCTAGAGAGTGGTTGAATGCTAATTTGGATGAAAAAGATGCTAGGGAACAATCTGACTTGAAAAATCTAGAACTCCCTGGTCATTTGAAAAGTAATTATCATATGGCCTCACAGACAGAGCATAAATTTTGGGGACCGGTGTCGGTTAAATATGATTCCTTGGGGAGACTGTATGTTACTGAACATAGCCGACATAGGTTACAAGTATTTGGTTCGTAATTTATAGAACTAATTTTAATAGGGAGTACACGTTGACAGATGAAAATTCGCTAAAATTGCATTTGATAGGTAGATCGGGATTTGGCGCATCAGAAAGCATCATTGAGTGTGTGGATTCACTTTCCTATGAAGATCTTGTAGAGAATTTAATTGGGCCGAAGCCTTCAAATCATATCCCTGACGACATATTGTTTCGCGATCAAGTTGACTTACATTCTTCAAGAAGTGGAATTCCAGCATATTGGGCTTATCGAATGTTGTCGACCGATAATTTGTTTCTGGAAAAAATAGCTTTGTTTTGGCATGGTATTTTTGCTACTGGTAACAGTAAATTGAACAATTTGAGATCTGTGCTGAACCAAGTCGATATGTTTAGAGAATATGGTTTAGGTAGGTTTGATGATTTACTTTTACATTTATCTCAAGACCCGGCAATGCTTGTCTGGCTGGATAATCAGGACAATCACTCTGGATCAATAAACGAAAATTATGGCAGGGAAATATTGGAACTGTTTTCTATGGGCGTCGGGAACTATACGGAAACAGATATTAAGGAATGTGCTAGGGCTTTTACAGGATGGACGTTGGGGAATTCTGAGTATATGTCTTTAATGTCTCAGAAGGATTCCATATGGCCTTATGGTCGTATAGTGTGGCATCACAGATTTGATAGCAATGATCATGATTATGGAGAGAAACAATTTCTCAATGAAATAGGAAATTTTGATGGATCAGATGTTGTCGAAATTATTTGCCAACAAAAAGCCACGGCAGAGTTCATATCAAGACACTTGTACAATTTTTTTGTTGCAGATGAAGTCCCGGTTCCTCAATGGAATGTAACTGGACCAAGAGACCCAGATGCCATACAGGTCCTGGTAAATGCTTATTTTGAATTTGATCATGATATCAAATCAGTTATAAGGGTTTTATTTAACTCAGACTTTTTTAAAAATGCCGTAAAAAAGAAAGTGAAAAGTCCGGCGGAATTAGTGATTGGTACATTGAGGTTGTCGGGACAATACAGCGATGAAAATAAGATTTCTTCTTCCATATTTTCGGATATTGCAGAAGCTGGATTTATGGGACAATCTTTAACTAATCCTCCCTCTGTGGAAGGATGGCACACCGGAGAAGAATGGATCACGAGTGGTTCACTAGTTGATCGGGTTAATTTCGCCTCCAAACATTTGGCCGATATGGATAATGATGGAGTGAAATTAATAGTGGATCGTGTGATAGAAAAAACTAATATGGGAATTAATGACATATACGACCTAATTAACATTTGCTCGAGAGAAATAGGACTATATCAAGTATCAGATGAAACAAAGAATGCGATATTGGATGGCGTTGATAACAACCAACAGGAAAATTCATTTGCTAATATGTCAGAGCAAAAAAAACAAAATCTCATTCTTGATGTGGTGAAATTAGCATCGTCCTCCAAAGAATACCAACTTTGTTAAATATTTATATTGAGACAATGTATAAGTGACGTATTCAATAGAGATTTGATTAAAATATCTGTTTACGGAAAAAATTGAGAATTCGAACCTTATTTTCACTATGTTCTGACCTGAATGCTCTGTAAGATGATTTTCTCCTGTTCTACAAAGAGACTTTTTCAATTATTTGTACTACAGTTATATGTTTGATAGAAAAACATTCTTCAGGAGAATAATCTGAAATTCGAAAACATGGGTCTTAATCAACGTCTTCTGGATTCAATAAGAGACGCTAAATATATTGAACCGACACCTATACAGGCTCAGACGATTCCCATATCTATGGAAGGACATGACGTACTTGGTCTTGCTCAGACGGGTACAGGTAAAACCGCTGCTTTCATGTTGCCGATACTAAATAAAATACACGGCGATCACAAGAAATCGATTAAAGCGCTGGTGATTGCACCTACTAGAGAATTGGTGGATCAAATCAATCAGACAGCTACGGATTTGGGTAGATACACGAAGACGAGCAGCGTCTCTATTTACGGAGGGGTAAGTAAGCGCCCACAAGAGTCCAAGATTTCGAGGAAACCTGACATTGTAATAGCCTGCCCTGGGCGTTTACTAGATCATTTGAGGGAAAAAACTATAGATTTGTCGACAGTGGAAACTTTGGTGTTGGATGAGGCCGACACTATGTGCGATATGGGTTTTTTGCCTGATATTCGTAAGATACTCGATTATTTACCTTCTAAACGCCAAACTTTATTTTTTGCTGCCACTATGCCTAAGGATATTCGTGTGTTGGCGGAGGATATTCTAAAAGTTCCGAAGAGTGTTCAGATTGGCATAATTTCTCCTGCAGACACGGTGTCGCATGCTTTATATCCCATGAACGAAAAAATGAAGTCCAAATGTCTGACTAAGGTTTTAGAAACTACTGCAACTGGTCGCGTGATAATTTTCACTCGCACGAAGCATAGGGCCAAACGGGTCGCGGCAGATCTCACAGATCGAAATTACAAGGTTACCGCGTTGCAAGGTAATTTATCTCAGAATAAAAGAAATATGGCGATAAACGGATTTAAGACTGGTAAGTACGATATATTGGTTGCCACTGATATTGCCTCAAGAGGTATCGATGTTTCTCAAGTTTCACATGTAATAAATTTCGATATTCCAAATACTGTGGACTCGTATATACATCGTATTGGACGTACAGGGAGAGCAGAAAATAGGGGAGAGGCGTTGACCTTTATAGTTCGTGAAGATGAATCCATGGTTCGCAGTATAGAAAAGGTTTTAAAAGATAGGATTGAACGCCGTAGTATAGAGGGTATAGATTATTCCGGGATCGATGATAGAGCATATGATGTGGGTTCACATAGATCAAGATCAAGTAAGAATTTTCAGAAAAAAAATGGGTCAAGAGTACGAAAACAACATTTTGAGCGGGAAGGTAGGGGTAGAAGCAAAAGCTCTTCCTATGTAAAAAATACTTCAGGGTCCGAAGGGCATACTCGAAGATCGAATCGATATGATCAGAGGAATAATGAGGGGAGCAGCTGGCTGGAAGATCCTGAAGGGAAAAGAATCAATGAAAATAGTTGGCATAATTCTAGTAAAAGAGAAGGGTCCGCAGGGCTAAAACGACGTAGGGCTAGGTCGGACGGATATGATCGGAGTAGAAATGAGTCAAATAAAGGGCACAAGAAAGTTTCAGAAGGTCGGGAAGTGAATGAGGGGAGAAGGGAGGACTCGACAAAAGATTGGAATGACGGACTGAATCATACATATAAAGGTCCAAGGCAAGCTAAACGATTTTGGAAGAAATCGAAGAGTGTTAATGCTTCCGGAAACAGATCATCTAAAGCAGTTAACCGCCGGCGAGGATAATTATGATCGTTGGTGGGGTCGGTGAATTAAATTTCAATTTATGAATTTTTTGTTGGAGGGATTGAAAATTAGGCTGGGATTTTAAAAGGTTTCACAAAACTAATTGAGCGATGTCTTCTAACTCATTGTTCATTTCTTTTTCTGTTTCATAGTATTGAGGTGAAACTACCACTCGATCTGCACCCGCATTAATAAAATCCGTTATTAGTTGTTTATCGGCAGGTTGTCCGTACACAGTGATCGATATCTCACTAACTGACCTATTATTTTCTACACAGAGGGATTCAATTTTTGACTTTCCATTTTGGATTTCTTTGGGGGTTACTCTATTAGGTAGCCATCCGTCACCAACCTCAACTATACGATTAAAAACCCTTTTAGCCATTCCACCTATTAGTATAGGGGGATGCGGTTTTTGCATTGGTTTTGGGTACATTTTGACTGGGGGAAAGTTATAGTATTTACCATGGAATTCGGCTTCTTCTTTGGTCCATAATTCTTTTAGAGCTAGTAGTGATTCTTTTGTTTGAGTCCAGCGATGAGGGAAATCACCCCCCATAATTTCAGTTTCTTCTCTAAGCCAACCTGTACCAATCCCAAGTATGAATCTGCCCTTGCTGAAAAGATCCAAAGTTGATACTGTTTTTGCCAAAACAAGAGGGTTCCGTTCTGGTATAAGTGTTATTCCGGTTGCTAGTTTTATTTTAGAAGTGGCTCCTGACGCTTGCGCAAGAGCTATATAAGGATCTGCAAAGTGAGCGTATGTCCACGGTATTTTTCCGTCAGATGACCCCGGCCAAGGACTATTAGTATTAACCGGTAAAATTGGATGTTCCGCGTACCAAATAGAGTCGAATCCTAGAGATTCCGCTTTGGTAGCTGTAGCTGCAGCGGGTACTTTGTATGCCGGCAACGGAGTAGATATACCTATTTTCATAGTTCACCTGATTAATTGTTCATAGATGTTTAGGACATTTTAATAGATAATATCTAAAGGTGGCCTAACACCAGTTTTATTGTGTCAGACCCAAGAATAATCATGAAGGATTTCAGTATTGTCTCGTAGATTTCCAAATTTGTTTTATGGCTGGTGGATTGTTTTCACATCGGCGGTACTGTTAACTCTCATGTCATTAACGGTTTTTCAGGGCCTAGGGACTGTGTTGGTGTCTTTGGAAAGACAATATGGTTGGAGTCGAACCGCTTTATCAGGAGCATTTTCTATGGCACGAGTCGAAGGTGCCATTCTCGGCCCGATTGAGGGTGTACTAGTGGATAGAGTCGGAACCAGAAGAATGGTTCTCATAGGTTTCATATTGATGGGAATTGGATTCGTTTGGCTTTCACAAGTAGATAATCTGATTGAGTTTTATGCTGCTTTTATGACAATCTCCTTGGGCTCTGGTTTGGGTGGATGGTTGGCAATAGTTGCTATGGTTAATAATTGGTTTGACAAACGACGTTCTTTTGCTATGTCCATAGCCATGTCTGGCATACATCTAGGAGGGCTGTTAGTTCCGGTTTTTGCTTTCTCGATTGAAAGATTAGATTTTTCTATAACTACGATTGGGGTAGGTTTGATATTACTGGTTGTGGTTGGCCCTGCGACGTTGATTATAAGGAGTAAGCCAGAGGATATGGGCCTATTACCTGATGG
>CEVA01020922.1_pt1 | contig 11619 bp, 10 predicted proteins | sample 361521 | NCBI WGS metagenome assembly CEVA01 (sample SAMEA2622823, study PRJEB7988) | marine metagenome | isolation source: saline water (ENVO:00002010), including | reverse complement strand
AGAACATGATCCCCGAAGGTTTCATAGCCAGCAGCTGCTCGGCTGGAGTGGCCGCTGGCACCACAGTTACCTGACACCCCCTGCGGCGCAACTGGCGCAGGATGTTGTACTTCAGCCCGCAGTCCGTCACCAGGATACCGTGTTTGTAGTCAACGTCGTCTTCCCCGTTTGTTTCCCAGTCGTAGTTCTCGGCGGTGGTCACGGTTGCCACGTAGTCGCGGTCACCATAGGCCGGTGAGTCGTGCAGGCGCCTGAGAGCGGCATCGGGGTCTCCGGTGGTGATTACGCCCAGCATGACGCCTTGGGATCGCAGACGACGGGTGATGGCCCTGGTGTCCACATCACTGATGCCAGGGATCCCCTGGCTGGCCAGAAACTCGTGGAGGGTCTGCTCGCTGCGGCCGTGGCTGGGCAGTTCGCACTGCTCCCTGACGATCAGACCGCCCACCTGAATCCGGGCGGACTCGTAATCCTGGGGATTGATGCCGTAGTTACCCACCAATGGGTAGGTGAGAGTAACGATTTGGCCGGCATATGAGGGGTCGGTCAGGACCTCTTGATAACCGGTCATGCTGGTGTTGAACACCACCTCGCCAAGGCCGTCGGCCTCGGCGCCGAACCCGATCCCTTCGTGGACCGAGCCGTCCTCTAGTACCAGATAGGCTGGTTTGTGCAATCTAGCGCACCCGTTCGTTGTTAAGATTTTGCCTAATGTCTCGCTCCCACTATTCGGTCAGGAGCGTAAATTCCCTGGTTATTTACCTGGGCCGGGGTTCTCCAAACCTCAGTTCCGGTCCCTGGTAGACCATTTGTCCCGATGCGAAGGTCGCCGCCACCCGGCCCTTTAGTGTCGTACCGGCCAGGGGGGTGTTCTTGCCCTTGGATTCAAACTCCGCTGGGTCCACCGTCCATTCGGCGTTGGGGTCGAAGAGGACTATGTCGGCGGGAGTGCCCGGCACCATGGAAGCCAGGTCCGCGTAACTCTCTCCCAACACCCGGGCCGGGCCGCTGGTCAGTCTCTCAACCATGGCGCCCATGGAGAGCTTCCGGCCGTGGACCAGTTGCAGCAGAGAGCCCAATGCCGTCTCCAGGACGCTGATGCCGAAGGACGCGTCCTGGTAGGTCACCTGTTTGCTGATCACATCGTGGGGCGCGTGGTCGGTGGCGACGCAGTCGATAACCCCGTCAGCCAACCCCCTCACCAGGGCGTCCACGTCCGTCTGGGCCCGAAGGGGAGGGTAGACCTTGGTGGTGGTGTCATAGGCCATACCGCCGGCCACGTCCACCGGAGCGCCTTTGTTCCCGAATACCCAGCTATCTGTGATGGTCAAATGGTGGGGGCAGACCTCTGATGTCACCGGAAGGCCCCGCTCCTTGGCTTCCCTGAGCAGGGCAACGCTGCCCGCGGTGCTCAGATGGGCCACGTGGAGCCTGCCGCCGGTGGCCTCGGCCAGGGAAATGTCCCGGGCGATCATGGTCTCCTCAGCGGCAGCGGGAATGCCGTCCAGACCCAGATGGGTCGCCACCGGGCCCTCGGCCATCACGCCGTTACAGGAGAGGGACTTCTCCTGACAGTGGTTGCTTATGGGTCGCCCCAGGTCCGCGCTGTAAGCCAGGGCCAGCTTCATGATATTCGAATCGTAGACCGGGTCGCCATCGTCACTGAAGGCAACGGCGCCGGCGCTGGCCAGTTCTTCCATCTCAGCCAGTTCCTTGCCCTTGCGGCCTTTGGTGACGCAGCCGATGGGCAGGATACGCACCACCGCCCCTTCTCTGGCCCTCTGGTGGATGAATTCCACCACCGAGGCGTTGTCGATGGCCGGGTCGGTGTTGGGCATGCAGCAGAGGGTGGTGAACCCCCCTTTGGCTCCGGCTTTGGAACCAGCGGCGATGGTCTCTTTGTACTCGAAACCCGGTTCACGCAGGTGGCAGTGCAGGTCAATGAACCCGGGCGCGGCCACCAGGCCGCTGCCATCGATTATCGTGCAGCCGTCGGGGATGCGGTCCACGGCCACCCTGCCGGTGGCGATGATCTGGCCGCCGCCTATCAGGACGTCCCCCACCCGATCAAGCTGACGGCTGGGGTCTATGACTCTGGCCCGGCGAATTAAGATATTTTCCGTTTCCACACACTCTCCCGCATTGGAGCTATCGTTCCTTGACCGCTTGTCTGCTAATCGGACCCGCCGGTGGTGAGCTTATAGAGCAGGGCCATGCGCACGGCCACGCCGTTGGTCACCTGCTCCTCGATGAGAGAGCTGCCGCCATGGGCGATGCTGTTGCTGATCTCTATACCCTCGTTCATGGGTCCTGGGTGCATGACCATTGCGCCCGATTTGGCCCTGGCAAGGCGCTCATCGGTAACCTGCCAGCGGCGTATGTACTCTCTCAGGCTGGGGAGGAACCCGGCGTGCTGCCGCTCTTGCTGCAGCCGTAGGGCCATCACCACATCAGCCCCTTCAATGGCCCGGTCGAGGTTGGTGTCCACCTCAACCATGGAGGCCAGTTGGGAGCGGGCCAGTCTTCCGCTGGTGCGCACCAGGTCGGGTGGCATCAGGGTGTTGGGTCCGGAGAGCACGACTCTGGCCCCCATCTTGGCGAAGCCCCAGATATCGGAGCGAGCCACCCGGCTGTGGAGGACATCCCCGACGATGACAATCTTGCGGCCCTCAATGGAGTTTTCCGACTGGCTCTCCTCGTTGAGTTTGTCTTGAACGGTGTACAGGTCGAGGAGTGCCTGAGTCGGGTGGGCATGGAGGCCGTCTCCGGCGTTGATGACACTGACCTTATCCAGGTGCTGGGCCAGCAGATATGGGGCCCCTGAATGGGGGTGGCGTATGACTATAGTGTCCACTCCCATCGCCTGGATGGTCAGACCGGTGTTGAGCAGAGACTCGCCCTTTTCCGTGCTGCTGCCCGATGCGGACATGTTGATGACATCGGCGCTGAGCACCTTGCCCGCTTCCTCGAAGGAGATCCGGGTCCGGGTGCTGGCCTCATAGAAGAGGGTAACCACCACCTTGCCCCTCAAAGCCGGTACTTTTTTGATGTCCCGGCCAAGGACTTCATTCATACTGCGGGCCGACTCAAGGGTTTCCAGAATCTCTTCCCTGGAGAAATCGTCCAGGTCCAAGACATGCCGTCTGTGCGGCCGCTCCAGGTTCAGAGCGCCGTCTATCTCTGGGGTATCAATGGTCCGGGAGAGGCTCATATCAGTCCGTCCTGGTCCTCCCTGATTGGGATTGGCTGCTATTCGTCTTCATGGTCTTCTTCATAATCGGCCAGAGCGCCTTCGGCCTCATCGTCCATGACCAGGGTCACTTCGTCGGCGCCGTCGGTCTCCACCAGGCGCACATGCACCCGTTCTCCGATGGCGGTGGGCAGGTTCTGACCTACGTAGTCGGCCCGGATGGGCAGTTCCCGGTGTCCCCGGTCCAGCAGGATGGCCAGTTGGACCTGCTCGGGCCGGCCGAAATCCACCAGTGCGTCCATGGCGGCCCGGACGGTCCTTCCAGTGTAGAGCACGTCGTCCACCAACACCACGCGTTTGTCCTGAATCCCCACGGGGATATCGGTGGGCTGCATCTTGGATGGAGCCCGGGCTTTGAGGTCGTCCCGGTAGAAGCTGATGTCCAGTGAAGCTACTGGGACTTCCACGCCCTCAAACTCCATCAGGTTGGCGGCCAGGCGATGGGCCAGGTGCACGCCCCGGGTGTGAATGCCGACAATGACCAGGTCCTCGGTGCCCCGGTTGCGTTCGAGAATCTCATGCGCCACCCTGGCCAATGCCCGGCGCACGTCCTCTTGGTTCATTATCTGGCGTTCTTGCATATTTCTACTTGCCTGGCAATTTGGGCAACAAAAAAACCCTTGCCAGCGGGCGGCAAGGGCGCGAACAACTCACACAGAAAGCACCTATATGCACTCTGCGGAGATTCGGGACGCTCTACTTTGCCAGCCTCTCTGGACCGTCTTAAAAGTGTGGCCAGGTCTTTACCGACCGGCCGCACGACCCCTCGTGTTATTCGGTTGTGGACTTATCTTATCAGAGCCTGCGGTCCCAAAAAAGGGGGAAAGCAGCCCAATCCTTCAACTAGGCGGAAACCCGTTTCCTCCGGTTGGTCACGTAGTCGACCAGCAGGTATTCGCCCAGGTTGGCGGCGCTGCTATAGAATGCCCGGCCGCTGTTGATGCGGGTCATCCGGTCCACGAAGTTCACCAACTGGTAGTTGTTCTCCAGCATGAAGGTGTTGATCAAGATGTCCTCCTGGGTGCAGCGGCGGACTTCCTTCAGCGTCTCCAGCTCGGTGCGGTGACTGGGCGGATAGGCGAAGAAGGCCCGGTCACCCTCCAGATGGGCGGTGGGCTCGCCGTCGGTGATCACCAGTATCTGCCGGGTACCGCCCTTTTCCCTGGACAGCAGCTTCCGGGAGAGCATCAAGGCGTGGTGCAGGTTTGTCCCCGAGACCCAGGAGTTCCAATTGCACTTTGCCAGGTCCTCCTCTTTGATCTCGCGGGCGTAGTCTGAGAACCCCACCACATGGAGGCTGTCCCTGGGGTACTGGGTGCGGATGAGGGCCATCAGGGCCAGGGTCACCTTCTTGGCCGCCTGCCAGTTGTTGAACAGGCCCATGGAGCGGCTCTGGTCCAGGAGCAGCACGGTGGCCGACTTGGTCATATGCTCGTTGCGGTAGACCTCGAAGTCCTCAGGACTGAGACGCACCGGCAACTGGGGGCCGCCCCGGATGACGGCGTTCTTCACCGTGGCCTGCAGGTCCACCTGGAATGGGTCACCAAATTCGTAGATCTTGGTCTCACCCAGGGTGTCCCCGTTGGCGCCGCGGGCGTCCATGGCGTGGTTGCCCATGCGGTCTTTCTTGAGATGGACGAAGACCTCTTTCAGGGCCTTTTGGCCGATGCGGCGGATGCCCCGGGCCGTCAGGTCCATCTTATCGTCGTTGGTCACGTAACCGGCGTCTTGGAGCAGTTTCCGCAAGCGTTCCAGTTCGTCGTACGTGCGGCGGGCCTCATCGCCCAATAGCTCGGCCAGCTTTTCCGGGTCGATGTCGGAAAGATCGCCGGTGCGCATGGCGTTCTGCAGGGACTGTTCCAGTTGGTCCAGTTCCTGGAGGCCGCGCATCATCTCCATGGCCTGGTCCATGGTCAGACTGTCGTCGCCCAAGAAGGGGTATTGGCGGCGCAGGTCGTCCATGGGCATCATCTGCTCCATGAGGGCGGCGAACTGGGCCATCTCCCGCTGGGTCTCAGGGTCCAGGGCCTGGGCCAGAGCGTCTTCCATTTCGCGCCGGGCCTCGGGCGACATGCTGTCCATCATCGACTGCATCTGGGCCAGTTGCTGCTGCAGGTTCTGCATCAGTTCGTCGAAGCTCTGGGGCGGGTTATCCCCGAACATCTGGCCGAACTCCTGCACGAACCCTTCAAAGTCGGGTTCGTTGCCGGACATCTTGTCCCGCAGCATCTCGTTGAGCGCCCGCATCATGTCGCGGGTGGCGGCCAGGTCGTCCTCCGACATGCCCTTGATCTGGTCGGTCATCTGCTGGCCCATGTTCTGGGCCATCTGACGCTTCAGCATATCCAGCAGTTCCTGGAACTTCTGCTGGGCTTCCGGGTCCATGAAGTCGTAGTCCATCAGCTCTTTGAGCTGGGCGCCCAGACCTTCGGGGAGGTTGTCCAGGCGTTCTTGGTGCTGCTCGGCGCGCTGCTGCAGAAGTTGGTAGAGGCTTTCCTGCTGGGCGCGGTCCTCGCCGTGGTTGGCTTCCAGTTGCTCCAGGGCATCCGCCAGGCGGTCCTTGATGCCCTGGCGCTCGGTGTTGACGATGTCTTCCAGGCGCTCTTTCAGATCGTCTACCACCGAGTCCATGTTGTGTTGTTGAAGTTGCTGGCGGCGCTGGTTCTTGAGCTGGTCCATGAGCTCCCGCAGGCCGGGCATCTGCTGGCCGTCCCGGTCCTGGACGCCCTGGCGGAGGAGGTCGCGGAGGGCCTGCATCACGTCGCCTTGGTTGAGGATGTCGTCGGAGAGACGGTCCATCAACTCATCGGCGTCGAGCTCAAAGATCCGTTGGGTGCCGTCCCACTGGGAATATCTATACGAGCGGTAGAGCATGTTTGCCCTCCTCTCCGGTTAGCGCCTGGAAAGTGCTTCCTGTTGGGCCCATGATACGCGTGATTTTTGAGCAATAGCAAGGACGGAGAGTCGAGATTGGCCTTGTAATACCGGGCTTAAGTAACGGATGCCCCGAGGATGTTCTTCAAGTGGGAGAGCGCCCAGTTGTGGGCGTCTTGGTCAAAGCTGGCCACACAGTCTTCGGGCACTTCCACCTGGTAGTCCCGGTTGCGGGCATCAGAGGTGGTGTGCAGCACGCAGATGTCGGTGCAGACGCCGCAGATGATGATCTTCTCCGGGGGGTTGGCCGCCAATCTCGCTTCCAGACCGGTCCTGAAGAAGCCGCTGTAGCGGTTTTTGGGAATGACGTTTTCGGTGGTGACGAACTGGGACAGTTCGTCGATGACGTTGGGCTCTTCAGTGCCCTTCACGCAGTGGACCGGGAAGATCTGGAACTCAAGGTCATCGGGGTCGTGATGGTCCGATACAAAGATGATGTCTGAGCCTGCGGCCTTTTCCCGCGAGAGCAGGTCATGCACCCTGGGGATGATCTCCCGGGACGCGTCGCCGCAGTAGAGGTTGTGGCCGGGCTCCAAGAACCCTTTGACCATGTCTATGACCAGTACAACATTTGCCATGAATATCCCCTACCTTCTGGGTGGCGGCGGCTCCTTCACCGGTAGGTCGGGAGAGCGCGTTGGGTCGAAGGGCAGACCGTCCACCAAAACATCCTTGATGACCGCCGTTCCGTTGGAATTCAATGCCACCAACACTTTCACATCCTCGGCCCGCTCGATGATATGGCCAGCGCCCTCGGGAATAAAGTACGTGTCGATACCGAACCCCAACCGGTGCCGCTGGTTGACACTTCCCTTGATGAAGATTACGTCCGAGCCCGGTTTCTCCAGGGTGTAATGTCCCGCATCCCAAACGCCGTCCGCACCCTCTCGAAGCAGGACATAGATGTTCGTGCCACGCTCCGAGTCAGCCGCCCAGGGAGGCAGCTCGGCGATCTCGTAGTCCAAGATGGCGTAGTCGCCTTGGAGTATGGATCGGGGGTCGATGGGGACGGTCTGGAGCAACACCTCGGTCACGGTGCGGAGGGTATTCTCCTTGTAGCCCACCCAGACCAGCAACAGGATCACCTGCCCGGCCACCACCAGCCAGAACGCGGTCTTCATGGCCCGGCTCACAGTTGGCCTCCGGTCTCCCGGATGCGCTCCAACATCTTCTGCCGGCCCTTCTCTACCAGATACCCGCCCAGGAGAAGTATCACACCCGCCGCGACGAAAACGAAGGACCGGTCCAGCAGGCCCCAGCTGTATTCGAAGTAGCGCGCGATGACGTTGATGCCGATGAAGGCCAGGCCGATGTTAACGAAGGCCTCTTTGCCTCGCAGGTAACCGGAAACCAAGACACCCAGCAGCGACAGGCCGAGCAGGGCGTTGAAGATTATGGCGTACAAAACCTCGCCCCCGGTGTTCACTCCTACAACCACGTAGGCCGCCGCCAGCAGGATGGCGATTCCGATGCCCTCGATGCCGGTGACGGTGAACTCCGATTCCCTCTCACGGTGGAGCCAGGCGGTGGCAAGGACCAGACCCAGTGTCGTCGCGCCGGCAGCTGCGATGAGCGCCCGGAAGCCCAGTTCGGTCTCGCCTTGAATATAGAGGCCGTCTTCAAAGGAATCGAACAGGCCCTTGAAGGTGAGCACGAAAAGCGCGCCGAGGGCAGTGATCAGGCCAACCAGTTGGAAGACCTCCGAGTAAGCCTTTAGAGAAGATATCTCCTCTTTCAACCGGCCCAAAGACAGCACCAGCAGACCGAGTATCAAGAATAACGAAGCCCCCAAGACGCCTTCACCCCGGGAAACAACGTCCAACCAGTCCGGCAGGCGGAAACCCACGGCCAGGAAGAAAAGCACAAGGCCCAAGAACTGGATGGGTTGGGAACGGACGATGTAGACCAGGGGAAACACGCCCAGGAACCAGAAGAGCATCAACCGGGGGGCGTTCACGTCTACGTTGTAGACCTGACCCACCAGATGGACGCCGGCCCCGTAGACCAGACAGGCCAGAAGCACCATGGCCGAACCAAGACGGACGTAGTCTTTGTGGTAGCGCAGGTAGTAACCCAGGCCGTGGGCGGCGAGTATGGCAGCGAGGATGATACCCAGTTTGGGCCAGCGGCCGATGGCGTCCCAGTTGGCAGCGAAGAAAAGGATGATGCCAAGACCCACCAACACCGCGCCGATGATGGAGAGGCCGGTGACCAGACGGCCCTGGACGCGGACCGCGGCGGGGGCCAGGTCGGTGGGTGAATAGCTGCCCAGGATGGACTGCCCCTGCTCAGCGGTGATCAGCCCTTCGCTCTCCCAGCGGGAGATTTCCCGTGGCAGCCGCTCAAGGAATCCTTCGCCTTCCGGCCCGGTGTTGGAACTGTTCTGCGCCATGTCTCTATTCTAAAGACGCAAGTGGACCAGAAAAAGTTCCCGCCATACCGATGCGACCAGGAGTTGGGCTAGACCGGACTGGCGAACCTGGCGTCTTCGGCCAGCATGGAGGAAAGGCCCATGGTCTCGAAGCAGTCTTCCAAGCTGACCATGTCTTCCACCAGATGGGAGGTGGTCCCCCGCGCTTTAAGCTGGGCCATGACCTGCCCCACCACGTGGGTGACCGACAAGAGGGCGCTGGCAGGGTAGATGACTATCTTGAAACCGAAATTCTCCAGTTCCGAGGCCGTCAGCAGAGGAGATTTGCCGGTTTCGACGAAGTTGTAGAGGAGGGGCACGTCCAGGTTCTGGGCGGCCTTTTCCACCTCTTCGGGAGTTCGCAGCGCCTCAACAAAAAGCGCGTCGGCCCCGGCCTTCACGTACTCCTCGCAACGGTGCATGGCGTCGTCCCAGCCCGTTACGGCGATGGAGTCGGTGCGCACGATGATGGTGAAGTCGTCGTCGGTGCGAGCGTCCACCGCGGCCCGAATCTTCTGGGTCATGTCATCGGTGGAGATGACCTTCTTGTCGTCCAGGTGGCCGCAGCGCTTGGGAGATTCCTGGTCTTCGATGTGGATGGCCGCCACCCCGGCCCGCTCGTAATGGCGCACCGTGCGGCGCACGTTCAACACACCGCCGTAGCCGGTGTCGGCGTCGGCGATGAGGGGCACGTCCAAAACTTCGGTGAGAGAGGCCGCGTTATCCACCATCTCGGTCATGGTGGCCAGGGCCAGGTCGGGATAGCCCAGTTGGGCCACCGAGGTTCCGGCCCCGGTCATGTACACCGCCGGGAATCCCGCGCCCTCGATTATCTTGGCGGTCAGGCAGTCGTAGGCGCCGGGGGCCTGGATTATCCCCGGTTGGTTGAGCAGTTGGCGGAACTTGGTGGTGGCGCGCATGGTGGCCTCCGGTGGGCAAAAATAGGTGTGGCGGCATTATACATGGGCCGCGCGACGGAGACGAAAGAAGAACACCAGGGGAAATGGGGCTGCTAGGCGATCATACCGCCGTCGATGGTGAGGACCTGTCCGGTGATGTAGCTGGCGCCGTCGCTGCAGAGGAAGACCACCGACTCCGCCACGTCCTCGGGGGTGCCGAAGCGGCCCATGGGGATGTTGGCCAGGATCTTGGCCTGGGTGTCTTCGGTGAGTTCGTCCACCATGCCGGTGGTGATGTAGCCGGGGGCCAGGGCGTTCACGGTCACGTTCCGGGAGGCTACCTCCCGTGCGACCGCCTTGGTCAGACCGATCAGGCCCGCTTTGGCGGCGGCGTAGTTGGCCTGGCCGGGGTTGCCCGACAGGCCCACCACCGAGGACATGTTTATAACGCGGCCCGAGCGCTGTTTGATCAGGTGGGGGATAACGTACTTGCAGCAGAGGAAGGCGCCGCGCAGGTTGACGTCCATCACGCTGTCGAAGTCATCGGGTGTCATGCGCATCAACAACCGGTCCTTGTTGATGCCCGCGTTGTTGACCAATATGTCGATATTGCCCCAGTGCTCGACGGTCTGTTTGATGGCGGACTCCGCCGCTTCCTCCTGGGAAACGTCGCCACCCACCAAAAAGGCCTCGCCACCGGAATCGGTGATGGAACTGACAACCATCTTGGCGGCATCGGCGCTGGCGTGGTAGTTGACTCCGACCTTCGCCCCAGCCTCGGCCAGACGGCAGGCGACCACGGCGCCGATTCCCCGGGAGGCCCCGGTGACCAGCGCAACCTTGCCGCTGAGATCGATTCCGCTCATCTAATCACCGGCCCGCGCCGGTGCCGGCCGAATCCGCCTCGGCCGCCTGGGTGATCTTCTCCAGGTCCTCCCGCATGATGTCGGCCAAACCCAACTCCACGTATCGGGCGGCGGTGGTGATGGCGGCCACGATCTCATCGGCTCCCGAGGAACCGTGTCCCAGAATAACCGAGCCGTTGATACCGAAGAGCGGCCCCCCGTTGGTGCGGGTGCGGTTGGTCAACTTGAGCATCTCACCGGCGAACTTACCCAGGGTGGCCTCGTCCAGAGCAGAGGACAGTTGCTTCTTGGCGAACCCGGCGAAGGCGGCGCCCATACCCTCGGTGAATTTGATGAGGATGTTGCCCACGAACCCGTCGCAGATTATGACCTCTGCCTTGTTGGTGAAGAAGTCCATTCCCTCGACGTTACCGACGAAGTTCAGGTGGCTGTCCTCAAATAGCTGGTAGCTCTCCTGCACCTGTTTGTTGCCCTTGGCCGACTCCTCGCCGACGCTGAGCAGGGCGACCCGAGGGTTCTCGATGCCCATATAGGTACGGGCGAAGGTGACGCCCAGGGAGGCGAAGTTGAGGAGCAGGCCCGGCCGGCAGTCCAGGTTGCTGCCGATGTCCACCAGGACCGTGTTGGGAGCGAAGCCCAGGAACGGACCGCCGATGCAGGGGCGGTCCAGACCTTTCATTAGGCCCAAGGTGAGCACGGCGCTGGCCATGGCCGCACCGGTGGAACCCAGGGAAACCACGGCGTCCGCCCCGCCGGCCTTGACCAACTGGGTGGCAACCATGACCGAGTTCTTGGGTTTGGTCCTGAGCGCTTGGATGGGGTGTTCGTCGTCGCCCACTTTGCCTTCGGACGGCACAACGCTGATGGCCAGGGCTGAGACGTCGTTGTTGGCCAGTTCCTGTTCCACGGGTCCCTGGTCACCCACCAGTATCATTTCCACGTTGGCGGACTTGGCGGCCAGTACCGCCCCCTTTACCGTCTCGGCGGGGCCATGGTCCCCGCCCATGGCATCCAGGGCGATCCTCACCGGTCTCTTCCCGTTGTTTGCCGCATCTTGCATGGTGTTCCTTCTCCGTCTGACCGGCGCACCCAAATTCGGCGGCACGGCCATTCGCCAAAGGTTATGTGTCTATTCTATGTTCAAACTGGCTGTGCCAGTTATCAGGTCCTGACCGCTGGTGCTGTTCTTAACGCCCACCGAATAGGTCTTGGCGGAGTCCTGTTCCTTGGTCAGGTTCCCCCAGGCCTGCACCCGGTCAC
>CEVA01033652.1_pt1 | contig 11634 bp, 13 predicted proteins | sample 361521 | NCBI WGS metagenome assembly CEVA01 (sample SAMEA2622823, study PRJEB7988) | marine metagenome | isolation source: saline water (ENVO:00002010), including | reverse complement strand
ATACTCAAACTTCGAAGATATCACAGAAGAAAATAAGTTTAAGTTCAATACGACAAAACGAATGATTCTTGAAAGTTTTTTCTGGAAAAACGAATTAATCAAGCACGGTTCTTTTTCAGAAGGTTGCACTAAAATCATTGACGATCTTCTTATTCTCGCTGAATCTCGTGGTTACAAAACAATGGAATACCCAATGGCTTCAGAATTAAGAAACGTTGAATATTCAAAGGTTTATGACTTTAAATGTAAAGTTGACGATAAAGAAAAAACTTTATTCACAATGAAAGTATTTAAAAAAGGCACTATCCACCTTAATTTTGATTATGATTTTATCACTCTAATCAACATTGAACTTGGTAAACGAAAAGGTTGGGTTACAACCCCAAAACAAGCTGCAGAAGAATTGGAAATTCCTCTTGAATCTGCAATGAAAATGTTGTCTAATATAGATTCTCGATCTACTATTCTTGACGAAAACGTATTAATGTTAACTAACAAATAAGAGAATTTTTAAATGAAAAAACATACTGTTAAAAACGGTGATATTGTAAAACAAGAAGATCGCACAATCGTTGTGCTTCGTGTTTCCAAACGTGATTTAAAGAAAGGACTTAACGCAGAACGTGCAGGACTATACGGCTTTTATGGGATTTGGTATGGTGAAGATATTGGACGCCATCAATCATACGGGAAAATCGAATACAAAAAATCAGGTGAAATCATTGGCAATATTTTTGACGACAACATTAAGTCAATGACAAAAGACGAGTTTGTTGAAAAATATAACGTGTAATATTATGTTTTAAATGCCGCTTTTTAGTGGCATTTTTTTATGGTAATGATATAATTATGCCAATTGTTCAAACTTAAATGAGAATTCAATGTACAAATACAAATTTATTACCAGTTTAGCTTACAACTATCTTCGTCAAGTTGTTAGAGAGAAAATCGAAACAGCACCTTTTATGAGCATTCAAAAAGAAGACGCAAAGAAAGTCCATCAGATCTATGAAAAACTTGAAAAAGACTGGCTGTTTAAAGGTTCGGACGAAAATTTAGAAACTCTGGAAAGAGTTCGTGATCTTACTTGTTATATTAGACTTGATTTTAGTCTTGGTCGTCTTGCTTACCTTATCATTTGTGCCGTTAAAGAATGTAAAGAAGAAGTGCCTTGGACGCTTGATGAAGATTCAAATTATGGCGTTGCAGATTCATTTTTCGAGGATATTATCGAAAACCTTCAAAGTTACAAACCAGAAGATTGCAAACTATCTGATTGGATTCCTGACGAACATTGCGCATACCGAGTTATCGAGAGCACAGTGAAAAATGAAAAACCTGTAAGAGTTGCTTTTATTGAAAAATCAGCACGAGTTCGTTTTGTACCTGACAATAAATCAAACACTAACAGCAACAACAAATGGTACACAGTTTTACGTGGAGCAGGTGGCGAAGATGGTCATATCCCCGAAAATGAAATTTATGGCTTTTATCCGCCTTCTCGACAATCTTGTGACGAAGCATTGAAATTATTAGGCTATGAATTTTCGTAACAAAAGATGATTTAACTTAAACTACAAAAGATAAATACAGGCTTATGCCTGTATTTATTTATCGGAACTTAACAAGAGCACCCTGTCTTTCAGGGTAGGAATTAATTGTTTCTTTTTTGGGTGTTATTTTTTAAATATCAATTTCTTCTCTGATGGTGATAAACAAACTCACTTGTTACTAATTCATGTCTTATATCTTCAAAATCATAAAAAACTTCTTTTATCTTTGGATTTTTGTATAGCCTAATAACACCTAGACATTCTTTATAGTTTCCAAAAATTGTTTTTTTTAAATGAACACAAGGCACTTCTATTTCTTCAGGTGAATCTGCATTACATTCTGGGGCTTCATATCTCGGTATGGTATTCATAACTTTTTCCTATTTAATCTATTTTTTTTTATTTTTCTCTTGACCTTATATCTTGTGTTAGATATACTTACTCTAAAATCAAGAAACGAAATATGCGTAAGTTCTTTCACTTATCTTCGGATTTGGTTAGGACAATTAAGAGAGAAGTTTCTTTATACTTTGATGCATTGAGTTTTAGAAACAGGGTTAGATCCCCTGCTTACGCCTCAAATTATGACTGTAGCCGTTCCTGTTCAACTCAGGATTTAAGAGGGTTTCGAGATGGTAGATATGCTCTGAATAGAGATAGAGATTCATTATCTTGACGGTCTAATTAATTATGGCGTTTGGTTATTCTGCTTGGAAGAATACTTAGTGATTCAATTCCCAGACTGTCACTTTATTTATCGCCAAAGGACAATAGCCCTGTCTTTTGGACACTACAAAGATTTCTTGTTAGGTTTGCTTTGTAGTCACTCAAAAAACCTGCCCTCCTTATTGGAAAATAAGGAAAATAATTAAAAAAATGTTGTATTATCTTTTCTTATAAAGTATAATTACTACATAGAATACAAAGATTTCTTGTTAGGTTTGCTTTGTGGTCACTCAATAAACCTACCAACCTTATTAAAAAATAAGGAAAATAATTTAAAAAAATGTTGTATTATCTTTTCTTATAAAGTATAATTACTACATAAATTGCAAAGACAAGCTTAGGCTTTCATTGCGCCAGATTCTAGTTGGGTAGCTTTCTATGAATGGACTTACAATCATTCACTAAGTGGAGAGTTACGAGGAAACTCGCTGCTCGTATCAGCCTTCTCTTGGTAGAGAGGACTAGAATTTTTGATTAAGCACACTAGGATTATCGTTTGTGCCTCTTTATTGAAGATAATCACTTATAATTCTCCCTTAGTTCAGTTGGTAGAACGATGGACTGTTAATCCATGTGTCGCAAGTTCAAGTCTTGCAGGGAGAGCCAGATACTGTCATGAGAAAGTTGCATACTCGTTAAAATGTGTAACAGTGGGATTATGGTTCATTCTTGGTTGGCTGACAGGAAGCCAGAGAATGAAAAGATAAGATCCATTTATCTTTTCCCGATCTAAAATGGCGAATCCATATATTGTATTGTGCGTAGGAATACGTTGAATTGAAACTGTTGACCACGGGAGAGAAACTTCCCCCACTCGGAGTAGGCAGAGAAGCACTGGAGGAATACCAGACGATACGCAAAACATTTGTAAATCTTGCCAACAAGAAAATCAATTGAGCGCAAGGTGTTGGTTAAAAGGTTCGAGTCCTTGGTCGGGTACTGCTACGTGCAGCCCGTCAAGCGCAACAAGAATTTACAATTGGATTAAAGAGGTCTTTGCAAAGCACTTTTTTTAAGAGTTTTTTACAAAGATTTTTTCAAGAAACCTTTGCAAAATGCTTTTTCGAGAGTGTTTTACAAAGGTTTTTTTTGTGGCTTTATTTTTTTAATCCTTATATTATATCTCTACTGTAATTAAGGACAAATTAATGAAAGAAAAAAAACACTCAACGAGTGGTTTTTTTTGATTTTAAGTTACTTCTTTAATCTGTAAACATAAGGTTTCATGCTTTTTTGATGTCTTTCTCTTGCTTCATCTTGCGAGATAAACCCTTTGAATAATGGATGGTTCTCTACTGCTTCAAAACCTTTTCCTTCGTAAATCTCATAAGTCTCTTTGCTGATAAAAATCCCTTTTAAGTATTTATCGAGAGAAATTGATTTAGTTCCTTTTCTTTTCCAGTATTCGATAATATCCATTCCATTTTCTTTTCTCCATTTTTCTAACGCTTCAGAGCCTTTATTATCGTAAATATCGTCTGTAATTTCTTCATATTCTTCTTTCATTTCGTCAAATGTTTGAGACATAATGTTAGAAATAACGAATTCTTCTCTTTCTTTGTCGTAATTGACATTACAAGAAGCACTTCGATAATTCCAAGAAATGGTCTTTATTTTAAAATCTCGTTTAATCGCTTCCCAATCAAACAGGAACGTTACACAAGCCCAACCGAAAGCATAATCTTTATCACGAGTCATTGACCAACCTTTCATGTAATGAGAATCGTGATAGGCTTTGCCTTGATTATCTCGATAAACCATTCCATTTTGCCAATAACGTTGAGTCGTTCGTGCTTCTAAGACACCAGAAGTTAGAATGCTTGCAATGTTTTCGACCTTGATTGAGTGCCAAATACCTTTAAATTGAAGCAATTCTTTTTGAGATAGGATATTCATTTGAAACCTTTAATATTGTCTTTAAGATAGTTTTACTATAACTACTTATCTTGTTTGTCATAGTTTAAACCATACTTCAACATTAGAAGCACCAAAAGAACTGCAACACCTGTTACAGTTCCTATTTTAAGAAAGTCTAATAAACTCAAGTGTTATCCACTACCAGTTTAAGGTGTGATTTACCGTGAATTTTTGCAGAGAGAAAAGCTTTACGTGCAGGGTGCATTTTTCGTCGTGAGCTTCGCATTGTTACAGGTCGAGTTCCCATTTTTTTACTCCTAGTGTTTATTGAATTGCTTATATTATAGTACTTTTTGTTCTTACATGCAATGCTTTTGAAACCAAGCTTCTCATGTTTTCTTCTTATTTGATTTCAATTTTAAGGTTTGCTATTATAAGCACAACTTAAAAAACAAAGGAAAAACATAATGGTTAGTATAAGTTCTCCGAGAATGCCAACATTTACAGAAGAAGAGTTAATGTCTATTTTTCATACCTTTGAAAAATATAAACTTTATTATATTTCTGATTATTCAAAAAAGTTTGAAAATTCTAGTTTATTAACGGAATACCAGATCCTTAATGGCATTGAAACAAGAAATCTTTACTTTTCTTTCAATTCAGAGGAAAACTCTACAAACCTTGAAACCATTTATATTACGAAATTCCGTGACTCTTTCATTGTTGAAATTGATACTGAATATCTTATGGTTGAAGTTGTGGAAGAAGGTGAAGTTTTCATGAAAAATCTAAGCAAATCGTCTCCCGATATCAAAAGCCTTGTCAAAGACACATTTGATTTAATGACTTTGTCGAAAGAATCATTAGCCAAAGCTTAAAAACAAAAAAAGAAGTCTTAGTGACTTCTTTTTTAACTTATTCCATTTGTTCTATTTCTTTTTGATAATATTTCTCATCTACAAAATCGAACATTTGATCTATCACAACCAATTCTGTTGTTCCTAATTTAAAACCTATATTTTCACAATGAACATCTCCCATCGGGAACTTATCATTGCTTACAACAATATCGTGTAAATCAAAAAGAATTTCAATCATAAAATCATTCTGAATCAAATCCTCTACACTTTTTGGATCAGAATTTATACTCAACGATTTTGAATCCAATATATCGTCAAGTTCTTTTGTTATGTTCATTAGGTATTCTGGTTGTTCTATCAAATCCATTATAATGATAAACACAGACTCATTAACCCTTAATACCTCATGAATTGGAACATAACCAAAAGGTTTGTCTTTCATAGCTTCATAGGCGTATGCAGCTTCTTCAATACCAACAGTAACTTTTAAAACTTTGTTATCTTCGATTTCATACGCTTGACCCCATTCACCACCTGCAATGAAACGTTTTATACTGCTGTTGTTTTGTTCTACCCAATATTTTGAGATCTTATCAGCCCAAATATTATCTAGTTTTTTTCCTGACTTTGGAATTGGAACTTTTGATAAATCCATAATTTTGCCTAGTTTTTAGTTTCTTAGTTACCCCCATTATACTCCTTCAACCCCGCCAGTAAAGGGATTGTTTCAAAATAAAATGAAAAAAAAGCTTTTCTTTTCCAACCCGCTTTGTTATTATAGAACTTATGAAATGCGTGGTTGTTAATCAGTAAGCCATTTCTAGGTTGACCAATCCTGCCGCTTCACATTGGCAAAAAGGCTTTTAAAAAAACAAACATCTTAACTTTAAATGAGTTTTGATGGTGAGTGAAGCAACTGTTATATAAGCTCAATATTTGAGGTTAAAATTATGAACATTCCATTTAATACTATTGAAGAATTCCGTGCTGAAACAAAAACTCAGTCTCAACACTTTAAAAACTTGTCATTAAACCAATATCGCAAATCTATTGCTAATCGTTATGGCTTTAAAGGGATCACTGTTTTTGAAGAACACATTGAAAAGTTAAATCATCTTAAAAAACAAAAAGCTATTTTTGAAGATTTCTTAACAACGGCATTTGTTCAAGATACTGTTCGAGTTAAAGAATTTGTCAAAGATACTCTTGATATTGATTTTAAATCCTTTTCACAAGTAAAAGAAATTGTTGAATATGTATTTAACAATCATGAAAATCTCTCTATGGAAGATTTAAACAAAGCATTCCTACCGACAAACATTGAATGGGCTTTTGCACAAGGTGACAAAGACGTATTTGATCAAGAATATGGATTGCTTACAAAGCTAAATAAAGCAGAACAATACATTATTCTATGGTTTTGGTCTATCCTTAACATTATCGAGTCTCAGAGCTATTCAGGCAATTGTGGTGTTATCAATGTATGCCATTCTTACGGTATTCCTGCAGAACAATTGTTACCGTCAGAAGAAAAACTGTATCAATTTCATGAAGCGGTTGTTTTAATTAACGACGAAATCTCTGTTGCCTACACCGAACTTGTTTATGCTTTGATTTTTAAAAACGGTGATTTCTCTTTTATCGACAAAAAGTAAAATGCCTTTTTTTGTATTTTTTATTGAAAAAGGCTTGATTTTTCAAAATGACTATCTTATAATAAAGACTCTTAATTAGTGGCAAGCCTTTGAAGTCAAAGGTTTGCTTATCGGAACAAATTGTTTCAAACCAAGAAGAGGATTACAGATATTTGGTTTGGTTGATGTCCAAACCACAGTAATAACAGCTTAGACTACTTGCACATAAATAAGTCGAGTATAGCCAAAAGCAATAAAGAAACAGTCTCGCACTGGCTTTTGATTACTGGTAGAGCATTAGGTATTTAATTTATTATTTAATTGAGATAACAAATAAAGAAATTATATTACACAAAGATTATAGCTTGTAGTACAAGCCCACTTTAAGAAAATTGATTCGTCTTTATGGTGGAAGAATAGGGATCTAATTCAGAAAAGCTCTGCACAAGCAGGGCTTTTTTGTTCTCTTTTTTCGATTTTTTCAAATTGAATATTTTTTTGAAATAACCTTATCTTAATGTTGTTTTAAAAGACTACTTTATCATTCTCTTACTTTGAAATCAATGTCCACTACATCATAATGTTCATTTCCATAAGCTCTAATCCCTCTTCTGTTATTCTACCGTCTACTACATACTCAGGATTCTCCATTAAAAAAGACACTGCATTTTCCAAATCCTCAATATTTACTCTATCTATTATTTGAAGATAATTTAATAAATACTCCTTGCTAGGATTTTTTTCTTCTCCAAATGTCATTTTTTTTATCTCTTTAATCGTCTTATTTTCTATTTTTTTGAAAACAAAATTAACTCTAAATAAATATCTAACGATTGTGTCGCCAAAAGACTCAATTATACTTTCTTTACAGCCTTTTTGTATTACATACTTTATATTTTTAACTATTTCTTTATTGTCGGTAATGATTTCACTTCTATTTAATACTCTTTTCCCAGCCTTTACAAACATTACATTCGGATTTCTTGTTTTTATGTAATTAATAAGTCTTTTTGCGCCCCTTAATTCTATTTTATTTAGCTTTTCCCCTACTGGCAATTGAACACATAATACATCTTTTGTTTTATTAAAATAATTTTCTTTGTTTATTTCATATTTACTATTCCAACGCTCATTATTTATTTTATCATTTTTAGCTATTCTCGACGTTGCATTGGACTTTAAAACAAAAGAACCATCTTTATCAATCTCTGTGTGCTTACCAAAGAAAAATTCATACAACCACATATTTATTATTTCGCTTTGTTTTAAGAAATCTTCTTCTTTTTCTTTGTCTTCCAATTCTTTATGAGAATCTATTAGCTTATAAAAATGATTTAAATCTATCGACTTTTTCAAATCATGACTAAAAGCATAATATTCTAAAAAATTAAAAAACAATGGTGATTGATTATTTAGGTTCACTTTTAAAGAATTCTTTTTTACTAATTTTAATGATTTTCTCAATCTTGAATAAAATAAGAAATTAGGGATAATGTCTTCATTTCTTCCTATTTTTACATCCATTAAAACTTTATTTAGATATTCTTTATTTGATTTAAAGAAATTATACCACTGGTCTTGATTAATCGACATTAAAACATAAAAGAAACAATTTAGTCCTATTTTACTACAAAAAGAATCTTCCTTTTGTGAATTTTCAATAAAGAGATCTAATATAGATTTAATTAATTCAGATTTCTCAGACCCTTTTATTGACTCTGATTTAAAATATTCACTTAAATGTTCAAATATTTGAAAAGAAAGGATTAAGTGCTTCTTTCCTGATGAACGAATATAATTTTGTGATACGACAGCACTATGACTATTTGAATATGCATAAGAGTTGTATCTGTCTGACTCTATTTCTTTTTTATATTTTAATACTTTTTCAATAACTCGTAATATTTTTTGATTTTCTTCGCTATGTGTATGTGATTTTTTCATTTTTTTCGCCTTAAAAATACATATTTAACTCAAATAATTCATAAGCGTCTTTTGTAAATGTCTTATTTTTATTAAGACTATCAGGGTTTTCTTTTAAAAACTTTTGGACGTCTTTTAAATATTCTTCTGGTAAGTTTTTAAATAAGTCATAATAGTTTGCATAAATCACATAATAAGACTTTGGACTATGTTCTAAGTTTATATGTCTATTTATTTTCATTAAAAATTTTTCAAATAAAAAAGTAGTTTTACTATTTAATATTAATTTTAAAAATGTCGCCAATAAATTTATTGGTAGCTCTGACAATTTTGACCTTAACATTAAAAATGACAAATAATATAATTGAGATTTTTTATCTGAAATTATTTTACTATTTAAGTTATCTTTGTCGTTTGGTGTTAATAAAAATACTTGTTTATTTGTTCTTTTTATTATTTCAAAAAATCTAAATATTATTTCATTATGATATTGATTATAAAATCTATTATGTGGCAACTCAATGAGTATTATATCATTAACGTCAACACTTTTTTCTTTTATTTCTTTTATATTTTCTTTATCTATCCTAAGTTGATTTATATCCATTATTCTTAACTTTGAAGAAATTTTGAATTCAAGATCTGATCTAGGAATATGAAAATCGTCCATCCCAAGTAGACAATTATTATTAAATCTATCTTCATTTTTTTTTCTTTTTTTTGATTTATTTATTATCAATTCTTCAATGCTTTCTATTTTTATTTTTCTCAAAAGAGTTTTGGATTTGAAAAAAGAACTCATAGGCAAAAACTTATAGGCAATACAATTTTTTTCTATTTCATAAACATTTATTGAATTATCTTCAATCTTATTGAAAGACTTTCTTAATACGTATCCATTAGGCAAATAGACTGATTCTCTTTTTTTGTTTATGTTTATTTTGAAATAAAAATCTTTTAGTAAATCATTTCTTTTTAATAAAAATTTATTTATTTCAGTAAATGAGATTCCTGCAAATACCGCTACTGCTAAACTTTCTATTATTTTTTGTTTTGTTTCATTGTTTATTTTTTTATTTAGCTTAACAAAGTATTTAATAAAAAACTCAATAAATTCTTCTTTATCTAATTTGTTTTTTATTTCCCTATATAGATTAGAAACTTCTCTCGATAATTCTTTATCGAATATGCTTCTACAAATATCTATTGTTTTTACAATCTCAATAGTAGTCGATTGATCTAAGGCAAAATTAGAATCTTTATATCTATCTATTGTTAATACTAAATTTTCAATTTTTTCTTGTAATTCCATTGTTATTAACTCATATCGTTTTTCGTTTCTTAAAATACATTAAATGTATTAAATTTTCAAGTTTTTAATTGAGATTACTTTATTATTTTGTTACAATTAAATCCACAATCACAAACAAAAATGACTTTAATAAACGATATAAATTACATTAAAAATATTTTGGTTGAAAAACAATTCGTTTAACTTGCTTTTTCTAAGATTCTTTGATAAGATAAAGACTCTTTAAAGCACTCTTTGGACTAAAAAATGAACAAGAAACTTCCTATTAAAAGACATAAAAATTCAATTCTAAATATTTCAGTTATTGTTGAGTTGATAAAGTCTAAAAAGCTAGAACCTGTCAAAGAGCACAATCCTGAGTTAGTCTTTGACTCTATCGCTTTTTTGAAGAAACTTGTTAATGAAAAAAGTACAGTTCCTACTGTTTACATTGATAGTCTACATAATAAGATTTATGGTGACGATTATATTTTAAACTTGTTTTCCGAAATTTTAGGGCATTCTACTGACATTTATTACAATGTCCCTATTGGTCAATTTTTGTATAATGACAAAGAAAGTGAGATGCCTGAATATGCGTATTCACTTATTGATTTAATCTCTACAAAACGAATTTCTATCGCTTCTAGTTGGGATAAATCCATTGTATCAGAAGATTACTTAGATCTTTATGCTGACGTTTTTAGTAAAATCCTTGATTTTGATATGTTTGTTGTTTCAAACGAAGGTCACTCAGAAGCTGATTTTTTAGAAAAAACAAAATGATTTTTATTGTTTAAATGATTTGCTTATTATATAATAAATCTACCTTATTTTAGAGAGTCCTCTTATGCTTGAAAACATAATTACTAGTATTTTAAAAAACATTTTCCCTGATACTTATAAAACGATTACTAATCGTGCTAAAAGTGAGGGTTATCAAAAATACCAATCAGAAGTGGACAAAAAGAATGAACTCAACGAAGAATGGCGTTTAAAAGAGTTTGACCGTTTATTTCCTATTGACGGTCTTCTTATCGGTGTTCCAAATGAGCATGAAAATATCGTCGTTGGTAAAGTTCTTAGATATGATTACAGTGGGCGTTCTTCTGACCCTATGCCTATTGTTTATGATTATGTTTCTAAACAAGAGCTTTTCTTAATGACAAAAATTTATGTATTCAATGAGGAATTACTTAAAGGGCTTTCTAAATTAACGCCACAAGAGCGACACATTCTTATTTACGGTCATAAAAAAGACTTTAAAGAGAAAAAAGAAGTCATTTCTGATTATGAAACTATGGTTTCTACTCTTAAACAAAATGGCTTTTATAATGAATTAGAACAAAAAGGCGAGTAATATGGCTGCTAGTTTAAGAAATCAATTACTGCGAACAAAAGATCAAGAGTTACGCAATGTTTTAAAACAAAAAATTGGTAATATGCTTACTGTTCAAAAAGGTTATTTCTTTTATGAAATTGCTGCAAATGATAGGAAGTATAACCTGTCATTTAAGTTTGACGAAATTAGCAACATTAACATTAATCCGAAAGATTCAGTTCGTGTCATTGCCTCTAGCTGTGATTGTTTGACCATTACAGACACAAGCAACAATAATGATATTGCTTATTGGCAATATGACGCTGACGACTAAAAATCATCAAGAAAAAATGATAAAAAATTAAGAAATACTCTTGTTTTTATCATATCGTTGATATATAATAACTCTATCGTAATCAGTCATCACGCTTTCCAAGATTAAGATCAAATCAAGGTATATAAGCGGTAA
>CEVA01001834.1_pt1 | contig 11636 bp, 9 predicted proteins | sample 361521 | NCBI WGS metagenome assembly CEVA01 (sample SAMEA2622823, study PRJEB7988) | marine metagenome | isolation source: saline water (ENVO:00002010), including | reverse complement strand
TAGATCTGCCCCAGTTAGATCTGCCCCAGTTAGATCTGCCCCAGTAAAATTTGTCTCGGTAAGATTTGTCCCAGTTAAATTTGCCCCAGTTAGATCTGCCCCATAAAGGTTTGCCTCAGAAAGGTCTGCCTTAGAAAGGTTAGCTCCGATCAGGATAGCCGAATAAAGATCTACCCTACGTAATTTCACTGACTCTAGGTTGGCATTGGTTAGATCACATAATCGGCAATACTCTCTAAATTTCAGTAATGCCGTGTTTGAGGTTGGAAAATTAAGCAACTCTACCAACACATACCCAAGTAATAAGACTACGCAGAAACTAAAGATTGATCGTTTCATACAGCTATATTATTTCCCTAGTCCAATGATGTATATCAATGGGGCTGATCGGTATAGTGTAGTCGGCTCTCTGACACAGAGGTAACACAGTCAGAGACCGAACAAAGGTTCCTAAGTACTCCTAATGAATTTGATTGTCACGGTATAGAAAGACTAAAGTCACTTTGAATGCCCATCTTCACTTCATGAGGATATGACTTTAAGTATAGGGTTAAGGTAATAAATATGATGGTCGAATTCTTCTTATCAATCATAGTGCTAGTTATTGCCATAATGCCAGTATTCGCCTGGCAGCCAACACGTAGTCTTTCGCTAATTTTAATTTGTCTCTATGTAGCTTTTCTTGTCATGCATTGGCCTTTTGTCACGGGTGCCAGCGGTGTTGTACATGACACTGAGAACGGTTATTTGAATCCGTTCATCTTGTACAAGCAATGGCTAGACGCAGGAATTAAGCTAGGCTGGAATCCCTATTTGGGTGGTGGACAGCCTTTAGAGCTACTCAATAACTTTATCTTCTTGCCAACATATGCCCCTTTTCTTTTTCTCGATTCAGTCTTAGGACTACGATTAAACGCAACCGTTATGTTTAATTGGGCATGGACCTTGCTACATCTATTGATGTGTACAGGGGCAACATTAGCGGCCTTTTCAATATTAAGATTTCGATGGAGTTGTTTATTTGTTACAACGCCGTTGCTTTTTGGAAGTTTTTGGGGTGGTCTGATCGCACCTGCACCGCCAGTTGTACTTTGTCTTTCAGTATATCTTCTCTTTTTTTGGTACAACGCGTGGAGAAAACAAAGCTTTGCATGGCTAATTCTGTTTGTTGCTGCGTCTGCATTCTCATTGAATTTCTATATCCCACACTATGTAATTATTACTTTTGTGGTCTCGATTGTATCGTTTGCTCTTTTCGAGGCTCATAAATACGAAATTTTTCATGCATTCAGACAAATTAATGTTCGTCGATTTCTAAATAGATCGACGATTATCAGTTTGGGTGTGCTTTTAGTTGTTTTCTTTGTGTTTGCTTCGCCATTCATTCACATGTTTGTCGAAACGCTAGATTTCGTCAGCCCTACCCGCGGATTTACGGTCCAAGGTGAAATGATTTCAAACAATAATACTTATCAAAAAGGTGTTGGCGTACATCTATCGTTATGGACGCTCCTTACCGATAGGACAGTAGGTTATGACAAATTAAATTTTGCCTTTGTACTAAATCGGGCGCATTGGCCTATATACATTGGTGCTGTGGCGACTGTTCTGTGTGCCTATGGACTTGTATCGCTTACGATCCCTTGGATTTCAGTAACTACCGTAATACTTGCAGTAATATCTTTCGGACCAGGCTCGTGGTTGTGGGAATTCTTAATCGCTTACGTGCCTTTTATGAACTTATTAAGGCATTCATTCCCGTTTGTTGGCGTCGTTGTCTTCTTTCTTCTAATTCTTGGCGCTTCGGTAATCGAAAACCAAACTTTGTTTAAACAAAAAGCCATCAATTTGGCACTTAATTATCTGTCGGCTATCCTCTTATTGGCAATATTGCTAGTTGCTACGGAAAGTACAAACCAGAGTTGGCATTGGCTTGCGAATCCGATGGTATTCGGTAGTGTTGCGGCAATACTTATGGGATTTTATATTTTACTTAACACAATTTTTCGCAATATTCATTATCTTAAGTCATCAGGATCTGTGGTTCTTCTAGTAATTCTTGTTTTTGAATGTGGCTCTGTTGCGATGGGAAGAGCGGGCCGAGACCTACCATCAACAGGCGAAGGCACACAACTAGGCCAAAACACAGCACCAGTTGCACAGGAGTTTATTTATCCAACCCAGTGGGAGAGTGTGAATAGACAATACAGGCTGCCCTTTGATTGGGACGCAATGTTCTCAAAAAAAGCAGTTTGGCTATCTCTGACTAACGATAGTATGTTTCTATTGCAAAAGGATTTTGCACAATATGCCAGAAAGAGGTACTCATGCGAACCAACAAAAAATTGCTCTGAGGAAGACCTTTCTAAAGCAAATTTGGCCGAGACAGGTCTGACTGGAGCACATCCAAGATCGGCAAATCTTAGATTCGAGTCTGGAAACACTTTTGTTCTCTACCCTCATGATATCAAGGAGAATCTAACGCTAGTAAATAGCGACCGGTCTTTTGATTCAGCTCTCAAAGTAACTAAGACTGCGTCTATTCCCAACGAACTAAAGACCGTCTGTGCTGTGTTATTAATTGTCCGCAATGCTGAGGGGTCCATAGCATATCCGGATGAGCTAAGATTTAAACAGGTAGGGAAAAATAATAACCGAACAAGACAACGTTATCCGTCAGCGGTTTTACGAAGTAGTTACTCAGGGGAAAACTTACTAGTCAACCAGTATGAATTCGATAACTGCCTCGAACGAGAAGAAGTTCGGACTGCCTGGCCGTTATCTATTGATAATTCCTTGATCGAGAGAGATGTTCGGGTCATATTGCTTGAAGACTCAGACCTAAATTTTATCCTGCCCGTCGAATCTCATAATCCCAATTTAATACGCCTCCTTGCACACGCTCACGATCATTCTCTGTTACTCAGAAAGGAGAATTATCATCCAAACTGGGGTCTAACGATCAATGGCACTCCACATAAAATAGATCGCACAAGTGAAAACTTTCAGATTGTCTCCCTTGACCCGGGGTTGAATGATTTAGTGTTCAGTTATGAGTCGATCTACGATCCATTGCACGAAGTTACACGAAAAGGCTTATTTTTCTATTACCTTTTTATGATTGTAGTTCTAGGCCTCGATAAGACTAGAGCGGGAACTAGAAAACTCTGTTTCTAGGGTTCACTCAAATTTTCATCCTATGTTGTTACCCTTGTATTACTTTAAAAAATGGTAAGCCTTCTTGGCTCTCAAAAACCAAATAGACTCTCGGTTGTTCGGCAAGACTCTCTTAGATACTCCAGCAACACTATTAAGAAATGCTTCATAAAATCGAGTGATTCCAATTCGCTTGTAATATAGTTGTTGATATTCCCTAATCTCTTCAAATGATTGAGCGCGGCCATTATCACCATATTTCGCTACGTAAATAGCAAAGTCTCCTTCGTAAAGATCTCTCATATCGTGTAATGTAGTTTTCATAAAATTGCCGATTAATAAATCATCAAAAATTTCCTCGTTAATCGCTGTCATTAAGCTTCCCCGAGGGACTTCAAATGTAATTCCTTTTCCTTTAGTCCCTTTAAGTTTAATTATGTTGTCTTTACCACCTACCCGAAAGTTAATGAATGAAAGGAATTTCTTGACTGGATCCTTTCTCCTGAAATAGCTATCAATGAGATCAAGATCTCCTTTTATCAATTCCTCACTCCAACAATCGCCAAATTCCTTTGGTTCAAATACTGGGAGATCAATTTCTTCTAACTTTTCTGAATAATTCTCACCCGATCGACAATCCATTGACACAAACGGTTCAATGAAGTTCAGATTATCGAAATCGAAACCATTTTTGTACGCCTCTATTGGAGTAACATATTTTTTCGCCCATTGGCTATCTGTTCTCTGGTATTGATGAAATGAACTGAATGGAATCACGTTATTTGTACCTATCGATCGGGCTACAAGTGATAATTGGTTTCCTACTAGTTTATTGTTTGCCGCCAATGGTTCTACAAATGAACCATTCTCATCGTAGAAATTAATCATATCTGCATCCCCATACCCAGATAGGGAAAGAAGATAGGAATCTTTGTACTGTTTTACAATATTTCTGATTGTGGTAGTACAGCCTCTTGTCCCAGCGTCATTCAAATTTACAAATAACTTACCATTAACATCAATCAATAAAACCGCATCTTGTATGATTGTCGTAATACAGAATACTTTGATATTGCTCGATATTTCAATCCACTTCCTGTCGGGCAAAACAGAAACATCGAAACCGGCTTCTCTTAGGCCCATACAGATACGACCACCTACGTGATTCGGAAGGAGGATTCTCTTCCCGAAAAATTTTTTATAACTTGACGGATTTAAATGGTCGGGGTGACCATGTGAAAACCAAACAAATTCAGCTGACTGAATGTCTATTTTAATATCTTCAGAAATCTTGTAAGCCAGATTCCAACTGCCAAAATAGGCAGCATCTTCCTCCCCCAACCATGGGTCGGTGACTAATACTGGTTTTCCATCATAAGCTATTAAGGTTGCATTACCAGTAGTTCTAATTCCAATCATCAAAGCGCCCTTACAGTTTTCAATCTTGGTACCATACCTGCTGAAAAGCTTCTAGCTCTACATCTAAATTGTAGTAGCACGATCTATCACCTAGGTAGTGACTTTCAAAAACGTGAGCCTCAGACTGAGATTGCATAGACACTACCGAACTATTCAAAAGCATAAACAATACTCTCAAACAGTCCAAACAATGCTACTTCAACCTTTATCAACGGTTATGGGGATCTCTCATAGTCGCGAATGGTGCCGCAAACCAACTCAAACTAGTTGATTTATTGGTGGGCCGTGCAGGGATCGAACCTGCGACCACCTGATTAAAAGTCAGATGCACCCACATGCGTTTAAGACTTGTATTGTAGTGTAATCCGCAACTCGCATCCCCCATTACTTTTTTATTTTCGATTCTTTTCGTCCTTTTGTTTCAGTTATCGAATGTTTTTATGGGGGAGCGGTAACACAACAGTTGGCTTGTTGCGATAGTACTTTTTCGTTGTTGCAGTTGATGCATGACCCAACCTGTCTGAGGCTGTTTGTAAGTCATCTTCAGACCCCACCAAATGTCTGAGAGAGCGTTCTGAGAATGTTTGTATATCGCGATCTTTTAATCGCTTCATCCATCTACTCCACGTAAAACTAAATGGTCAGTTGATTTCGCTATCCACTATCAGCATTTCCTCCCCCAATCTATTTAGAAACTCACGGCATGACTGGCTCCTAGAGTTCGGATTCTCTAGTCAATTTGGAACGGCCAAGGACGAAAAAACTCACCTTCCCAGTCGAAGTCGATCATTTGCTATTTGAACATCAGCTATTTGACGATATTTCTCAGTCAATTTAGCAAATCGCTCGACTGCATCCGCTGGAATTTGGTAAGACGCTGGTGTATCAGTTTCATAGTGACCATAACAGTCCTTACCACGGATTAATAATGCAGAATCAGATTCTAAGTTCAGCTGGCGCACACTCGGTTTAATGTACTGGATATTCAAACCAATTCGGCGATTACAACTCTTATTAGGGGTAGAAGAATGCATAGTCCAGCCATGATGCAGGGAGACCTCACCAGGGTTTAGCGGACACAGCACCGCTTTATCTTCGCAGACTCCCTTAATTGTCTGTCCGAGAAAGAGCATGTTGTCAGAATCATCAGTTAATTCTTGTTCTCTCATCCCCTGTTTATGGCTCCCGGGGATCATCTGCATACAACCGCTATCACTCGTCGCTGGTGAAAGAGCTAGCCAAGCTGAAACCACATCATCACTGTCAAAGCCCCAATAGGTTAGGTCCTGATGCCAGCTGGTGTAACTTGGTGTATTAGGCTCCTTGATTATGTAGCCGACGTTGTACAGTAAGATATTTGGTCCGAGTATTGCCTCGACCAAATCGAGAATGTGGGGGTGTGTCGCAAGTTCATAAGGCGACCGAAGGAATGTATGAATTTTCCATACGTAATGGATGGAACCCAATTGCGCCTCAGCACGTTCTAAGTCTGCTTTGTGAGGAGCTATCTCTTCATCAGACAGCACTTTCACACTGGGAACAAACCCATCGCGTTCGTAATCTCGTACGAGCTTAGCAGTATCCGATGCTTCCATACTCTTTTCTTGATAATCGACAACCATCAGGTGGGAACAACATGTATTAAAAGGGAATTTCAACCAAATAGACTAAAGATCCTGGCAGAACACCAATAAACCGAGGGACTGAAGCTTTTTGACTGAACCTACTTTGATTGACACGTTAATCTGTTATCCTAGTCACAGACACATGTGTAAATTGTAAACCGCTAAGGAGATAGAGGAAATGAAAAATTTGGAGAACTTACAACGACAACTATCTGAAGGTCGTATAAATCGGCGCGAGTTTATTAAACGGGCAACTTCTTTGGGTCTCGTGGGAGCAATCCCTAGTTTTTTACTGTCGGAAGAAGCTCTAGCAACAGCACCAAAACGAGGTGGCCGACTTCGGCAGGCTCTCCGTGGTGGATCAACATCCGATACGTTGTTTGGAGTTCTAGGTGGTGGCGGTCGTCACCAAGTCAACACTCAATGGCAAATCTTAAACAATCTTACTGAGGTAATGCCCGACGGCAATGTCACTGGTGAACTAGCTGAAAGTTGGGAGGCCTCGGCTGATGCTTCAGAGTGGGTATTTAAGCTGCGAAAAGGCGTAGAGTTCCACAATGGTAAGACTCTTGATGCAGCTGACGTCGTTCATTCAATCAACGTACACCGAGGCGAAAATACAAAATCGACGGGCAAGGGCCTCGTGGCAGCAGTTGCCGATATTAAAGCCGACGGTAAAGACACCGTGGTGTTTAAACTTCAAGCTGGAAATGCTGACTTCCCGATGGCAATGTCCGACTATCACTTCCCTATTGGTCCTGCTGGTTTTACTGATGAAGAATGGACAAAAGGTATTGGTACCGGTCCGTTCATGCTAACTGACTGGGATCCAGGTGTCCGCTCTGCAACGAGACGCAACCCGAACTACTTTAAGGAAGGGAAGCCTTATTTTGATGAGGTAGAAACCATCAATGTATTCGATGTAATTGGGCGAGAAAATGCGCTTCGATCGGGAGAAGTCGACGTTTGCGATGAGCCTCAAACAAAAACCTTACACCTTTTTGCTAAAGCTCAAGGAATAGCAGTCCATGAAGTCGGAGGCTTCACACACTATACCTATCCGATGTTGATGGATCAGGCTCCTTTTGACAATCAGGATGTGCGTTCTGCTATGAAGTTAGCTATTGATCGACAGGTAATGTTAGATACGATATTAGTTGGTCATGGTTATCTCGGTAACGATCACCCAATACCCAAGACTCAACGCTACTTTGCATCCGAATTACCGCAGCGTCGGTATGATCCTGATAGAGCAAAGTACCACCTGAAAAAAGCTGGGCTCTCGAGTCTTGATGTGACCATGCACGCCGCAGATATGTTTGTAGGCGGGATAGATTCAGCCATACTCTTCAAAGAACAAGCGGCGAAAGCCGGCATAAACATTAATGTGAAACGAGTTCCCCAAGATGGTTATTGGAGTGAAGTCTGGAACAAAGTGCCTCTTTGTGTGTCCACATGGTCAGGCCGTCCCACCGAAGATATGATGTTAACCACTGCATTCTCGGCTACTTCTGCCTGGAACGAGACTCACTGGAAGCATGAACACTTCGAGAAAATATTAATCGCGGCAAGGGCTGAATTGGATGAAATTAAGCGCCGAGATATGTACGTTGAATTGCAGACAATTCTACACAACGAAGGAGGGCTAATCGCACACGTCTTTGCAAATCACTTGTTTGCAACAAGTGACAAAGTTCGTGTACCAGATATTATGAGTGGTAACCGCGGTCTCGACGGTGACAAAAATATTGAGCGCTGGTCGTTCGCCTGACGATTCGAGGTAACGTACCACAGAACCTATCGACAACAGTGATGCAAATAGCAGCCCCTTACAATATATTGTGCAGGGGCTGCGTATTTTTGACTGAGACCCTAATTACACCATAGTTTTGGTTTTACCTATATAAGATTTCTGAACTTCAAACAACAAGAACACAAATTAATATTTGTGGTTAGTTTTCTGTAGCAACACTTTACACTTGAGTTGATTTCCACATCTCAGGAGGACCTCCCCGAACCGCAACTCGGTAACCTCTACGAGTATTAGGCCAATAGTCCCAGATGGCAAAATGCTGGGCACTGCGATTATCCCAGAGCGCAATAGCATTTTTAGACCATTTAAAACGACAGTGAAAGTCAGCGCGCTCGGCATGACTAAAAAGAAACTCAAGCAACGCCTTTCCTTCTTCCGGTGGAAGTCCGATCAGCTCTTCCGTAAACTCTCGATTGACATATAGGGCTGGTTTACCACTCCCGTGATGTCGAAGTACAACCGGATGAATAGCTTCGCTGTAACCGTCTTCTAGGCTCTCCTCTTTAATATTAAATATGTTCTTGTAAGGCTGTTCACAGGAGTGCCTAGCAGTGAGACCATCCAGTAACAGCTTCATACGAGGCGAGAAAGCTTGATAAGCTGCATACATGCTAGAAAACAACGTATCGCCCCCCGCCGGAGGTATCTCATGGTTTTGAAGTATCGAAATATAAGGAGGCTCTTTTTCGTGAGTCACATCTGAGTGCCACCGATTACCAACTGCGACTTTAGTGTTGTGATCAGTATGAACACTCAAATATCCTGAGTGTTGCTCATCTAGCGGGACACCTGGATGCATATGTATGGGTCCGAATAACTTTGCAAGTTCTATATGTTGATTTCTAGAGAGCATAGGTTGATCACGAAAAAACACTACCGAATATTCAAATAATACATTTTCAACTTCCTTAATCAGTTTTCGTGTGGGTTGCGTCAAGTCGACATCGATAATTTCAGCGCCAATAATTGGAGTCAGAGGAATTACTTTCATGTTGTATTGGTACCGAGACTTGTCCTTGAAACTGCGAGACGATACTTCACTTGAATCTAAATCAAATAATTAATTAAAATTTATTTTGGTTTGCTTAGACTGCTTGAATCGGTTGACCTTCTATCACCGTTGATTCTTTTCCATCCACGCCAACAGGTATGTCTCCCAAAAGCGTGACACGATAGAATTGTCTGTCAAAGTCTGTAGTAAATATATCAGTAGGCGCTACATGTAGTGTCGAACGGTTGTCCCAGAACGCTATACTGCCAGCCTCCCACTTGAAACGAACCGTAAACTCTGGGCGTATGACGTGCTCCCAAAGCAATTCAAGAATTTGGATACTTTCCCGTGCTGTTAGCCCCTTGATTGATCGTAAGAAGCCCGGACTAACGTACAATATTCGTTCTCCGGTTTCGGGATGAACAGTAACGATGGGATGCTCACTCACCATCGGTCTGTCTCGCAAAATTTGCTTGTATTCGTCAGTTTGTTCTTCTTCCTTCGCATCATCATATCGGTGAATTCCTCGAAACTGATGTAGCATTTCTTGAAATGTCGGTGAGAGACTTTGATATGCGGCAGCTAGATTCGTCCATTGTGTGTCTCCACCGTAAGGAGGCACAATATCTCCCCGTAATATTGATGCCGCAGGTGGATTAATAGCCGACGTAATATCTGCGTGCCATCCAGACCAAAGCCTGGAAAAAGACTTCGTATATTGATTTGCTACCCGATACTTCGCAACAGAATAGATTTCTGGGTAAGTTTGGTCGTGCCCAAATACTGGGTGGCCAAGAGTTAACCGGCCAAAGTTTCTTGCGAATTCAACATGATGGCTGTGTTCAATATGCTGATCACGGAAGAAGACAACCTTCCACACAAGGAGTGCCTTGCGAATTTCTTTTACGCTCTGGAGGCTGAGCGGTTGTCTCAAGTTGACCCCCTCAACTTCCGCACCAATATGCACCGAAAGTGGCCGTATATTGATCGAAGACGAGGGCTCACCGAAAGTTAATGTTGCGCCTTTTTGATCCATTGACTATTTCTGCATAAAAGTCACTGTTGGCTCGATTAAGTGATCTGTATGTCGCAGGCAAGCCTAAGCAGTTGCACGTCAGAATAGGATCGTCCGACCAATGAGACACCGAGTGGCAGGCGGTCTAGTGTCGCTATCGGTAAACTCATTTGTGGCAACGCACCTAATCCTGTTTCCCACTACCGACCTCGTGGTTCGTAGCCACGTACTCGTTTTCGCGTTTGCACCGGTGGTCATAGAGTTATTCTACAACGGCTGTCCCACAGTTTCCGGAGATAGGGCCAGTTACGGCCCTTTAAACATAGTTACGATTGGTTATTGTGGGACAACGGTAGGATAACAGTAGGTTTGTTCCGATAGCACTGTTGCGTAGTTGATTCGAGATTAGTTTATTGGCGCGCCCGGAGAGATTCGAACTCCCGACCTCGTGGTTCTTAGCCACGAAGTCGTTTATCCGTTTGCGCCTGCAATAATAGAGTTATTGTACAACGGCTATCCCAATCATTTTTGACTTTGGGCCTTTATTGGCCCTTTTAAAACAGTTTGGACTACTTTGATTGGGGCAATGGTAGGACAACAGTAGGCTTGTCGCGGTAGTACTGTTGTATCGATTACAGGCTATAAAACGCCAAGAAAACAAATTTTGTCTATCGCATTTGCTCTAGCAATTACATTGTCCGATACAATCTTGATCCTGACCTAAGTTGGGAGAGACTCAAGTACTACTACATTTTTGATTTCTGCAGCTATTATCAACCGAACCATCTCCGCCAATACAACGCCTATCAGTTTGTGGCGGCTCCAACATCACGCCAGTTGCTACCCCAGACTCGTCTCTCTCCTTCCACTTGTCGTGTTGATATGAATACATTCTTTTTCGTAGCTCATACATTTTATCCGCCCTAAAACCGCTTGGCGATCCCACCACCCACTCACCTTTGGTGGCCGTACCCGACCAACAAACATCGAACTGACATTCAGCTGGTTCATCCGAATTGGCGGCGGGGCTTCCGGCTCCACACTTCTTTTCTTCGGCTGTTAGTCCGCTCCACGAGGTTCCATACGCAGTTCCACTAGGCGTTATTGCAACAGCAGGATCCTCGCTAACATCTTCGCCTATTTCAGTATCCTCGCTTGTTCCACTATCATCGCTTGTTCCGCTAGCTCCCCCGGTTCCCGTACTCTCTTCACAGCCACTAGGTCTATAGGATTCTTCAATATCTGTGGTGCAATCAAAATAGACCGCACCATCAGTCGCCGTAGGCGTTAAACGAAGAAACTTCCCGTCATGTTGGCTAGCTGGCCCAAATGTGGCCGTGATCGTGCCCGAACCATCATCGGAAACTACAACACCTGTGATGTACTTCCCTATGATATTCCCAGCCGGTTCAATCCCTATCGCGGTATGCGCATCAGTCGTACTATCTGGAAATACACCATGGGTATCGTGATACTCAGCAAGAGCTGTTCTTAAACCCCCGGCGAGGCTAAACCCTTCTGCCGCCTGACTTCTTGCCACATAGTTCTGGTACTGGGGAATCCCTACCGCCGCCAATATCCCAATGATCACCACTACGATCATCAGTTCTATGAGGG
>CEVA01008404.1_pt1 | contig 11669 bp, 10 predicted proteins | sample 361521 | NCBI WGS metagenome assembly CEVA01 (sample SAMEA2622823, study PRJEB7988) | marine metagenome | isolation source: saline water (ENVO:00002010), including | reverse complement strand
GGAACGCATGCTGAAGGTGATGGGCTACGACGACCTGTCCGACGAGCCAGAGTTTGCCGCGCCCATGTTCGCCACGGACAAGGCGGAGATACGCATGGAACTGCTCCACCTCTGGTGCGAGGAACGGACCGCCGATGAAGTGGTGGACGCCCTGGTTGAAGCGGATATACCAGTGGGCAAGGCAATGAGCATTCCCGAGGTACTGGCCGACAAACACCTGTGGGAACGGGAGGTGATGATGGAGGAGACCATGCCCGGCGGCAAGAATATCCTGGTGCCCGGCCCGACCATCATCAAGTATTCAAAAACGCCCACCACCGCCGGCCCCATTCCCCAGTACGGTGAACATAATAAAGAGGTCTACGGCGGCCTCCTGGGCCTGGACGACCAGGAACTGGCCCGGCTGGCGGCAGAAAGCGTGATCACCTAGGGACCCAACGGGCGCCGGCCAGTTCTTCTAGCCCACCCGGACCACCAGCACCGGGTCTCCAGAGTGGGAGACCACTCGGCCGGTGACGCTGCCCTGGGTCCAGCGTGCCGGCCCCGAACGCCCGTGGGTGGTCATGGCCACCAGGTTGTCGGGTGTCTCGTGGGCCACATCCACTATCACATCGGCGGCTGGGCCCTTCTCTATCCGGTGCTCAACAGACGCCACGCCGTGCTTGCGCAGCGAACCTTCCAGCCCCACCAGATAGTCCAGCGCCCGGTTCCCCGCCTCTTTGGCCATCTCCTCGAAGTGTTGGAACTTCATTCCCGGCGGACCGTCGGCGTGCTGGTAGCCGGCGATGTCCTGTAGTTCATTCTCGGAAGCTCCGGCCCGCAACAGGGTCACCTTTAATTCCATGGCGTTGGCCAGAGCCGTCACGTGGGGGATCACCTGCTCGGCCAGGGAAGAACCGTCCACCGAGACGATGATGGTCTCCAGTTTGGTGTCGGGTTCGGGGTCTCCCTCACTTCGGCCGCGCACGATCAGCATGGGGTTCTTGGTGGCGTGCAGCACGCGGTCGGTGACGCTGCCCATCAGCCACCGGGTCACTCCGGAACGTCCGTGGGTGGACATGGACACCAGAGATTTGGGCGTCTTCTCCGCCTCTTCGATGATATGGGGAGCGGCTTCGCCCTCGAACGCCTCGCAGGTGATTTCCAGCCCAGGCGGCTCCATCTTCAATCGGACTCCGTTCAGGTAGTCCATGACCTCGTCGTGGACGCCGGCCATGATGTCGCTGCGGTAGAGGCCGTGCACGGGGTCGGTGAGTTCTTCGGAAACCGTGGCGAACACCCGCATCAGATGGATGGGCACGCCCATTCCGTGGCTGATCCGAGTGACGAAGGGTAGGACCTGTTCTGCCAGGGGTGACCCGTCTAACGGTACAAGAATGCGGTCGTACATGACCTTGTCTCCTCTTACATCTGCAGCGGCGTCCGTTCAGGCGAAAAAATGCGTCCTGCGGACCGCCCTGCGGCGAAACCGAGTCCGGGATTGGGGAGTCCCAGACCCCGCGTATAAGAGTTTGCCGTACCGGGGGTAGCTTCTACTATAGCGCGTTTGTGAAAAACGTGGGGAGTGCCCACCGGACGGGTTACGGGGTTCTGACCGGTCCAAAGTAGTGGTAGACTCTCGGCCAGACGGCCCAACCTAGATACCGATACGGAGGAGATATGGCGCGTTTACCCGTAGTTACCAGTGACATGGTTCCTGAGGAATTCCGTGAGGCCTTTGCCGAGGTTACCGCCCCAGCCGGCGGGGCCATCACCGGAGGGCCCGGTTCTTTCACCATCAACAGCCCGGAGATGGCCAAGCGGCGCAACCACCTGACCAGCTATCTCCGCTACGAGACAACCTTCCCCAAGCGGATACTGGAACTGGCTATCATCAACACCGCCCGGGCCATGGACTGCCAGTACGTCTGGAATGCCCATGCCCCCGCGGCGCGCCGTGAGGGTGTGGCCGACGCCCTGGTGGACGCCATCCGGGACCGCAAGCCCCTGCCGCCCATGGCCGCCGACGAAGAGGCCATCATCAACTACGGCAACGAGTTCTTCAAGGACCACAAGGTGAGCCAGGCCACCTTCGACAAAGCGCTGGAACAGTTCGGCGCCCAGTACCTGGTGGAACTGACTACCCTCATGGGCCACTACGCCCAGACGTCCTTCTATCTAAACGCCTTTGAGGCAGAACTGCCCGACAACGTCACGGAGCCCCTGCTGCCCGTTTAATTATCCGGTGGCCACCGCTTGGCCCTTGTCCGAGGCCAGGCGGATGTTGTCGATGAGCCGGTGCAGGTCCACAGCGGTATCGAAGGTGGGGTAGTCGGCTGCGTTGCCGCGGATGGACTCGCCGAACTGAAAGTACAGTTGGCCCACGTTTCGTGGAGCGCCTGCCGGCATGCCCTCCAGCACGTTCACGTGCTTGTCGGGGACGGCGATGTCCTTGAGTTCGTCGTCGCCCTGGGCGCCCTGCAGGTAGACCTCACCCAGTTGGGGCGAGTCCTCGGACGTGGCCACCAGGGTGCCCTTCCGGCCGTATATCTCCATGCGGTAGCCGCTGCCGGCAAAGGGATTGCTGGCCACGTGGACCGAGACAACCGCGCCGTTGGCCAGCCGGCCGCTGACTATGATGTTGTCGGGTGCCGTCACGTCCAGCATCTTCTGGGTGTCGGTCTCGTACCACTGGTCAACCTGGGTGGATACCACCGACGACACCTGGCTGAATTCGCCGGCGACGAACCGCAGGGCGTCTATGGAGTGCCCGGCGGCGATGGTCAGAGTGGTGGCTCCCAGCTCGTCGTCCCGCTGCCAGGTGCGGCCGGAGACCCGTTCCAGCACCCCGCCCCGGATGAGCCTCATGGAGCATGACGTGACTGCGCCCACGTAACCGTCCTCCACCAACTCTTTCATGTGCAGGATGGCCGGAGCGGCCCGGGCCTGGAGGCCCACCACCACTTTGACTCCCTTGGTCTTGGCCAGTTCGGCCAGTTCAGTGGCCTCCTCGATGGTTTTGCCCAGGGGCCACTCGGTGAACACGTGCTTCCCGGCGTTCAGCGCGTCCTTGGTGATCTGGTAATGGGCGGGCACCCGCAGCACCACCGCCACGGCATCTATCTCCGGATGCTCCAGCATCCTCTTGTAGTCGTCGAAGGCCAGCCGGGCACCGTACTGCTTCTTGGCCTCCTCGGCAGTCTCCATGCGGGTGGTGCAGACCCCGGTGAGTTCAAACTCCGGACTGGCCGTTATGGCCGGTAGGTGTGAGCGGTGGGCCCAACCCACGGTGGGGCTGGCGCCGATTATTCCCAGACGTATCTGATCAGCCATCTTTCTGCTCCTAACTTTTCACTATTCTTTAATCGTGCTTACCCAGCTCGAAGTTGCGGACGTGCTCCGGCACCTCAAGTCCCGCCAGGTTCTTGGGGTCCGGTTCCGGGGCTTCCAGCACCTGCTTCATGGGCAGCACGCCGGCCCAGATGGGCAGCTCGTAGTCTTCATCGTCGTCCACCGGCGGGCCCGTCCGGATCTTGGCCGAACCCTCGTCGATGGGCATGGAGAACACGGTGGTCGCCTTCACCTCCTGGTCGGTCATGGGCCGCAGCGTCTCCCAGCGTCCGGGAATCAGGTTGTCCACGAACTTTTTCAGGTGCTCGTCCTTGTCTTCGTCGCTGATCTGGGTCGCCTCCCCAAAGAGCATCACCGACCGGTAATTGGCCGAATGGTGGAAGGCCGAGCGGGCCAGTACCAAGCCATCAAAGAGGGTAACAACCATACAAACTTCTTTGCCCACGATCTGACGCAGGAACCGGCTGGCCGAGGACCCGTGCCAGTAGATGGTGTCCCCGTCCCGCCACTGGAATGTGGGGGTCAGATAGGGACGGCCGTCGATGATGTAGGACATGTAGCACATGGGAGTGGCGTCGATGATGTCGTTGACCACCTCCCGGTCGTATTCCGCCCGGCGGTGGTTGCGCACGAGCTTGGTCCGAGGCGTCTGTCTCAGTTCCTCTTTGGGCATTCCTGACTCCTTTCCATGGCCGAATGGCCTTTAGGCGCTCTCGGCCTGTTCCTTCAGCTTGTCGAAATACAATTGGGGCAGCTCCCGGTAATCGGTCATCAACGAGCCGAACCCCTCAATGATGTCGTCCATCTGGTTGTCCCGCATGGCGTACCAGTAGGTGGCGGTGTTGATGGCGATGACCGGTTTGTTCAGCCATTTCTCGGCCTCGGCGGCCATGCGGGCCATGCCCAGGTTGGTGCCAACCTGCACCAGCACCTCGGCGTCGGACTTGTTCAGTTCGATAAGCCCGTCCATCATCTCCCGCTCGGTGGTCTGGGCGATGGCGGCGGGGCCGGGGCAGCAGAGTCCCTTCAGTACCACCACGTCGAACCCGCAGTCGTTGAAGAACATGGTCACGTTCTCGTCGGCTACCGGCCAGTATGGGGTAAGCACGCCAATCTTCTTGATGTCGCCATAGCAACGGATGGCGGCCTGGCAGGCGTCGGAGCCCATCGCCACCCTCCGGTTGGTCAGTTCCATCATGTGGGCCTTGAGCTCGTTGGACTGGCTCAGTCCGCCCCAGAAGGTCTCCGAGGACATGCCCATAACCAGGTAGTCGGGGTTGCAGGTCATGACCCGCAGCAGGGCGTTGTCCCATTCCAGACGGATGGCGTCCATCAGCTTTTCAAAGTCCTCGTTGCTGGCCAGGGGCTCATCGGGCACCCAGATGCGGGACATGTGGTTGGTCACGCCCCTGGGGCGCATCTCGTCGAACTCGGGCTGAACGGAGGTGTTGGTCGAGGGCGCGATCACGCCCCAATTCGCCCTCCATCCCAGTTTGTCTGGCATCTGGAAACTCCTATGGGCCGGCTGCCAAGGTTAGTAGATTCTAGCAATAATCAGCGCCCGTCGTTTTCTCTGAGGTGCGCCCGATGAGAAAATGGCGTAAAGTCTTGGCAATCTCTGCCCGTATTCGGCAGTTATAAGCTCCATAGAGGACGCCATGACCAACAGCAACGCCCCGGCCAAGGACACCCTTTCCCAAGCCTCCTCCCTGGCCATCGAGGGGGCCCGCTCCGAGCTCGTGGACCTGGCCCTGGACATCCACGCCCACCCCGAGCTGAACTACCAGGAGAAGCACGCCGCCCAGGTGCTGTCCGGCACTCTTGAGAAACACGGGTTCCAGGTGGAGCGGGGAGTAGGAGGCGTGAAGACCGCCTTCACTGCGTCACTCCCCGGCCAGACCGGCGACGGCCCCACCGTGGCGGTGCTGGCCGAGTACGACGCCCTGCCCGAGATTGGCCACGGATGTGGACATAACCTCATCGCCATGGCCGCCATCGGAGCCGGACTGGGACTGAAAGCCAACTTGGGCAGCCTGCCCGGCAGGGTGATGGTCATCGGCACCCCCGCTGAAGAGGGCGGCGGCGGGAAGATCCGGATGTTGGATGCCGGGGTCTTCCAGGGAGTGGACGCCACACTCTCGTCCCACCCGTCCTCCAACCGCACGGTCATCCCCACCGACATACCCATGGACGAAAGTTGGAGCCTGGCCATGGTGGGCTATCGGTACATCTTCCACGGCAAGGCCGCCCACGCCGCAGCCGTGCCCCACGAGGGCATAAATGCTCTGAACGGGGTCATCCACCTGTTCACGGGCATCGACGCCCTGCGCCAGCATCTGCGGGAGGACACCCGAATCCACGGCGTGATAACAGATGGAGGCCGGGCACCCAATGTTGTCCCGGAGTACGCCGCCGCCAACTTCATGCTCCGTTGCCGTGACCGCGACTATCTCAGCGACGTCATCGTTGGCAGGGTGCGCCAGGCCGCCGAGGGCGCCGCGGCGATGACCGGCTGCCGTCTCGAAGTGGAAGAGTTCTATCCCTTTTACGAGAACGTGCGGCCCAACGCCGTCATCGCCGAGCTGCTCCAGAACAATGCCGGATTTGCCGGTCTCAAGTTGGATGAGCCATTACCCGGACGCCAGGGCAGCGCGGCGTCCACCGACTTTGGCAACGTTAGCCAGGCCATGCCGGCCTACGAACTGCGGTACGCTGTAAGCGAGCAGCCGGTGCCGTCACACTCCAGGGAGATGGCTGAAACAGCCACTACCCAGCACGCATTGGACGCGGCGCTGACAGTGGCCAAGACCATGACCCTCACCGCCTGCGACCTGCTGCTGGACCCGGCCCTGCTCCCGGCGGCGCGGAAGGAATTTGAGGAACGGGGCCGGGCCTAGCCTGCGCCAGCATGGGACCCAATCCCAATAAAAGGTGAAATAATTTGGAGTACCGAAAACTTGGCAATCTTGACGTTTCCGTGATCGGCTTGGGCACACTCCGCGCCTTCGACGTAACCGACGAGGCCGACCTGGCCCAGCGCGGACAGATAATCGACAACCTGTTGGCCAACGACATCAACTTCATTGATTCAGCGGCCATGTACGGCGCCGCGGAGGCCGCGGTTGGTGCCACCATCAAGGGTAAAAGAGACAAGTTCTACCTGGCCACCAAGGTCAGGATTGAGGGCAAGGAACCGGGGGAACAGCAGATTGCCAGGTCATTCGCCAACTTTGGCGTGGACTACATAGACCTCTTCCAGGTGCACAATCTGATCGACACCCAGACCCACCTGGCCACCCTGGAGCGGCTGAAAGAAGAGGGGAAGATTGGCATGATCGGCGTCACCGCCATGGTGAACGAGGCTTATCCCGAGGTCATGGACATCATGTGCTCCGGCCGTATCGACACCGTGCAGATTCCCTACAACGTGGTCCAGACCGAGGTGGAAGAGGGTGTGTTGCCCCTGGCCGAGGAATTGGGGATCGGCATCATGGTGATGGAACCTCTCAAGAAGGGCCGTTACGTTAAAGAACTGAAGGGCGAGCCGGACCTGGCGCCGCTCAAGGAATTTGGCATCAAGACCTGGGCCCAAGCCCTGTTGTCATGGGTGGTGTCAAATCCCCAGGTGAGCATCACCATCCCGGCGACCTCCCGGCCGGAGAGGATTCAGGAGAACGCGCTGGCCGGAAATCTTGGGACCATGCCCCAGGAGCTTCGCGACTACGTCAGGGAAGAGACACTACGCCTGCTCTAACGATAATTCGAGCCTGCAATAACTAAATCGGTTATCCATTCATACAGTATTCTCACAAAAGACTGCTGGAATCAAACCATTGGGGAGTTATGCTTGGATTGAGTAGGATGCGCTAGGGGTTTCGATTATCGGAATCTTATTCTTACTCACGACTGGGTCTTGCTCCCCTTGAGACCAGTCCAAACAAAGAGCGCCACCGAAAGTTGGGTGGCGCTTTTTGTTTTTCCCATCACCCTTTACGTGTCAGATGAAAAGAGAGGCCGCCCGTTCCGGCGGCCTCTCTTTTCGCGTGATGTCCAAGCAGCAATTGGGTTAACACAGAAATAGTACACCACGCTAATAGATTCGATTCATTGGCCCAATACCATCCAACCATCGTCCCAGTCGTCCTTGGTTGTCAGATCCATGATGACGTTCAAGCTGGAAGATTCCCCACCAGCAATGCTGGTTTAAGGATAAGCGTTGTATGAGTAATAGGACCGTTCCTCGTATCAGCTCCCTTTTTCCAATCGCTGTGGCGATTATCGCCGGCATGGCCCTCCTTTGGTGGAGCGGCGGAATCGCCCACGCCGAAACACCTGAAACCTGCGGCGCCGACACCGTGGTTACCCTCTACGCCGGTCAGACCATAGACGCCGGCACCGTGACCGTCGGCAACGACGAGTATAATCTGTACGTAACCTTTTCCGCCCAGAACGGCTGGCTGCTCAGTGAGACCCATCTTCATGTAGCAGACACAGAGGAAGCCGTCCCTCAAACAAAGAAAGGCAATCCAAAGGTTGGGAATTTCGCTTACCAGACCCAACACGATCCCGCGGCACAGGAATTCACCTACACCATCGCCAAAGCGGACCTTGCTTTTGACTCCACCGATTCCCTGGTAGTCGCCGCCCACGCAGTGGTGGTGCAGCTGGACTCAGAGGGCAACGAAATCGAGAATGAGACCGATTGGGCCGACGGCGACCGGTTCACCAACCGGGGAAGCTGGGCCACCTACTTCGGCCATACCTGGCAGGAGTGCGTCACGGTCCTTGGGCCGCTCACCAGCGGCGCTACCGAGACCGCCTTTGCTTTCGGCGGGACCCTTGCTACCTGCTTTTTGGATATCGATCAAGACAATGATGGCAACGGCGACTTCAACCGCTGGGGCTGGACCAACGGCGGACTCGCCCCCGGAATGTACTCCTTCGAGATCTACGCCGGCGCTGGCCGGTGCGACCTGAGCAAGGGCGCTTTCGTGGGAATGCTGACTGTCTTTTATGACGGCGCGTCAGCCTTTGTGTCCTACGACCTCTTCCATCCCTATGTGTTGGAGGAGACCCACTTGTATATCGGGTCGGACATTCTGGCCGAGGACGTGAACGGTAACCCAACGGTGGCGCCGGGACAGTACCCGACCATCCACGACAACCTGGGCGGAGTGGGCTCCGATTCCTACACCGTTACGGGGCTTTCCGGAGCCATCAACGTTGTGGCCCATGTCACCGTAGCCGGGTTTGAATATTTTGCCGGGTTCTGATCTTTAGACAGTCTCCGGTTTTCAGATGGATATCAATTCTTGAACCGGTCCTAGTTTGCTCTACCCTAGGACCAGGTTCGCACTCTTCAAAGAAGAGGCCCCTCGTACACCGAAGGGCCTCTTTTATCTCTTAAATCTGTGGTTAATCACACCGTTCAAGGCTGGCCCAGCTTACCCAGGTACTCCTTGAATAATTCCACGGATTTTTCCTCGGGCACGCCCATGAAATACCGTAGTCCCTGGGTGTACTGATGTATCTCCTGGGGGTGGACTGGGACCCGGTCGCTGGGACCGGAAACACGGTAGAGGCCATCGGCCCAGTCTTGGAGGCTGGTGTAAAGGGAGTCTTCGATTATCAGGGCGTCCTGCCGTTCAACGTCGTTTCTGAGGACCCAACGGGCGAACACGAAGGGCAGCTGGGTCCACCTGGTCCATTCTTCGCCCAGGTCGTAGGTATGGGGATAGTCCCGCAACCCGCGCCGGTAGCGCAGTCCCAGGTTGCCCACCAGCAGCCGGGCATCATAGGAGTCGTCATCGCCGACATAGGCAGCCGGCGTGATTCCATGCTTCACCGTCAACAGCACCTGCAGCAACTTGACCGCGGTGGGGGCTTCATCGGGGACGGCGATGCTGGCCCCGCCAAGCTCTTCGATGGGGACCTTGGAGTGGAGCTTCACGCTAACGGCGGCAACGACGGTTGCTATGCAAAATCCCGAGACGGTGCGCAAACCATCGTCCAGGTCGAAGGTATCCACCAAGGGCACCAGACCGCCCTGCAAACGCCCGTCCATGATGGCCGTGATAATTTCGCTGGGCAGCAGTTCCTCGACTTCGATCCCCCGTTTGTCCATGTCAAAATACATGGGCTCGGAGCTTAGATATGGAGTGCGGCCGACTCTGTTGGGCACGTCTCAACACCGGTTAGAGTTTATTGAAGATAAATAGGGCCTCGAATTTCGAGGCCCTATGGTTAGCTGTTAGAGGGCTGCGTCAGCCCAAAAGTGGATGCCTGACTTACAGGCGGGGACCAGCGAAGGTCGGGGACTGGGTCTTGTAGACCTGGATGCGGTTCCTGGCCGACTCGGGCACGAAGATGTTGCCCTCGTCGTCGACGGTGACGCCCGTCGGTCCCCAGAAGTCCTTCTCGCGCTCCAGACCTTGGGCCCGGTCCCGTTCGCCCCACATCTCTGCGTTGGCGTCCAGCTTGTCCTTGGCCCACTTGGAGATACCGGCCTCGCCGGTCTTCAGACCGACAAAGTTGCCGTCTTCGTCGAAGATCTGGAGACGGTTGTTCAGCCAGTCGGCGACGTAGATCACGCCGTCCCGGTCCACGGCCACACCGGTGGGACGGTCGAACTGACCTTCCTCGGAACCGGATTCCCCAAACTTCATGAGGAACGTGCCGTCGGGGCTGAACTTCTGGATACGGTCGTTTCTCCAGTCCGCGATGAAGATATCGCCGTGACTGTCGATGGTGATGCCCCAGGGCATATTGAACTCGCCGTCGCCGCTGCCGTAGCTGCCGAACTTGGCGATGAACTTGCCGTCCTTGGTGAATTTCTGGACACGGTGGTTATTGCTGTCCACGATGTACAGGTTGTCGTCGGCGTCGAAGGCCATGCCCGAAGGCCGGTCCAGTTCGCCGTCGCCGCTGCCCGTCTTCTCTTCCCACTTGCCCAGGTACTCCCCGTCCTTGGAAAAGGAGGAGATCCGGTTCAGCCACTCGTCGCTGATGAACAGGTTTTCGTCCTTGTCCAGCGCGATGGAGGTAGGCCAGACCAGGGAGCCGTCTTCCATGTTGAATTCGTGGGGCCCCTGATAGTTGATGCCCCTGGCGAAGGTGGAGATGAATTCCTCGTCGGTGGTGCAGACGGTTACCCGCACGCCCTCCGGACGGAATTCCGTACCACGGCATAGGACATACATGATGCCCTCTTTACCCCGGGCCACGTAGACCGGATAGTTGAAGCCAGGGCCGAACTGTTCGCCACGGCCGATGGTCTTCGTATATTGCACGCTGATGTGCGAAATCTCTGTAGTCATATCTTCCCCAGAGAGTTAGATTTTGCTGATGCGAGGGTCTGACCTAGACGAAGGCCAACTTCTCGAACTCGCCGTTCACGATGGGTTTGGAATCCAGGCCCATCCAGTCTTCCAAGATGGTCGCGTAGACGCTGCGGAAATCGGTGTTGAACTGCAGGTCGCCGTCGTCCAGCTTGTCGGCATCCAGGGAAGGATATTCCCCGTAGAGTCCGCCCTTGACCTGGTCGCCGATGATGAAGCAGTGTCCGCCGGCTCCGTGATCGGTGCCGGAACCGTTGTCCTTGACCCGGCGGCCGAACTCGGTGAAGACCAGGAGCAGCACGTCTTCACCGGCGTTGTGCTCTTTCAGGTCGTCATAGAAGTCGCCGACGGCCCGGCTGGTCTCGGTCCAGAGCCGGGTGTGGGCGGCCATCTGGCCGGCATGGGTGTCGAAGCTGTTGAAGGGGGCCGTGGTGTACAGCACCCTGGTGCCAAACCCAGCCATGTGGGTCTGGGCGATATTCCGCATGTACTGGCTCACCGTATCGGCACCGTATTCCACGGTGGAGGAATACATACCGGGGGCGGCGCTCAGGATATCGGCGCCCTTGAGGGCGTCCAGTCCGGTGTGGGCCAGGTAGTCCATGACCGGGCCGGTGCCGATCATCGGAGAGTAGACCTTGGAGAAGACATCGAGGGCCTTGGTCCGCTGGTCATCATCGTCGATGCCGGTGAGGACGCCGTAGGTCTCCAGGTTTCCGACCGATGCGGCCGCAACGCCGGGAGCAACCAGGGCCCTGGGAAGTCCACGGCCGAAGTTAACGGCGGTAAGTACGTTTTCACCCTTGGGGTCCAGGTCCCGGACCACGCGTCCCAGCCAGCCTTCGTCGCCGACCTTTGCCGGTTCGCAGGTGTGCCAGATGTCCATGGACCGGAAATGGGACCGGCTTCCCGTGGGGTAGCCGACACCCTGGACGATTGCCATATGACCCTCGTCATACAGCTTCTTCATGGGACTCATGTTGGGGTTGAAACCGATCTGGT
>CEVA01160335.1_pt1 | contig 11671 bp, 10 predicted proteins | sample 361521 | NCBI WGS metagenome assembly CEVA01 (sample SAMEA2622823, study PRJEB7988) | marine metagenome | isolation source: saline water (ENVO:00002010), including | reverse complement strand
CCCGCCGAAATCCGTGCCCAGATCCAATCAGAAACTGGCGAGAATCGATCGCCGTCACTGATCTTTTTTGTCACGCTTGGTGAGGGACAGTCGCTTTATCTGTATACGGAACAGGGATTTAATGAACGGGCACAAGAACTACTGGCAGCTGAAACTGATCCAGACCAGTTGCTGGCCTATGAACGAGTTTGGTTTAGTCTCTCACGGCGTGTTGAAGCGGATAGTTCGGGGCGTATCACATTACCCGAACCGCTGATCGACCGTGCTAATTTGGACAGTGAAATTGTATTATTAGGGGTAAACGACCACCTTGAAATCCGCGACCGAACCACTTGGTGTACTTATGTGGAGCAGGTTCTTACCGAGCAACCACAGATTTTGATGGATCCGCGTCGCGTGATGCGTAACTGAACGGAATAAACGTCGAAACAGGGCCTCGACAGCCTAATCGGACAACCATGCCCAACTGTTAACTAGCGAAGGAAGAACGGATTCGCTTCCCGCAAGTGCAGTGTGCCAGGGCCAACCTCGCGATTGTTCACGGAAGAACTAGCGCCGGTTGGCGTATCTCGGAAATCAGTGATCGGATGGCCGCATGCGGCTTCACGTTCTCTCCGATGGTTAAGGCACACAGCCCTACCGGGACCTTCGCTTTTTTCCGCCACGATACATGTTCCGTGACCATAGCGTCAAAAGTGGTCCGACGTGTACCCTTGGTACTATCAACGCCTTGCGTCAAATCGCAACTTTAGCCATCTGACAAATTAGGCAACAATGGGTGACACACCACCTTTTCACCCGTCTTGATCCGCTTTACAAGCAGGTCCAGCAACAGCACATCACCATCAGAATGATGATAACGGCGTCAAACCGCTACCAACAAACCAATCCGAGAATGAAGTTTAATTCGATACCGCTAATAGTCCCGCAGCCGCTTCAACCTGCTGACACATGGACAGCACTTCCGCGTCTTCCCAGTCATCACCAGCACTGCAATGCGGCGAGACACCAGGGCCAATATCAATTCCGTGAAGCAACTGCATAGCTTGCCGCTCAAAGCGGTATCTACGACCCGATGCCATTATTCGATCCAACACCTGCTGAACCGTCAGCATAAAATCCCGACTGGTCCCAAACTGACCGTCAATACAGGCCTGCCGTACCTTTTTGAAGGATCCGCCCCAAACATTGTAGTAGGTACCAATAGCACCATGCGCACCTGAAAGTGTGGCATGACAATTCAATTCATCCGCACCGCTGTAAAGTAGAAGCCGATCTTTTGCAAACGAATGAACCAGGCCGAAAGAATAAAGATCATGCGAAGTCAGTTTCATCCCCACGACATGGGGAATGTCTAAAACACGCTTAACATATTCGGCAGTTGACACGGGAAATCCACCCGATGATACCGCATTGTAATAAGGCAAGAAGGGAAGATCGGTTGCCGAAGCAATCGAGTGATAATGATGAAAATCCACATCAATAGTTGTGGGAAAAAAGATGGTGGGTACCGATGAAACACCCTCAACTCCTAAGTCTGCAGAATGCTTGGCCAGTTCTATCGCATCTGCCGTTGCAATAGCTCCCACATGAATAACAATCGGCAACCGGCCACCATTGGCCTTCACCGTCAATTCAGCCACCTGCTTGCGGACATCCACCGTCATCCCCGGGCCTTGACCAGTTGCGCCCAGTAGGTAAATACCATCCAATTCTTGGGCAACAAATAGCTCGACCAGCTTTTCAATCATTGCTGGATTCGGGGAACCATCCGCAGTCAACGGTGTATACATTGCAGGCCATAGGCCACCGGGGAGATCTCCCATTAGTTACATCCTTTCCAATAACCATGATCCAAGTCAACCCGCGATGGGATTAGAACGACTATTGTAGCACGACAGCACAACCACCCCAAGCTATAATCCTCATCTAAAATGAAGATTGACCAGCTTAATCACACTGCATTACCTGTCCAGAACTTAGAAAAATCCTGCCAGTTCTACCAAAACGTCCTTGGCTTGGCGCCAATTGCCAGACCAGCTTTCAACTTCCCTGGTGCCTGGTTCGGAATGGGGGATCAGCAGGAACTGCACCTGATTTCAAAGGGCACCATCTTTGAGGTACCACCCTTGGACCGTCACTTTGCTTTTCGGGTTGATGACATTCATGCATTCGCTGCTCACCTTCAAGAGCAACAAATCGAATTTGTCGGCCCCAAATGCCGACCCGACCGTGCACTGCAAATTGTTTTGCGTGACCCCGATGGACATGTCATTGAATTATGCACGAAACCAGGTATCGCACCTGATTAAGCTACGACTGACCGGACAGCGTACGAGTCATTATGGAATCCTCAATATTCATAAGATATGCAGCATTAAATCCTTAGCTCTGCACGTTGGAACTTGGAATTAATGAGATAAAGTCTTATTTAATACGTGACATCTGAAACTTCACAGTCCACCGTATATTCGCCCAAAAGACCTTGACGCCTGCTGGTATGCATGGGATTTCCCCGATACACTCACCGCATGCCTCCCAACACCGTTCGGTGCGATGAACCACAACTGCGACGGTCACTACACATGAATTCGGGTTTTATTGGCGGCGCAGTCTTTGCGGTGATTACGATTGCCTGCTTCGTGACTTTACCTTGGTCGGTCCAGCGATATGAGGGTGAAGCGGGCGATGAAGCTCAAGCGCGTTTGGCACCAAGCCTTACACATCCGATGGGTACCGACGAGTTGGGACGATCCATGTTATGGCGCTGCCTCTTGGGCGGTGCAATCAGCTTAGGCATTGGCATCAGCGCCGCCATCATTGCCGTGCTGATTGGCGTTGCATGGGGCGCAATTGCAGGCCTTAGTGTGGGTCGAACTGATGCCATCATGATGCGAACGGTGGATGTCCTGTATGGTTTGCCCTATGTGCTGCTTGTGGTTCTAATCGGTATAGGGCTGCAACCACTGGTCGAAAGGATGCTTGGCGGTTTACCCGCTGATATTGCCGCTGCCGTGGCCAATGTTGCAACCCTTTTGGTTGCGATCGGTGGCCTAAGTTGGATGACCATGTCACGTGTCATTCGTGGACAGGTCTTGAGTCTTCGCTCCCAACCATTTATTGAAGCTGCCCGGGCCTGTGGAGTGGGGTCAACGGGCATTCTTTGGCGGCACCTGTTACCAAATCTGGTTGGCCCAATCATCGTCTACGGCACCCTGGCGGTACCAACAGCCATTCTTACCGAATCAACCCTCAGTTTCCTAGGTATCGGCGTTCAGGCCCCACTGCCAAGCTGGGGTAATATAGCCACCGAAGGAATGAGTGAATTGCACGGGCTGGCCGTTCCCGGCCGAAAGAACCAATGGTGGCTGATACTTTGGCCATGCTTATTGTTAGGATTGACCCTCATGGCATTAAACTTTCTGGGTGATGCGTTACGGAACCGGCTAGATCCACGAAGCAGGGTAAATACCGCATGAAGACTTTGCATACCATCCAGTTGATCATTATTTGCCTCATGGGAATGCACGCTGGCTGCGGTCAGGAGGCGAGCCCCCCCTCTTCCAGTCCAGAAGGACTGGTGGTCCGCTACAGCACGTTAAGTTCAAAGATTCGTGGTTTGGACCCGATGGACATTGGCGACACCACATCAAGTGCAATCGGTGGAAATATTTTTGATTGCCTTTATCAATACCATTATCTAAAGCGTCCCTACCAGTTGATCCCAAATCTTGCGGCCGCAATGCCCACGGTGAGTGAAGATAGCCTGACCTACACCATTCCCATTCGGGACGATGTGGTTTTCTTTGACGATGAATGTTTTAAAGCGACCTCAGGCAAAGGCCGGGGACTCACTGCCGCCGACTTCATCTATGCATGGAAACGTATCGCCAATATTAAGAACGTATCGAAAAACTGGTGGATATTTGATGGCCGCATCGTAGGCTTTGATGAATTTCGAGAATATACCAAAACGATAAAAGACAAAGCCGATGTCGACTACTCAAAACCGGTCGAAGGCCTGGTCGCGTTAAATGATCACCTACTGCAGATCAAACTCAAAAAGCCATGGCCACAGCTGCAATTCATGCTTGCGCATTTACCCACGGCACCCGTTCCACACGAAGCAGTCAATCATTATGGTGAAGAAATCCTGAACCATCCTGTCGGCACCGGGCCCTTCATATTGGAAGACTGGAAAAGAGGCAGCAAAATCATCCTTTCACGAAATCCAACTTTTCGTGATGAACGCTATCCAAGCGAAGGCGAACCAGGTGACAAGGAAGCAGGATTGCTCACAGATGCCGGCAAACGACTTCCATTGATTGATCGTGCAGAATTCCTGGTGATCCAAGAAGACCAACCCCGCTGGCTCAAATTCATGGCTGGTGATCTTGACGTTGCCGGTATTCCCAAGGACTCATTTGACAAAGTCATTAATACAAATCGGCAACTGACACCTGAGATGCTGGCCAAGGGAATCATTCTTACAAAATACCAGACTCCTTTGACACTCTGGTACGGCATCAATATGGAAGATCCCATACTTGGAACCAATCTTCCACTTCGACGCGCCATGAATCTAGCCTTAAACCGTAAGGAATACATCAAACTTTTCGCAAACGACCGAGCCATTCCGGCCCGCGGCATCCTGCCAGCCATGTTCGGCGATTTTAATCCAGAGCTCGTCAGCCCATACATTAACTATGACCCCCAAAAGGCTAAGCAGTTATTAGTCGAAGCACAGCGCATCCATGGCGGACCACTTCCTACAATTACCATGACCATGGGTGGAACAGATTCCACCGCCAGACAAATTGGGCAATATCTCACTCGTACCTACAAGGCGGTGGGCCTTAATTTTCAGGTGGAATATATGGACTGGCCAACATCCCAGGACAAGGTCAAAAACAAGAGTGCACAGATTTATGCCATGGGCTGGTATGCCGACTACCCTGACTCTGAGAACTTCCTGCTCCTGTTCTACGGTCCTAATGGATCACCAGGCCCCAACAACATGAATTATAAGAATGCGGAATTCGATGAACTTTTCGAGCAAATGGGCACCATGCCTAGTTCACCGGAGCGTAAGGCACTCGTGCAGAAGATGGAGCAAATGGTTATCGAGGATCTGCCCTGTATCCTAACCTCGCACCCTATTGCATTCGCATTACACTACAACTGGGCCCTGAACCGCAAACCCCATGTCTTTGGCGAGGGTCATTTAAAGTACGGTAATATTGACGTCGAACGACGTCACAAAGCTAAAACAGGTTGACATGTGGAACTACGTTGTTCGTCGTCTACTCTACACCCCATTGATCGTCATCGGGGTTCTGCTCGTCACCTTTCTCCTGTTCGTTGTTGTACAAGGTGACCTTTCTACCGAGATTGCCGGCCGATCCGCATCAGCCGAAACAATCGCCGAGATTCGGGCCGAGTATGGATGGGACAAGCCGCTATTCATTAATATCGAGGGGATGAAACAACATGGGATTGAAGCATTATTTGACTCGCAGTTCGTCAAACATTTCGTAGACACCGTCACCTTTGACTTTGGCAGAAGCCGGGCAAGCAAACAACGAATTTCCGAATTACTATGGGACGGCGCCGGACCATCCCTGTGCCTCACCCTCCCCATGTTTGTCGGACTTCTTTCAACCTCGCTCAGTATTGCCCTGATCATTGCTTTTGCGAGGGGCACCATCTGGGACACGATATTGGTTGTCATCTGCGTTCTTGGAATGAGCCTGCCATCATTGGCATTCATCCTTTTGGGTCAATATTTTCTGGCGTATAAACTCGGGTGGTTCCCTATTTTTGGATACGAGCCCGGCTGGTCCGGTGCCAAGTTTCTGACCTTACCTGTACTCATCGGCATCATTGCAGGACTTGGGTCTGATGTCCGGTTCTACCGGACCGTCATGTTGGATGAAATCCGTGCCGACTATATTCGTACAGCCTACGCAAAGGGTGTAAGCACCCGTCGCGTCCTTTTCGTACACCTACTAAAGAACGCGCTCATTCCTGTGATCACGAGCGTTGTCCTAGCCATTCCATTTCTATTTTTGGGTTCACTACTCTTGGAACGTTTCTTCGGCATCCCAGGCTTGGGCTACATGATGATCGAAGCCATCGGTAATCGTGACTTCAAAGTCATTAGCGCAATGACCTTCATTATTTCAGTTCTTTTCGTCTTCGGTAACTTGGCAACCGATATCTGTTATGCCCTCGTCGACCCAAGGATATCGCTACATTGAACGCCATCACCGCCACCGCCGCTGATATTCCTGAAACGCCCACACGTGGCCTGTGGGCGGATGCGTGGCGGCGGGTATTTAGAAACCGCCTGGCCCTGTTCATGTCCCTGATCGTATTACTCTATGTGCTGGTTGCACTTTTTGTTGCGTTCGGATGGCTCGCAAATGATTGGGATCAATCCGTGGGCGGCTCCTATGAACCGCCCTCCACTACGAATATGCTTGGAACGGACATCTTTGGATTATCCGTGCTACGAAAAACTCTCTATGGCACAAAGATTTCCATGACCGTCGCACTTGTTGCCGCACTGATTTCACTAGCGATTGGCGTTCCACTGGGGGCAATGGCCGGCTACTTCCGGGGTATTGTTGATGAGATCATCGTATGGATTTATTCAACCCTAAGTTCTATTCCCGGACTGCTACTGGTCATGGCATTCGCTTTCGTCTTGAAAGACAAATCACTATTTGGCCAACCACTACGTGGCATTACCGTGGTCTATTTGGCATTGGGCTTGACAAGTTGGGTCGGAATCTGTCGCCTTATCCGCGGGGAAGTGATCAAACACAAGCAACGTGATTATGTCGCCGCGGCGAGAGCCTATGGTTGTCCGCGCTGGCGAATCATTCTTCTGCACCTGATACCAAACGTTTCTCACCTTATTCTTATAGATTTTTCGCTTCGGTTCGTCGGATTTATCCATGCAGAAGTAATCCTCAGTTTTCTGGGCCTCGGTGTTAAAGATGAACCATCGTGGGGTGTCATGATTGATGACGCCCGCCTCGAGCTTTCTCGTGACGTATGGTGGCAGATGGCTGCGGCTACTGCTGCAATCTTTGTTGTGTCACTTGCACTCAATATTGTCAGCGATGCATTACGAGATGCATTGGATCCAAAATTGCGAGAATAGAGTTCAATGATCGAAACACCACTAATCGAAATCGAGGATCTCGCCATTAGTTTTCCTACCGGTGATGATCGACCAGGCCATCGTCGCCGTGTGCGGGCTGTCCACAATCTGAACCTGTCGATTTATAAGAAACAAACCGTCGGGGTTGTCGGGGAATCGGGTTGCGGCAAATCGGTGACGGCCCTATCGATTCTCAAACTGGTTCCACAGCCGCCTGGAAAGTACGAGTCAGGCCAGATTATATGGCAGGATGACGCTGGACAGAATTGCAATTTACTTCAAATGACGGAAAAGCAGATTCGTGCCATTCGTGGAAATGAGATCGCCATGATCTTTCAGGAGCCCATGACCAGCCTCAACCCGGTCTATACGATTGGGGACCAGATCATGGAAGCAATTCTCCTACATCAGAATGTTGACCGTCGTCAAGCCATTCAAATTGCTGCGGATGCACTTGATGATGTTGGCATTGCAGATGCGGTTTCTCGACTAAAAGAGTACCCACACCAACTTTCCGGTGGCATGCGTCAACGCGTCATGATAGCAATGGCCTTGGCATGTCAACCACGACTACTGCTGGCCGATGAACCTACAACCGCATTGGATGTGACCATACAGGCACAAATCCTGGAACTCTTGCGGGAACTTCAAGACAAACGTGGCATGGCGGTCATGCTGATCACACATGACCTGGGAGTGGTTGCGGAAAATGCCGATGTCGTGGCGGTCATGTATGCTGGCAGGATTGTCGAATATGGTTCGGTCCATGCCGTGTTCGCCCAACCACTACATCCCTATACCCAAGGATTATTCAATTCAATGCCACGCCTTGGGAACCAGAATCACAGGCTCTCGACCATTCCCGGGAATGTACCCAACCCGGCCAACTTCCCGCCCGGATGCCCTTTTCATCCACGATGCGAAACCGTAGATGCAGACCCTAAGTGCTCCAGTGATGACCCACCATTATTGGAGGTTCAAGAGGAACATTGGGTCGCCTGTTGGCATACACCGGGTTACAATACGGGTCGGCAAACTAGGCCAAAGGTGGAATATCGACGAGAAGAAGCGGAAGTAATCTAAATGGGAAAAACACTCGACTTGGGAATACGTATCGAACTACTACCGATGGATCCGCACTGCCAGAACATCTCGCTGGGACTCTATCGGCGTAGCTGCGGCGGAATCCCTGAGGTTAAAGTACATACCTACAGCAACGTAGAGCAAGCGGCCGGTCGAGTTACATTTATTCGCCAAGCTCTAATCCAAATGCTTGGCCTAGTAAAATCGCCCGAAAATCCTGAATGGTTACGGTTTACTTGCCGTACCATGCATGAGCGGGCTCTTAAGAGGGCATTTCTTGATCTGTGCAAGATCGAAACAGGAGCCCCCCTCACGCCTAAACCACTTACCGCTTTTGACAAGAAAGCCGATTGCAACCTCACCGTCGCCAACTTGGACGATGGTCTATATGAAATGAAATCCGAACAACCAACCGAAGCTGGTGCCAAGCGGGCAGCTGCCCTTGCTCGGGGATTCATCAAACTTTTTGAAATTGAAGCTGGAGACGGCGGTAAAGACCGCATTGTTTTCCCCTGCCGCACCAACCATGACCCAATAATTGGCGCACTGATGTATCGTGCTCAAAACGTGCGTAGTGCCATGAAGGAAGAAGAGGAAGCAGCCACACGTGGAGTTCTTTCAGCACCAAGCCAACAGAACTGACGGCCACTACTTCAGCAGTTAGTTGAAGTGGCCACATACTCCAAAACTTCGTCACAACATATTTTCGAATTTACCCCGCAACCAAAGCACCTTGACACGTGCCGGTTGACATCATCCCCTCGCGATCATATCATTAACCTTTAATTCACAAGCACTTAGATATAATTCAGATAATCAGTTGAGATTTTTCGGAATGGTCGCAATGCAGAACACCGGCGCTAATCAAGACCAGGATGACACGAATAAATCTAGTCCTGATAAGGAATTGCGCAATTTGGCACGGTTCTTGGCCGCTTGGTGTGACGCCGTAGGTATTCATCCATCGGACTTGGCTGAGCGGGCTGAGCAGATCAAACAGCGTTGGCTTGATGAAAATCTCCTAACTCCTTCAGAAATAAAGCGTTTTGGAAGCAGCCGCCCTCACTTTTACCGCCTGCTCAAAGGACAGATTCCGATCGAATACAACGATCGCGATATGCTGCAGTACCTCAGCGAAATCTTTGAGATCGACGTAGTACAACTGTTCGATACGCTGGCCGATCGTGTGTGGCCAACCGTACATTTGGCACCTGACGACTATATCGAGGCCCCGCTACAAGACCCTGTTGCCAGTGGTGCTCGATACCTGTTCCCGCCAGAACAACTGGCCAGTTGTCCCATGCATCATCTATACCTTGAACTTGATCCCGGTGGGACCTCGGGCATGCACCGCCACTTTTCCGGTACCGAGATGATGAGGCTCGACGAGGGTGGCACGGTCGCCGTCAAGTTCCCCTCACGCACCACCAATCAGCAGCAAGTAACTTTGAAGCAGGGTGAAGTCGTGTTTTTTGATGCGACCCTACCCCACCAGGTGGTCAATGAGTCTGGCAGGCAGGCTCGATTATTTATTAGCCGCAACTATGACTTCGATGTTGCATCACCAGGTACACATGACATGTCGGATATAAACCAAGAGATGTGAAACGAGGATGTCATGCATCAGAACACCCATACCGTAGAGTCAATGACCAGTAGACAACGTGTTCTGGCAGCTTTAAGGCGCGATCCAGTCGACCGCACACCTGTATGCAACCCCACGTCCGTTGCAACGGTTGAATTGATGGATCTGGTCGACGCTCACTTTCCGCAAGCCAACCGTGACCCGCACAAAATGGCCCGCTTGGCCGCAACAAGCTATACGGAACTTGGCTTTGACACCGTGATGCCTGTTTTCAGCATTATCCAGGAGTCGTCTGCACTTGGCTGTAAGATCCAATGGGAAGGAAAGGACAACTGGCCAACTGTAAAGATGAATGAACCCATCTGGTTAGAACCCGAGGACATTGCGATCCCTGATAATTTGTGCACCCATCCCGACACCAAGTGTGTACTTGATGCGATCAGGATACTCCGCAAGGAGTTCGGTGATGACGTTGCCATCATCGGCAAGACCATGGGGCCATGGTCAATGGGATATCACTGTATGGGTGTTGAAAGATTTCTATTGATGTCCTTGGATGATCCAGACAAGACACGCCGCTGTCTGGACAAATTCAAGGAGTCGACCATCCTGTTTGGCCAAGCCCAGATCGATGCTGGCGCCGATGCCCTGACCCTTCCGGACCATGCAACCGGCGATCTGGTGAGCGGCGAATACTACGAACGTTACCTGCGGGACATGCACATTGAGTTCACCGAGGAACTGAAGATTCCACTCATATTGCATATCTGCGGCAAGACGGAAGACCGGATGGAATACATCTCGCAGACCGGGATGGCTGCTTTTCACTACGATTCAAAGAACAACCCCTGCAACTCGATGGATATCTGCAACCACCGAATCTCGCTTGTGGGCAACATCAATAATCCGCAAACGCTTTATTCAAAGGGACCGGAGGAGGTCCATGCAGAAGTGAAAGAAAATCTAGAAGCTGGAGTTCAACTAGTCGGACCCGAGTGTGCCATTCCACTGCAAACCTCAATTGAAAACTTAAAAGCAATTCCAGCAGCTGTCCGTGAATGGCACAAGGAACAGGCAGCACGTAATTAACCCATAACCTTAAAGGCAATAGATGGAGTATTTTTAATGGCCGAACTTAGTGATATTGCAAATGAATTCGCCCGTGGAGAAATTGATGAGTTCATCGAGAACGAAGATGAGCGTAAGGAGATCATTGACCTCTACGCCGCCGCCTCACCTGATATGCAGGATATCGCGGCCACGGTGCTTGAGGGTGATAATGATAAATCTGATGAGTTGACCAAGCAGGCGCTCGATAATGGCGTCACAGCGCTAACGGTCATGGACGATGGTTTGATTGCAGGAATGGCCATCGTCGGCATCAAATTTCGAGAGAATTTCATCTTCGTACCTGAGGTACTTGCTTGCGCCCGCGCCATGAAAGCCGGGATGGCTCATATCGAACCGATTCTCTCAGCGTCAGGGGTTGAGCCTATCGGCAGGGTCCTCATGGGCACCGTCAAGGGCGATCTACACGACATCGGCAAGAACCTGTGCATCATGATGCTGCGTGGTGCCGGATTTGTCGTTATTGATCTTGGTGTTGACACATCTCCTGATGATTTTCTTGAAGCAGTGGACAAGGAAAACGCCAACCTGATCGGCATGTCAGCTCTACTCACGACCACAATGCCCAACATGGGGAAAACAATTGAACTGTTCATCGATGAAGACAAGCGGGATGACGTGAAATTCATGGTTGGAGGCGCCCCGGTAACCCCTGAGTTCGCTGACGACATGGGCGCTGACGCCTATGGTGACAGTGCAGTTGA
>CEVA01103131.1_pt1 | contig 11679 bp, 9 predicted proteins | sample 361521 | NCBI WGS metagenome assembly CEVA01 (sample SAMEA2622823, study PRJEB7988) | marine metagenome | isolation source: saline water (ENVO:00002010), including | reverse complement strand
CCACCACAACCCCGTCATCATCACCCACTACAGCATCACCCGGTCGTACCAGCACACCACCACATTGGATAGCATCGTTGACCTGCCAAGGCCAAAATTCTGCTGGCCCCTGCTTCGCAGTTGTATTCGCAGCGTAAACCGGAAAACCATAACCCTTGAGAGTCTTACTGTCCCGAGCTGCACCGTCGGTCACCAAACCTCCGGCCTTCAGCTGCATCATACGCATGAATTTGATATCGCCGCCAATAGAACTGTATTCCCAACCCAGTGCATCTATGACCAATACTTCCTCTGGACCGCAAAGCTCTATGGCCACGTATTCTGCAGAATCAGACCCCTTGGGTTTATCGGCCGCCAAGTCAGGCCTATGGGGCACAAACCGCAAAGTAACAGCCCTTCCAGACATGTGCTGGCCTTGCTGCAACGGCTTAGCGCCATGGATAAAGCTCATAGGCCAGCCCATTACCCAAAGACCGTCTATCAATGTCTGAGTTGGAATCGTCCGTAGGACCTCCAGCGTTTCACTGGAGATTAGTTTAGTGTCGGGCATGTTTGCACACCTTATTCATCGATATTTAAGACCAAGTTAATCCGCTATTAATTGATCCAAATGGTACTCGGTATCTCCCAAGTTCGCCTCGGCCAATTTGGCCCGATTGGAGTACAGCTGCATATCATGTCCAGAGGTGAAAGCGATCTCCCCCAATATGGAATGCCCTGTCATGGTAGATAGGCGGCTTAGTGTTCCAGATTGGGCTTTTGCCATAGAGATTTCATCTCTAGCAGGTAGGCTTTGATCCAACTTCCATGCAGCTTGGTAGGTCAAAAGTCGATTAGTATCCAGGGCAATTTTCAGGTCAGCGCAACGGTGTTGGACTGACTGCGAACGGCCTATTTCCATCTGATCTTTGGCATATGCCACTACCATCTCCAGCACTTTGTGAGAACGGCCCAGGGTCTCCGCACATTGAATCACCGTGGCACGTTGGACTGCCAATTCTAAAGCGACACGCCCTTCGGCAATCTCTCCTAATATTGCGTCGTCTGACAGTGATACATCGTGGAACTCAACCATGCATTGAGGATAATTGGCGATGGATTCCATACCGGTCATGATTACACCTTCTGCACCAGTATCTGCGAGCACCAGCGTCGTATCTGGCCAAGCTCCGATTGCAGGTCGAGTGGCGCAGATGATGTGGTCAGCCAATCTGGCGTGTCGGACGAATGAGCTCTCACCGCTGAGTACCAATCCACTGCTCTGGGAGAAGGTCTCCAACCCGTCACCTCTGGCTACAGTCAAAACGATTTCGCCTTTTATCATGCCAGGAAGCAGGTCTTTTTTTTGCCGGTCATTGCCGCCATAGAGAATGACATAAGCTGCCAATACCGAAGACGTGAGCAACGGCCCGGGAGCCAATGCTCGGCCAAGTTCCTCGAATAATATTGCCTGGTCTGTGAATGGACGATCTAAACCGCCATAATGCTGGGGAAGGCAAATACCAAGCCATCCCAATTCTGCCATCTTCTCCCACAGGTCTGGTATGTGGCCGGTCCCGGAATTCTCAGCCTCTCTCACCAATGATGCTGGGCACTCCCGATCAAGGAACTCTCTGGCTGAGTTCCGTAATATTTTTTGTTCTGATGTCAATCTAAAGTCCATAGGTCACATATCATTTAGAGGCATTCCGAGTGCCTGCTGAGCGATGATATTACGGTGCATATCTGAGGTGCCTGATTCGCTCAAGTTCAGAGATTCCCGGTAAATCCCCTCTATGTTGCCCAATAACGGTACCATCGGAGAGCCGTTACGCAAGGTAGCATATGGGCCGAGAACCTCCATAGCCATCTCCGCAAATCGGAGCCGCTCTTCAGAAGCAAACAGCAATGCTGCAGAAGACTCGGCGATAGCAACAGCCCCAACACTCTGCAGCCAAGCCACATTCCAACAAAGCAGCTTCATTGTCATCATGCCTAAACGCCGTTGGGCCAGTTGGTGACGGACCAGTGGGTGCTCGGCTAAGGGTTGACCACCGTCCGGCGCAGAACCGTAGCAGAAATCCGTGAAGTCGTCGAACACACGTTGGATGGAACCATATCGGCGTAATCCAGTCCTTTCATAATTCGGCGAATATATAGTCTGATGCAACCCCTGGTGTTCTTCTCCGATAAGGCAAGAATCCGATACACTGACATTCTCGAAGTGAATTTTCGCCGCTGTTTGGCCATTTATTGATGGGAAAATTTCTAATCTGATCCCGGAGGTTTTCATATCAACGATGACGTGGCTGACATCTTGGAAACCATCCCCGGTCCGAACCAGCAAATACATATAATCCGCGTGATCTGTATAACTGTTGGATATACTACAGCCGTTTAAAATGTATCCGGCGCCGTCACGCTCTGCGGATGGTAAGCCATTAGATTCTTCAACGGTATCAAGCCCATGGCAAAATTCGATCTCTCCCTTCGCAATGAGTTCCAAATAAAGATCTTTTTGGACCTTATTTCCGAAAGCCATGATAGCCGGAGCCACCATAGTTAACCCGCAAGCCCCACTCTCCAATATTAGGTGATAGCCTAGCTCTTGATCCAGAATACCCTGCTCGATGGGTCCTTTACCGCCGCCACCATATTCTTCGGGCAATCCGACAGCCAACCAGTTTCTGGCAGCAAGTTTGCGGTTTATCTCCCTAGAAAACTGATATTGAACTTCGGAACGCCCTCCAAAGATCTGCTGCCTCTCTATCGGGACTTCAACACTAAGAAATTGCCCAAGCGCTTCTCTAAAAGTAGATTGATCAGAAGTGAGATCGAAATTCATATCTCTACTGGGACGGGGCACAAGCTCGAATGATCTTCAACGCCTGTTCTTTCGCGCCGTCTCCAATGAACCGAGGCGACACTATCGGCAGCGTTATCCCCGCTTTACGGTATTCAGACAGATTCTCGCGTACTTCGTCGACGGTGCCTACGAGCCCAATCTTATCTATGAGAGCGCCTGGCACCAAGTTGAGTGCCTCTTGAGTGTTGCCCGACTGCCACGCGATTTTGACCTGATCAAGCTCGTCTGGAAAGCCAGCGTCTACCATCAACCTACGGTAGCGAGGGAACCGACCGGCATAAGACGCAATTGGCTGTCTCATCAGATCCCTGGCCTCTTCTCTATTATCTGATACGGCGCATGGAAGCAGGCTCGTGACCTCAACGTCATCAGGGGAGCGACCCGCGTTATGGGCGCCGATGGCCACATGCCGGGCCGCTGTTGCTGCGTGATCCAGAGTGCACCAAGTGAGAATAGCGCCTTGGCTGATCTCACCACAGACCTCTAGCATCTTGGGAAAAACAGCAGCCACATAGATCGGGATCTCCTTCCGCAAAGGTTCAAACCACAAGTCGAAATGATCTATGTTGTAAATTTCACCGGTGTAGTTGACGTCTGAATCCCTAAGGATTCCCCTAACAACGTCAACGCACTCACGCAACCGCTGGACAGGGCGGGTGAATTCCAGCCCGTGTTCTGGCTCAACCTGAACTTTGTGACTCGTACCCATGCCCAAGATGAACCGACCATCAGAAAAGTAGTCAACCGAGGCGGCCGCCATGGCGATGGTCGGCGCAGTCCGTACGAATACACTGGTGATACTGGTACCCAATTTTATCTTCTCTGTCGCCACAGCACAGGCAGTCAATAAAGAGAACTGGTCGCCACCGTGACCCTCAGCGACCCAGGCAGATTCGTAGCCGAGTTCCTCGGCCACTTTCACGCACTCAACTATGTCCTGAGGAGACATTCCCCCAGAGAAACCGACTCCGATTCGCTCCATTTCTTGTCCTCTGTAAAGATAGGTCCGTAAAGACTGGTTTAAGAGACTGGCTTGGTAGCTTGGCTTCCACACCTCTCGAGGGTCTATGATATGCCATAGAGTCGCAGAGCTGTAGCCCCGTAGAGGCCTAAAGAATCTTATGTGGCGTCGACAAATATCCTTCTCAGGTCAGATCTAACTCACTTTGATACCCAAATCAGCCATCGTCTATAGCAGATACCGTTGGATAGTCATCTGTACGTGGCTGTTCTCCAGCGTGTCTTCCTTCATGGTCCTGAATACGCTAGGTATTTTACTGCCTGCAATGAGCGCTGAACTGAGCCTTTCACCTAGCCAACAAGGTCTGCTGGGTTCGGCATCACACTGGGGTAATATCGCCCTGGCCATACCTCTCAGTTGGATGACTTCTCGACTTTCTCCCAAGTTACTTACGGCTGCTGCCATCACGCTGGCAACTTTGAGCCTGTTCTTACAAGCCTGGGCACCGATATTCATCGTATTGTTAATCGGGCGGCTCCTATTCGGCATCGGAAACATCGCACAACAACCGGCCCGCGCACTTCTAACACGCCAGTGGTTCCCTTCAAAGGAAGTAATATTCGTCAACGGACTATCCAATGTCTTCTTTGGTCTGGTAGTCGGTGGTGGGTTGGTTCTAGCCCCGGTGATATTGGACTTAACGGATGGCGACTGGCGGAAGACACTAAGAATATTCGGGTTTTATTTCATCGGAATCACAATCTTGTGGCTCATTCTGGGTAAAACGCGGACCAACGAGGCCGATCAAGATATCGTTGTCCCGAATGGATTGGAGGTGATAAAAGGAGCCCTTGGACATCGAGACCTGTGGATTGGCGGGGTAGGTTTTACAGGGGCAACAATGTCATTAGGCGCTTTCTTGGCTTTCTACCCCACGCTGATGCTAGAAGAATACGACATCTCACTGAGACTTTCCGGGGGAATCTTAGCTTTGGGGGTGATAACCGGCGGAGTTGGTGGATTGGCCATTGCCTGGGCAGCATCCACCACCCGAAGGGAAGGGAATTTCCTCCAATGTCTGGGTATCCTGATGATTGCTACCAATATTGGAATGATCCTTAATGGGTCAGTACCAGCATTGTTCATATTATCGTTTTTCAACGGCGTTGCTTGGGCATTTTTCCCAATCTTGGTCACAGTCCCGTTTCACCTACCCAGAATCCGTCCTCGAGAACTGGCAGTGGCATTTGCATTCACCATGATGATGACATCATTAGGGACATCTTTGGGGCCGCTGTTCACAGGGATAATCCAAGAGGTATCTGGCAGCCTAAAAACCGCTCTTTTCATGATCAGCTTCACATCGATAAGCCTGATCATAGCTGGTACTACTTTGAGTTTCAGATCCCAGCAAACGGAATCCTAAGTAGATATACCCTACTCCAGAACCCCATCTTCTTCCAAAGACTTGTACTCTTCCTCGGTCAATCCAATCAGATCCTTTAATACATGGCTGGTATGTTCTCCGAGCAAGGGAGCTGGGGTTTCAAGGCTGCCAGGACTCAGAGAAAGCAGCATTTCACTAGTATCGGTGGCATAAGGGCCAATCTCCGGATGATCCAGCCATTCGAAATGGCCGCGATATTGCAACTGGGCATCATCAAACAGATCTCGGCAGTCATTTACCATCCCAGCGGGCACTCCAGAACTCTGCAGCGTTTCCATAAGAGCACCGGCCTCCCAGGATCTGGTCCAATCGGTGAGCAACCTGTCTAACTCATCTTCATTGGCTTTTCTATTGAGAAGAGTGTCGAAATCAGGATTGTAGGGCCAGCCGTTACTGTCTGGTGAGACAGTACGTTGCAGACCCTCCCAGTGCTCATCAGAGAAACATCCTAAAGCAATCCACCGGTCATCACCGGCACACGGGTAGACACCATGGGGCGCTGCGCCGGGGTCTCTATTGCCTGCTCGGGCTTGTTCCCGGCCATTGACCGCATAATCCAGCAACACCGGAGCTGAGAAGTGCAGCGTCGTTTCCAACTGAGACATGTCTATGTGAACACCTTCGCCCCTTCGCCTGCTACGGTCTAGGCCGGCAAGGATTGCAGCAACCGCAAACCTAGGCACTATAAAGTCAGTGTAAGCGCCATAGGGGTTGACCGGATCGCGGTCAGGCCAGCCAGTTAGGTTGGTCAGTCCCACGAGAGATGACAACACAGGGCCAAAACCGGGCTGCCGTTCCATTGGCCCGCCACGTCCCATCATGGAGGTACTGAACAGGACGATCCCTGGGTTAACTTCCTTGAGTTGATCAAAACCCAATTCCCAGTTTTCAAGAGTACCCGGAGTAAAATTCTCTGTAACCAGATGAGCCCACCTGGCCATGCGAAGCATCAGCTCGCGGGCCCTTGGGTGGCGCATATCGACGGTGATGCCCATCTTATTGGCGTTATAACTAGCGAAGTACCCACTTCGGTTGATTCCTGGAATCCCATCTTTGAACGGCGCTGCAGCACGGAGAGTACCTGGTCGTTTCACCGACTCAACACGGACCACATTTGCCCCATATTCCCCAAGGTATTTGGTGGTCATTGGACCAACAGCGACCCAGCAGAAGTCCAGTACATTCACTCCATCCAGCGGCTTTCCAACGTCGGTTGTTCTGTTGGTACGTCGTTGAGAAGTCATTAAATTACACCGCCGCGTTTCAAGGTTTCCAATTCGAGAGATGACAGTCCCATTTCTTCCTGGTATATCTGGATATTGTGCTCACCGATCAACGGCGGGCGCCGGTAGACGCCAGCTATATCGCTACCGTCGCCCGACTTGATGAAGGCTCCTGGATACCGAACTGACTCCTTAAGTTCAGGGTGGTCCAGCTCTCTGAAATATCCTCTAGCGTCCAACTGTGGATGCCCTTCTAGAGCGGAGGGTGTAGCGACCGGGAATAGTAGTATCCGGCGATCCAGGCTTCCCTGGACCAATTCAGCCCTGGTGTGGCCTCTAAAGAAATCTCCCAGAGGTCCACCTAGTTGAGCCATCAGTTCCGGGGTTATGGCACCATATCCCATCTTCTCCCAATCGATAGCATCCAGATCTGAAGTATCGAATCTATCTTCTTTCATCCAGGCCAATAGGGCCCGTGTACTATAAGCAACAGTCCCACCTTGGACCATGTAATTTACATAACCGTCCTTGCAAGGCCAATTTATTCTTACTCGATTCTCGCCGGAAGTCTGCCGGTAAACTCCCATTCGTTTGAGGATTGCCCCCTCTATGTCCCATATCTGAGGCGCATGGGCCAAAGTCTTAGCCACGGCCTGCTGACAGGAAACGTCCACATATTGTCCCTGCCCGCTGGTGACCCTGTAGGTGTGAGCCAGCATAGCAGCAGTAGCCCCAGCAGCCCCCCCGTGGAGATAAAAATGTGGAAAGCTTATCCGGACAGGAGCTCGATCATCGTCTCCAGTAAGATACATGAACCCGCCTAGAGCCATGCCGACGATATCAGAGGCTTGATAGTTGGAATACGGGCCGTCCTGGCCAAATGGAGTGATGGACACCATGACCAGTCTTGGGTTTATAGCCGATAGTTGTCCATAATCCAGGCCCAAGTTTTCGAGGTAACCTGGAGCGAACGATTCAATTAGAAAATCTGACTTGGCAACAAGTTTTCTGAGGAGATCCTGCCCATCTCTGTTTTCTAAGTCCAGCGTTATACTTCGCTTATTGGCGGCATAAGCCCACCAGAAGAGACTCTTCTCTGGGTTCGGATCATCACCATGAAACGGTCCAACGTTGCGAGCTGGGCTGCCTCCAGGAGGTTCCACTTGAACCACATCAGCGCCCATGTCCGCCAGTATCTTTCCGGCGAGCAGACCTCGTTCATCACACAGGTCTAGAACCCTGTAAGGATCTAGTAGAAAATCAATTCCCCCTTGAGCTACGGACATCTTTACTCCAACCACGTCCAAATATAGTTATAGCCAATCCGCGTGTATTGTAGTGTCCATCGCAGTTTCGTCAACCGCCAACCCGTCCGACAGGAAAAGGTTACTCACTTGTATGGATAAACTGACGGCTGTAGGATGTGAATATAGGTTTGCAAAGAGATTAGATAATAATGGCAACTAGAACAAATTGGTACAGTGATCATCCGGCTGCTTGCACTTGCGCTTATTGCAATGAAAAGCGGACGATGCAGCCTGAACAGGGCAAGATTGGACGCAACGCTAAGTGCCCGTGTAATAGCGGTAAGAAATACAAACGTTGCCACGGGAAATAGAGTTTGGAAACACACCGTTGCTTAAAAAGACCTCCCGAAATATTTCGGGGGGTCTTTTGATTCTTCAGATCTTTTTCTGTATACAAGTCCGCTGTCGTTCTATCTTAATCACTCAAAATGGAGAGTTTGATGTCGTAGTTGGCTAACTCCCCACCTAGGATGTAATCCGGATGAGGCCCAGCGTGCGACTCGCGGAACGAAGCACTCTTGGTCCAATTTATAAAATCGTCTTCAGATTCCCAGCGGGTAACCACCAAATAAACTTCGTGATCGTCTTCTTTTTGAAGTTTCCACAATTCAAAACTCTTGAAGCCAGGTTCGTTTTGAACGCTCCCTCGCTTGCTGAAGACCTCTTCTAAATCGTCTCCGTGGCCGGTCTTAACCATGATTCTATTGGTAACTGAATACATATGCTCCACACAATACCGATGATCATCCTATTGTAATAGCTCTCTGACCTGAACCAATTCTCTTCCGATTCAAAATTAAGAGCAATCCCGACGGTTGGTTAACACTAAAACACGAATAGGTGCAAAAGCAGTCCCACAATCCCACCAATAACGGCTCCAACGGAACCGGATTTCATACCGATCTCCATCATTACTCCGCAAGAGAGAACCTCGCGGTGTCGGTATTCGGGATCTAGTGCTTTAGGCATGCGAAAAACCAGATCTCGGCGGACCAAGAACGTGACCAAGGCAAATAGAACTCCGCCGGTGACACCGCCAATGATAATGGCTACCATTTCCGCCTCCGGTCGCTTCGTTTCCTAAAGATTGTAGAATGCAGTCGCAATGCCACATAATTCTAGTTGGGCCAACACAGTGAATTCAACGCAATAGATACCCTGCTTAAGCTGATGTCGCTCAAGTCCCGTTCGGACTACCCTCAGTTCAAACGTAAACCCTCTGGTGGTAATCGGAGTCGTTTAAGGGGTCTGGTCGTATAACTTAGGGAAACCGATATTATTTGCTCATTGGTACTGTATTATTGGCCTTATAAATGGTTCGTATGAATGTCTAAACTGTTGGTAATGAGCTAGCGTGATGTTATAGCCATTACTGTTCAGAGTTCGATCCACGATTTAGGGTCACGTATTAGATACTTTCGTCGATCATGAAAAAGCTTTAATATTCGCTAATTCAATTTCAAGGAGTTATTAGACTATGCCTTCGTTAGTAGGACAGAGGACATTTAATTTTTCATTCATCGTTTCGGCTGATAAAGAAAAAGAGTGGGATGAAGCTTTCGAAAGTCATGCGACATGGATGCGCGAGACGCACTGCTTGGCAGTTAAAGCGAACCCAAATTATGGAATGCTAGGAACCCTTGTCGACTACTACGTGTCCAAAGCACCTGAGATGAACAATCCATTGGATCCGACTGAAGGAACCTCTGGAAACCTAATTTATACGTTAAATGAAGTGTATACCCGAGTTGAAGGAACGGAAGCTCACATGGAAGCGGCTCCTTCTTGGGAGTCCTTTGAAAAATTCTTAGAGTTGGTCGGAGAATCCAAAGCTACGATGGTTATGCACGGTGAAGTAATCCAATCGATGTAATCAGAGTTAATGGTTCATCATAGCCACTATCCAACATGAAATGCCCTCCCAAGTCGTACAAGTGATGTTGTCGCTTGGGATTGGGCAGGGTTGCTAGCCGGTGAGTCTTCGTCATGGAATTTTAATACCGGGGTCATTAGACCCCAAAAGTACCTTGTGGATACTCTCCCTCAGTCTGTACGTCTTTACATCAACGACTACGTGCCATATTCAGACGTTTTTAAACTTCCAACGTGTAGGGAAAAGCTGGATTTACTCCCCTCCATGGGCCCTTATACTACTATCATGAACGGCATCAGCCGTTATTGATTCTAATTAATTTCTTGCACCTATGTATTCAACTGTTCGCAGATTAATCTTATTAGTCTCTTTGTTATGTTGGAGCCTTGCTTGTGGCGGAGGGCAATCCTCTGACCAGCTGGTTCGCTCTACAGAAACGATTACGGAAGACCAATCTAGGAAAGAAACAAGTGGTGCAGATCCAATTCCCCCTGGTTCATCAGGTGGTGGCTCGAACATCGTCCCCACTACTCCCGCTAAAGGTGAGATTGCGAACGATGGCACGGAGGGATTATCGACTGCACAGCCGATGCTGAATTTTTTCGATCCGACTGAGGATGGATTCGGCTTCACTAATTTTGCCGGTGGTAGCGGCGCTGCCACCATCCAGGTAAACGACCTGGTGGAGCTATTTGGATCCGACGGTTTATGTATCCCAGGGAACTCGGGCATATGCGAACCATACCCCGGAGTCGACCTTTTCCTTGGACAACTTAACGCTGTGCTTGCTAATGGCCTCTGTTACGGCATAAGCGCCAGTGCCACGAACCATTTTTCCGGCGCCAATATTCTTGGTGGGGTCGGGTGGGAAACAACAGCTTTGGTGGACTTGAATCGAGGCGATGAACTCGATCACTCCATCGCAAAGTTACACATGATGCAGTTCTCTGAAGAATATAGAGCGGTCCTCGATACCTACTTAGACGACCAACCAGATGAGATAGCTAAAGAGTTAATAGCTTCGTTCGAGGACCCAGAGAACGGATCGACTCCTCCATATACCCTGGCCTTATACACAGATGAAGGAGGGCATGCAATCACGCCTATAGGGATTGAAGAGACCGAATCCGGGTATAGGGTATCTGTTTACGATAGCAATTGGCCCAAAGAGACACGATGGGTGGATATCGACGGCGACTCCTGGGAATATCAAGGGTCGGCGGTCTTAATAACTGAGGACAAGAACTCTGGCGGTGGATTATGGACAGGGCAAGGATCTGGGACAATGGCGTTGATTCCGCATACCATTCCCAAGAATGGCTTCGATTGCTTCTTCTGTCAGGAGACCGGTTCTAGTTTATCGAAGAGCACCGGTTCCGTAATCCTGGTGAATGCCCAGAACATAAAGAATACCACCTTCGAAATGGCTTCTGATGACGGCCAAACAATGACTTGGACCACCTTAGGACGCTCAGGAAGTCTCGAATCTGTCAAGACCTATATTCTCCCTTCGCAAAATGAACCTTCGGATGGTGGGAGTGACATCCTAATGGTTGTCGTCCCACCTGAGGTCAATAATTTTGAGGTCAACTTAACTCCCTTATACGGCCCTAAGGAAGAGGTTGAACAGGCCGATTCTTTTGGGCTCGTCCTCGTTGGCCCCGGTATACCAACCACCGTCACGAAAGGACATATTTTGGCAGCCTCAGAGGAGGATTCTACTACTATCATAGATTTCTCCAAAGACCCATTAACTGACACTGTGGTGTTGTCTATCGATTCCGAAAAAGTTGAAACCATCGAGTCTGCGACTATCCAGTCGACAACGTTCATTGAATTGGACAGTGACGAACGGTATGAAGCGATTATCGTTGAAGACGCCCTCGACGATGTCGTGGTGGCACAGAAAGAGACCGCAGAAATAGTTTTTTCACTAAAGACGATTCTCGACGATGTGGAAACTCCATTGAGAACTACTGAAACTGGAGACGGGTTGAGATTCTCTAAATTTTCAGATGGCTCT
>CEVA01220995.1_pt1 | contig 11689 bp, 10 predicted proteins | sample 361521 | NCBI WGS metagenome assembly CEVA01 (sample SAMEA2622823, study PRJEB7988) | marine metagenome | isolation source: saline water (ENVO:00002010), including | reverse complement strand
CACATCCTGACATTAGGACTGGGAACAATCCCGGGGGGCAGGTCAATCGATCGGCAGAATCTTGAGGTCGGTAATTTTCAAAGACTTCTCCTTGGTGGTGTGGCTCGCATTGAGTGAAAGCGTTATACTGAACCAAAGCCGATCACACAGCGTGGAGGACCGATGGAAAAGAGAGCTTTTGGCAATAAGCCCGACCAGCTGAGTATCGTCGCATTCGGCGGTATCGTCATCAAGGACACCACGGAACCCGAAGCCAGCCGTCTCGTCTCTATGGCGATCGACAACGGCATTAACTACTTCGACGTCGCTCCAGGCTACGGAAACGCGGAGGAGTGCCTGGGGCCCGCCCTGGAATCCTACCGGAACGATGTATTCCTCGCGTGCAAGACCGGAAAGCGAGATCGCGCAGGCGCCCGCGAGGAACTCGATCGATCGCTCCAGCGTCTGAGGACGGACCACTTCGACCTCTATCAGCTTCACGCCATGAAATCCTGGGACGACTTCGACCAGGCAACCGGTCCTAACGGCGCACTCGAAACGTTCTACGAAGCTCGCGATAAAGGGGAGGTGCGCTACATCGGGTTCTCTGCGCACTCCGAACCCGTCGCGGTCGCTCTCCTCGAACAGTTGGATTTCGACTCTGTCCTTTTCCCCCTGAACTGGGTCAATTACTTGGAGGCCGATTTCGGACCCCGTGTGGTTCAGGCCGCCGAAGCCAATGGAGCCGGCCGCCTGGCCCTGAAGGCCCTAGCCAAGAGCCGGATTCCCAAAGGGGTCGACAGACCCTTCGAGCGCTGTTGGTACGAGCCCGTGTCCGACCCGGAATTGGCGAGCCTCGCGCTCCGTTTTACGCTCAGTCAACCCATCACTGCGGCGATTCCACCGGGCGATCCCGGCCTTTGGGAAATGGCCGTCCGAATCGGGCAGGATTTCACGCCGATCACGGATGACGAAATCGTAATCCTCAGGGCCAGAGCGACGGAGAACACCCCGCTCGCCAGCGAAGACTGGCTCGTAGAGGCTCGATAGCCTCTCGACGAGGCGGACCTGCGCCAGGTACCTGCCGCCACCGACATGTACCTGTTGTTCGAGGCCCCAGGATCGAAGCGGTAAGTTCCTGTTTTACTTCCACATGAATCACCCTGACGGGTCTCGTATCAATCCCGGGTGCAGGACACCTGCTTCCCGACACGAAATCGGCTACCTTTTTCCTATGACGCGTTACGTCACCCTTCTCCTGTCGTTGGCGCTGGCGGCCTGCAAGCCAATCCCCGATTCGCCCACAGGGCCGGGAACTCCAAGCGGGCCGACCGATTCAGCCGGGCGGCTCGCGTTCGTGGGTTCAACCACCGAAGCGACGCTGCAGGTCCTGGTGGTTTTCCCTGATGGGACAGACCTCGTCTCCCCGATCGGAGGCTCTTTCAACAACGTTGCGCCGGCCTGGTCGGCGGACGGCACGCGAATCGCCTTCGCATCAAACCGGGGATCCTGGGACATCTACACCGTCGATCTTGCAACCGGTCAGGTAAACGCGATCGTGGAGGGGCCCGACAACGAGTTGGCGCCTTCCTGGTCTCCCGACAGATCCCGGATCGTGTTTGAGCGCCGAATGGCCGACGGCAGCTTCGACATCTTCATCGTCAATGCCGATGGAACCAATGAGATCAACGTAACCGACAGTCCGGGGAGCGAGCGAAATCCGTCCTGGGCGCCCGAGGGCCAGCGTATTGCTTTTGAAGGCAGGAGCGATCTGGGACGGTCCATCGACATCATCAAGATCGACGGAACCGATCGTGTCACCGTCACCGGTGGCGAAGGCGAGTGGAACGGCGCTCCCGCGTGGTCCCCGGACGGGTCCCGGATTCTGTTCGAGTCCACCAAGCACCAGGGGACCCTCGGACCGGAGTCGAGCAGGGCCTACGAAGTGTTCGTGATGGACGACGACGGAGCGAACGTCACCCGCGTAACCGGGTTCGCCACCCGAACCCGGACCATCCGTCAGCCATCCTGGTCGCCCGGCGGCACATCGATCGCCTTCGAATCCAGAGACGAAACCCAGTTCGCCAATACCTTCGTGTTTAGAATCTGGACGATGAACATGGACGGCACCGAGGTTCGGGAGATCGCCATAGCAGGAAGTGCCCGGTTCCCTCGATGGTCTCCCAGGCCTTAGTCCACTGCGCAGAACGAACAAGGCCAGCGCCTGACGAGACGCTGGCCTTTCTTTCTTAATTTCAGTTCCTCGCGAGCCGCCGTCCTCACGGTCCTTCGGGATGGGCGGTGACACACAAGCTTTGATCGCGACTGATCAGGTTCCTGAGCCAGACCAGGCGCTTTCCCGTCCGTTCGTAGGGCAGGAGCGTTACGGCCTCCGCCTCCATCCCGACACCCGCCAGAAAATTCCGGATGGCTAGAGGGGTCCAGTAGCACATATGGTCGAGCCCTTCCCGCCACCGCATCGTTCTGGCTCGGGGGTTCGGCGTCGTCACGATGATGCGATCGCAGCTGCCTGCGCAATTCCTGAGCGCCTGCGCAGGCTCCAGAAGGTGCTCGATCACCTCACCGAGCAGAATCACATCGAAGTGCTCCTCAAAAACCGGATGCGACGCATCCTGGACATCCCCTTGAAAGACGTCAGGATCTCCTTCCCGGGGCTCAAGGTCCAGACCGTAGAGTCTCTCCGATCGAGATTTCACGACTTCGTGCAAGGGGCCCGTAGATGCGCCGACGTGAAGGACTTTGCCGTGAACACGCTCCAGGATGTAGTCTACTCTGTTCATGCTTCGATGAGCCTCCGTTCGGTTCAGGATCCCTGATTATTCGTCTCGAACGGACCTGAAGACAACCCAAATCCTTGCTGAGCCCGTTTCTCGGCAAAGAGACTCGATATTTCCGGAGAACCCATGAAACGTGGCCTTCCTTCGTGATTCTCGCGATCGCCGGACTCGCCCTGGTGTGGCTGTGGATACCTGCCCCGCTGGATCGTCAGCTTTCGGTGATGAAAACGATGGGCATCCTGATTCTGACGCTGGGTCCCCAGGCAGTCTGGTATTTCGGATTCTCCGGGGCACCCCGACTCCAGCGGCTGAGGGTTGCCGTTCCGGTCATCCTCGTGGGAATCGCGCTCATCGCCGCGTTTCGGATGGAAGGTCTGGGCGGGGATTTCGTGCCTCACTTCGTCTGGCGATGGTCGACTGAAGAAACTGGGACCGGCACGACGCCCGGCAAAGCCGAACGGAGTCCTGGGGCCGACTACGGTCAGTTCCTAGGCCCCGATCGGAACGCAACGCTTCCGGATCTTATTCCTCGCCGACTGGAACACCCACCCTCCCCGCGAAATCTGGCGTCGACCGGTCGGGCTCGGCTGGTCCGCATTCGCAGTCACCGGGCGACACGCCCTCACCCAGGAGCAGCGGGCCCTCCTTGAGTGCGTGGTCAGCTACGACCTCCTGACGGGCAAAGAGCGCTGGGTGCACACGGACTCAACTCGGTTCCAGACAATCCTGGCCGGTATCGGTCCGCGGGCGACGCCGACCGTAGACGAGAGCAGGGTCTGTACCTACGGGGCACAGGGGCACCTGAACTGCCTGGATCTGGAAACCGGCCGAAAGATCTGGGGTCACCGGACGCTGGCCGAAAGCGACGTTCCCGACCACGGAATCAGTTGCTCCCCCCTCCTATACGATGGAGCCGCCATCGTCAGCGTCGGCGGGCAGAACAACGCCCTGGTCGCCTTCGAGGCCGAAACTGGCGAGGTCAGGTGGCGAGGCGGCGACAGCGACGCTGGTTACAGCTCCCCTGCCGTCTCACGAATTTCCGGGCGTAAACAGATTCTCATCTTCAATGACGGGCAGTTGGCCGCTCACGACGTTGGAAACGGCTCCCTCCTGTGGTCCGAGCCATGGCCAAACGGACCCGAATGTGTAGCCCAGCCTATTGTCCTCCCTGGAGATAGGGTGTTTCTATCAACCGGCTACGGGATCGGCAGTACGCTCTTCAGGGTTACCCACGCAGGCAGGCGCTGGGAGCGGTCCGTCCTCTGGGAAACACCCCGAATGAAGCTCAAGTTCTCGAATGCCGTCGTCCACGAGGGTCTCATCTACGGCCTCGACGACGGCATCCTCGCCTGCCTCGACCCGGCCACGGGCAAGAGGCAATGGAAGGGCGGACGATACGGCCACGGCCAGATCCTGCTCGTCGGTGACCGAATACTCGTCCAGGCCGAATCCGGCGAACTGGTTCTCGTCGAGGCGGATGCGTCCAGGCACCGGGAAGTCGCCCGCCATCCCGCCCTGAGCGACAAGACGTGGAACAACCCCGCTCTGGCGGCCCCCTACCTCCCCGTCAGGAATCATCGGGAGGCCATCTGCTTCAAGTTGGCCTTCGAACCCTCGCCTCAGGCGTCGGCTTTCAGGACGGGAACAAGATCCGCCCGAAGCGCCGCCCGGGTGGCCAGCCAACACGAAAGAGATCCCACGATGAACACCGCTGCGAGGGTCGATGCAAGCGAAGCGATCGGTACATGGGCGGCCGTCTCGATCAGATGAGGCGCCACGGCAACGCAACCCGCAAGACTTCCCATCCCCAGCCCCACCACAAGCAGGAAAACACCCTCGGCCAACACGATTCGGCTCAGGCGGGTTCTCCGAAATCCAACTGCCCGCATGAGCGCCAATTCAGCGCGCCGATCGATCGCGTTCTTCAACATCACGATGGCCAAACCGATCGTGCCCAGTCCCAGTCCCAGTCCGCCCAGGACCTGGAACGTCGTCATATAGGTGTTTTCAACCGCCTTGTACGCCGCCAGTCTCTGGACGGTTGGCCTCGCATCGTAGCCGAACCGCACCAGCTTTCGCTCCAGAAGAAGCCCGGTAGACGAATCCGTCGTGTCGACCAGAAAGAACCGGTAGCCCTCGATTGAGGGGAACGCGCCGACGAAAGCGTCTTCACCAATCAGCAATTCGCCCTGCAGCATGCTATCCTTCAGAAGGCCGACGATGCGCAATCGGGTCGGCTCGTTCCGATCGTTCAGGACGACGATTTCGTCCCCCAAACCGATTTGGAGGATCCACGTCGCCGAGGCATAGTCGGCAAAGGCCGGGATCGCACCATCGGACCTCGTCCGCTCGAGCAGAACCCAGGGGTTCGGTGGAACATCTCCTTCGACCGCGTGAAACGCGAACCCTCCTCGCCTCACCATGTTCTGACCAGCGCCCAGAATCCGGGGAAGACGCGGTTTATAAAGGTTCAGGCAACTTACGTCCTCGCCCGGTTTCACCCGGAACGCATAGGTCTCCATCCCTGCGAGCGCCTCGTTCTCGGTCGTGTTGAAACCAAGGTCCATCCGGGTCTCGGAGAGGTTGAGATCCGTGCGAATCGCCACGTCCGATTCCGCAACGAGCTCAAACCCACCCAGACCCGGGTGGTCGAGGGACAGAGCGTCGTTCCTGTTCGCGCCTACCGCGACGACCACGAAGCTCGCACTCGCAACGAGGATCGTGCACAACAGGCTTCGACTCCGATTGCGGGCGGCGTTCACGATGCCCAATCCGATTGCCGTAGAGCTTCCAACCGAATGCGTATCTCGCAGCCACCCCCCGAACAGGGCCAGACAAAGAACCAGGGTGCCCGCTCCCACACCGAAGAACAAAGGGGCCCGAGTCGAATCGCTCGCGCCCAGGCTGGCCAGGAAACAGAAAGCCGCTACGCTTCCGCCAGCCACGGCGACCCGTCTCCATCTCCCACTTCCCGTCTCTGCCTCTTCCGAGCTTCCGTTGGCAAGCAGTTCTCGAGCCGGGCGCCGCGCAAACCCGCAGATTCCTTTGACGAGCGTCATCGCCAGCATCAGTACGGAAATCAGGAACCCACCAGCAAGGCTCGAAGCTGTGACGTGGGACGACAGAAGTCGCGTACCAACCGCGGCCACCCAGGCCGTCGACAGACTTTCCATCATCGCACTACAGTAGAACACGGCTCCCGGTAACCCGAGCACACAGCCGAGAAAAAACACGACGCCTGACTCCCCCGCCCATCGTCTCACGAGGACTCGAGCCGAGAACCCCGTCGCCAGAAGTACGCCCGCTTCCCGACGACGTGTCTCCAGAGAAAGGGTCAGGAGCAGCGAGACCAACACCACAGACGCGACGATCAGGAACAGGCTGAAGCCGATGAACAGGCCACTGAAATCCGTCGCTCCGGATGAGGCGGCCAGCCCATCCGCCAACGGTGTCGTAACTCCCATCCCCGCCAATCCGGGTGTCAACCCCGCAACCAGCTCCCTTTCGATCGTTTCCCGGTCCCGCTCTTCCGCACCCAAAAACCGGATCCCGGAAAGTGCTCCGTAGCGACTTCGCCACAACTCCAGGCCTTTCTCCAGTGAGACGAAAGCCTTCGGTGTCGCCGCATAGGTATCCCAGTAGGCCTCGTCCTCCGGCCGAATTCTCGTCAGATCGACCGGGAACGGTGTCTCCCACGATACCATGTCGTCTGCATCGTTCAACCCGGGAAACTCGGGTGTCAATCCTGGATCTGTAGTAAAGTCTGACGTGGCGGCACGTCCGGCGACCCGCAGTACAGCCGTCCGAATATTGAGATCGTCCTTCGGGCCCACGTGGTAGTAGGAAAGCGTGGTCGAATCGTGCCGTGCACTCTGCAACTGACGAGTTGCCCACGGATTGAAGAACACCTCATCGCCTTCGGGTGCGGGAATTCCGAGGGCCTCGAAATCCCGGCCGCCCCCCTGGCTCAAAAGCCCGATCGCCGACACCGTCGAATAGGGAATCGACCGGTCTCCGACCGTGATATCGTTCGCCAGGTAGGTGAGGATACCCAGCACATCCAGGCCCTGCTTCTTGCCCACGTGGCGAGCAGCCTCCACAGCCGCATCACCGATCAGCAGAGCCCGACTCTCCATCGCCAACCCACCCGGCCCGGTCGTAAGGCGGATCCCGTAGTCCGCGAGTGTCATCACCCTGGCGAGTGCATCCGTAAAGTCATCCGGGGATGCCGCTCCAGCCGAGACCAACAATCGGTTGACTCGATCGTCCACTGAAAGCAGTCGCTGGAAGCCTCGCAGAGAGACGTATCCGATCGCGGGCAGGGACTGACGAGCCTCCAGACTGAACCGATCTCCACCACCAACCGGGAGGGCGCGACCGACGCTAAGACGAACGACTTCGACCGAAGCCCCCGCATCCTCCCTGCCGAAAAGCGTTTCCCTATGAAGGTCGCTGGGACGCCCCACTGCGAGCCGGATCGGATCTCCTTCGCCGACCCCGATCGCTCGTGCCGCAAATTCATTCAGCCTTATCGTACGCGGGCGTCGTGTCTCTCCATCCACGCCCTCGATGGAATCCCCGAACAGAGCCCCGAACCGATCGTCGATCGCATAGATGGAAACAGACCGGGCCCGTGCGCCTGACGTCACGTTCTCGATCGTGCCCATCAGTTCGATGACAGGAACAACCTGCGCATCGATCTCTGACGCCAGGTCGTCCGCCAGAGACATCCTGAAGTATCGTTCCGACACGACCGCGTGCGTCACCTCGCCCAGACGTTCTACCGTCAGACGACGGAGGCTGCCGCGGAAAGAATCACCGACCAGCAATGCTCCCGTCAGAACAGAAGTGGCGACAACCGTTCCCAGCATCATCGCCAAGTGCTGTCGCCAGTAATGGATCAGACTCCGGATCACTCGCCGGCTTTCTCGAGCTCGAGCACACGCTCGAATCGACGTGCCAGAGCTGCGCTGTGCGTAACTGCGACGAGGACGCCCTCCCCCGTCGCGTGAAGTTCGAACAACAGATCGGAAACCGACCCTGCCGTGCTCGAGTCGAGACTTCCCGTGGGTTCGTCGCATAGCAACAACCCCGGCGAATAGATGAGCGCTCTGGCGATAGCCGCCCGTTGTCTTTCACCGCCCGAGAGGGCGGATGGTCGGTGGTCGATCCGGTCAGCCAGACCGACACGCTCGATCAGGCCGGCAGCCCGTTCGCGATGATCCGGCGTCACGCTATCGAACGCACGTACCGGAAGGAGTACGTTCTCGATCAGTGAATATTGCGGGAGCAGGTGGGCGCCCTGGAAGACGAACCCGATCGACCGATTTCTGAATCGCGCCAACTCCGGCTCAGACAACGTGAAAGGATCAATGTCGCCGATTCGAACGTCGCCGGACGAAGGCAGGTCCAACGTGCCTAGGATATGGAGCAGACTGCTCTTCCCACAGCCGGAAGGACCGGTGACACACAAAGCCTCCCCCGGATTCAAGCAGAAGGATATGTCACTGAAAATGTTGAGGTCGCCGTAGGATTTCGAGAGGGAAGCTACCGTGAGTGAAGACATGTTCGTGACTATCCGTACACCCGACCGCTATGAACCACCGAATTCGTCCGCATCGTCCTTCATCGTGGCCTCGGCGACTCTGGTGGCGTGGTTTCGTCCGAAGGCATCGCCAATCGTGACCTAGACGGGTCTTTCAGGATCGAGTTTGCAGGTGAGGAAGCAGTGACGCATTTCGATACCAGCCGATAGGCTATCAATGGCATCCGAATCGGACCAGAAAGGATCGGCTTACTCCGTGTCTTCGATTCCGTCAGCAATCAGAGAAGGCAACGGCACAGCCTCCATCTTACCACCCTCGTGCAACCGGCAGCACGCGACGACAATCCGTCCTTCGGCAATCGGTGTGTCGTCGCGCGTGAAGGTATAGCCATACGTCAGGGAGCGATTGCCCTTCCGTAGAACCTCAAGCCGGATATCGAGCACATCCTCGAAGTAGGCCGGTTGGGTGTAGTCACACGAAGCGGATACCCTGGGCCAACCGATCCTTACGCCATCGTGCTCCGCGATGACCGATGTGCCGAGGGAACGAAGGAACTCGTGCTCGGCCGATTCCATGTAGACGAAGAAACGTGTGAAATGAACGATGCCCGCCGTATCCGTGTCCGAAAACTCGACGCGACGTTTGGTGAGATATACGGTCCCCATTCTGCCTCTTCTTGTCGCACGGCGCTTTCGCAGCGATCGCGGCGTGCGCTCTTCCTACGTTCCCGGTCGGTAAAGTGTGACCAGCGCCCCCCCAGCGGCGGCGAATACGATTCCCAACAGAAACTCCCAGTTCAACGCAGCGAATCCCCCCTTTGGAGGATGCACTGCCATGGCCACGCACGCATTCACGATCGGCGCCCCGGCAAAGACGATCGACATCACGACCGGGGGCGTCCCCTTCGCCCCGAAGGCGAGTAAGATACCGAAAGCGCCTGTCGCGCCCGCCACACCCGCGATCGTCGACCAGGTCATCCCCTTAGCCGAAAAATTGAAATCGGATCCGTTCAGCTTCAGAATGATCAGGGAACCGATGACCGCGACAAGCAGGTAGGACACCCCCACGAAAAGGAAAGCCTTGTAGCGACCGTTTTCGGGGTCGCCCATTGAAAGCTGCCCCGTGTGCAACAGAACACCATAGCATCCCCAGGAAGCGACAGAGATCATCGCGAAAGCCAACCACATGAATCCAGGTCCCGTTACCTGCTCGCCAGCCATTGTGTGCCTCCCGTTTCTCGGTTCGACGGAGTCAGCAAGCAATCATCCGACTGTAGACAGCCAGAGTGCGTTCGGCCATTTGCTGTGAAGTGTAACGCTCCAAGACCGACGTACGGCCCTGGCATCCCATTCTCGATCGAAGCGCGTCGTCGTCGATGAGGGACTGGATCGTGTCGGCTACATCCTCGGGCGAATCGGATGGCGACAAAAGTCCGCCGCCGGTGTTTTCGATCAGCTCCGGAAAGGAACCGTGGTCGGGTTGAACGACCGGCACACCTGCAGCAAGAGCCTCCAGTACGAATAAACCTTTCGGTTCGTGATACGGTGTCGGTACGCTCAGCACGTCCAGATCGTGAAGAAAGTCGATCTTCGCAGTTCGGTCGATATCGAAGTCGAATGAGACGGCGTCCTCGATCCCGTTGCGCTGAATCTCCCGGCGAACGTCGGCCAGGTAGTCCTCATCTCTCTTGCTAAGCCAACCCGCGACGCGCAGTTCGATGGACCTTTCATTCTGTCGACGCAACAAGGTGAGCGCACCGACGAGGTTATGCAATCCCTTTTCAGGACAGATCCGGGCGAGGTATCCTACTCGGAACGCCTCACTGGGAGGACGGTCCCTCTCGACAAAATCCCCAACACCGATCCCCAGCGGCACGACATCTACGTCGGCCTCCGGTAAACCCAGCCGCTCGGCCATATGACCCGCATAGTAGTGGCTGGGCGCAATGTAGGCATCGGCCTCCCCTGCTCGCGCCCTCAGCAGGCTGTAGGCTTCCGACTTGTAGGGTTCCAGCAATCCATCCAGGAAGATGTCCTCTCCCGAAAATGCGACCGCGACCGGCGCCCCGACCGACTCTCTCAGGCCGCGCGCGTAGGCGCCGAACATGGAATTCGTCAGCTGGATCACGTCCGGTCGGAATTCAGTCAGAAATCCGATCAGCTTGTCCATTTCCGCACGATGCGGGCCCTCATCGCCCTGGAGCATCGACACCGTCAACCGGCCGAGTTCGTCCGCCCGCGTAGACCCCGAAAACCGCCCGAGCGTGCCCAGCAGGCCCCGATGGTCGAGCATTCGACTCAGCGCCGGAGGGAGGTGGCGAAAGAGTCGCCATCGTTCCCGGAGGTATACGTTGATCCCACCGAAGAAGACGCGTTCGTGACTTACGTCCTCTTCGTCCGTGCGAATGGGCGTGTAGGTGGGGACCAGAACCACATCTTCCCCGATCGCCATCAGCGCGGAAGCGAGCGCATTGTCGCGGATGCACGTCCCACAGTACATGCCGGCTGCGCCCGCGGCAACGTAGGCGATCCGCATCAGGCCGATCCTTCGGCTTCGAAAAAGCGCCTGACACGATCGTCCTCCGGTGGACGCGAAACGAGGGATCCTATGACCAGGACCACACTGCTTGCGATCGTCATCGCCACGACGGGCATCAACCCCGTACCCCACAGCGAATATCCCGGGTCCGACCAACTGCGCTGCAGAAAATAGACCCACGTCACGGCCACGGTAGCGAACGCAGCGATCACCCCCCGGCTTGTCGTCCGGCGCCAGAAGACAGAGGCCACCAAGACGGGAAACAGGGCCGAGAATCCCGAGAAGGACCAGATGCCCAGTCTGAAGATGCTCCGGTCCACGACCAGAGAAAGCGCGAAAACGATCGCCAGAATCGCCGTGACGAAGATCCTGCCGAACAGGACTTGCTGTGGCTCCGACATGTTGCGGATGCCATAATGCCGAACGCCGTCCTGCGTGAACATCGTCCCCACCACCAGAACCTGGGAGTCGAGCGAAGACATCACCGCCCCGAACACACCCGCCCCCAGGAGTCCCGCAAGGATGCCGGGTGCGTGAAGGTCGATCACCTTCACAAGCACCGCGTTGGCCGCCGGTCCTTCCAGACCGGCGAAGTCGACACGACCCATGACGCCCAACAGAACACTCGGAAGCCAGACAACGGCGATACAGATCGGGTAGAGCACGACCGGCCATCGGAAAGACTTGGCTTCTCGAGCGGTCAGCCAGTGCATGAAAAGATGGGGAAACATCCCGGCGAAGAGGGGGATCAACATGTAGGAAACGAACTTCGTGGGCGACATCGCACCTTCGCGAACGAGCAGACCCGGATGCACAGATTCGACCGAC
>CEVA01228488.1_pt1 | contig 11694 bp, 11 predicted proteins | sample 361521 | NCBI WGS metagenome assembly CEVA01 (sample SAMEA2622823, study PRJEB7988) | marine metagenome | isolation source: saline water (ENVO:00002010), including | reverse complement strand
TGAAAATACTCCACCCTCCAGCCTCTTCATACCAACGAGTTAAGCTGTTTTCAAAATCAGTCTTTTCCCAAGTAACTCTCCCGACTAAGGCTTCTTCCTCATTTGTATATTTATTATGAAACGATAGAACATGTTCGTGCCATTCGGGGTCAGGGAATATGTCATCATCAATGAAAATCCCAAGTTTAGTGTGAATGTGGTCTAGACCTGTATTTCTTGCAGCAGAAAGGCCCTTATTACTGTTATGAACTATAATTATACAATGATATAAACATTCAACTTTTGTAATAAATTCTGTTGTTGGAGGCTTATGGCCATCCCAAACAACACAAATTTCAATCAGTTCATTTGCACTTCTTAAGTGCTTTAGAAGCCGAAGCAACCTAGACAGCTCATTCCCTATTGTTGGTATAACAACAGTCAAGTCGGTTATATTATATTTACTTTCCACACTCTCTCCTAAAGTATTATAAAAGCTCTAGGACTTTCATAGTCCATTTACAGCACGCCTCTTTTGACCCGACTCTAACTGCTTGTTGCTCTGATTTTAACAGGCTATCAATCTTATTAATTAATTCTTCCTTTGAATTATAATAATGTATATTAAAGGGACCGTATAAGTCATTAAACACTTGAGTTTCATCATTTTCCTGCTCAAGTAAAATTGCTCCGCACTGTAACGCCTCTCTTACTTTTCCTTTGCACTGAGACCGAAAGCTGTATGTTTGAGAGTTGATTACAACTTTAGTTTGTCTGAGCAACTCTGCGTATTCTTGGGTTGATATAGGCTTCCTATGTTTACCTGAAACTCCACCAAAGTGATTAAAATCTGAACCAAAAGACTCCTTTAGTATGTTTAACCAAAGCTCTCTTTCTCCTACAATGCTACCAAACATAGAGACTGCATAAGGCCTAGGCTTTTTATCGTCATAATAAAAAATTGATGGATCAAACCATGTTGGGTGAAAAATGACTCGTTCAGGGTCGGTATGCCTGCAGTATGGGGCTAGTCTTTGGTGCATTTTTTCTAAGCGAGTGGCGTTAGAATTTTCAATGACTAAGTCCGCATACTCTAATACATCTCTTTCGTAATCCAAATATCCCGACTCTTCATTCTCTTCATCATAATCCCACCATATTGTTACAATTTTCAACTTAGGTAGATGACTTTTTAAGTTAAGAAAAAATGATTTAGGAATATTTTCTTTTACATGAGTGGGAGTATGTACCAAAAGATCCGGCTTGAATGCCAAAATGCGTGACTCTAGTTCTTCGCACCACTTTCCCAATGCAGCAGCAATAAACTCAGTTCCATAAAGCTTAAAAAGTGCTGCAGTCGGATATCTTTGGGATAACTCTGTATATATATTATCTTCGTAAGCTCGGCTAGAAACCAGTACATTTAAACTATAAGAACCTATATCTTGAGGTGATATTATAGGTAAGTCGTTTAGTTTTTTACCCCAGAGCTTTTCATTCTTATCAGCAATAGCAATAACGTTAAGACGACTAATATACTTCCAATATTGTGTTGTATGAGCCCCAGCACCATAAACTACAACTGGGGCTTGACCAGTTTTAGACAAACAATTGTCTACAGACTGACTAACTAGCTCTTCACTGTCTGCCTCTTGCCAGCCAAATGCATAGGTTTCATTTTCACCAAGTAAGCCAGACTGAACCATAGGCTCCCTCACCTCTAATTTGCCTGCGGAGTCTTCGTAAGGCTTTGTTTCAAACAAATGAATGGCAAAAAAGGTTCTTGGACTATTTAGCATTGTTTTAAGTAGTCCTGGTATGTCATAGTAAGACCTGTTTTAAAGTCCACTTCAGGTCGCCATTTAAATTGCTCGCAAAGTGTTTTATCAAGTGATTTATGGGGCATTCCGTCGGGTTTAGAAGAGTCCCACAGGATTTGTCCGGAGTACCCAGTCACAGCAGCAATCATGGAACCTAACTCCTTAATTGAGACGATCTCCCCACCGCATAAGTTAATCGGTTCAACCCCCTCATAATGCTCTAAAAAGTACAGCATTCCTTTTGCAGCATCATCCACATATAAAAACTCTCGAGTTGGCTCTCCACTCCCCCATAGCGTAACCTCACTTTTTCCATCTAACTTTGCTTTATGAAATCGGTTTATCAAAGCTGGAATTACATGACCTCGTTCATCATTAAAATGATCACCGGGACCATAGAGGCTAGTGGGAACTAGTGTTAAATACTTACAGTCATACTGCCGGGCATAATACTCTGTTAACTTTGTAGCTGCGACCTTAGCAATAGCATATGCTTCGTTTGTTGGTTCAAATGCTCCGGTTAGTAAGCTTTTCTCTTGAATTGGCTGTTCTGCAAGCCTTGGGTAAAAACAGTTAGAAGCTAGGTTAAGAAACCGCTCAACACCTAATTCGGCACTTGAACATATTAAGTTTGTTGCAATCATTAAGTTATCGTACAAAAACTCAACTGGCTGGGTACGATTAGCCTCAATACCACCAACCTTCGCTGCAGCACCAATAATTACATTTGGCTTTGTATTAGCAATGAAGTCTTTTACATCGGACTGGCTTCGCAAATCAAGAGATTCTTTGTCTGCTGTGATTATTTCCACATCTAACGTAGAAAGCGCTTTTGTAAGCGCTTTTCCAACTAGCCCTTTATGGCCTGTAACAAATACCTTCTTATTGTTTAAATCGAAAATCTTAGACATTGCTATATTTTGTATTTGATATCATATTGTAGCCCTTAACAAGCTCGGAAATGCCATCTTCTAAAGAGTATTTAGGTAAAAAGCCAGTAGCCTCAACTTTATCGTTAGAAACGATGTAGTCACGTTTATCAGGATCTTCTCCTATCGGTGCTTCTAAAAATGTAAACTGCGGCACTTGCTTCTGTATTTTTTGGCAAAGCTCTAGCTTAGATAGATTGGCATCTGAAAGACCTACATTATAGGCTTCACCTTTCATTGTTTCGAAATTTTCTAGTCCGTGAAGAAAGGCCCTAGTTACATCGCGAATATGGATATAATTACGTTTGAAATGAGATTCAAACAGAACAACTGCTTTATCCTTTACTGCGCGATACACAAAATCATTAACTAATAAATCCAAGCGCATTCTCGGAGCAAAACCAAAAACAGTAGCGAGTCTAAAGCTTATTGATGTTTCACGCTCAAGCACTGCTGCTTCAGCTTCAACTTTGGTCTTACCATATAAGCTAATAGGATTAAGTGGACTTTCCTCTGTGCATAACTTCCCAGACTCACCTATTCCATAACCACTGTTAGTGATAGGCATTAAAATCATTTGCTCTTTACTTAGTAGCTTAGTAAGCGAAATAACTGAATCCCTGTTCGTTGTTATAGTTCCTACTTCATCACGGGAGCACAACGGCGCTCCTACTAGTGCTGCTAGCGGGATAATTACATCATGTTTACTTGCCAGATTAGACATTAAGCTTAAATTTCGACAGTCACCACGAATAACTGAAAAATTAGGGTTCACACAAACAGCGCTGAGAGAGTCTTGCCCAAACATAAAATTATCTAGAACTGTTACTTTATGACCTTTTCGAAGTAATTCAGGGACCATAATAGAACCCAAGTAACCAGCACCACCTGTTACTAAAATATTTAAAGCCATTAGATTACCTCCTTAGCAACATTATCTAATACTTCACGTAATTTAACTAACTCAGCACTTAAGTCAAATGGATGATTACCAACAAAAAAGCCATAGTCATGAGCAACATTAGCGTTAACTATCGACGTAGCTTCAGTGTAATCGTAGTACTTTATTACATCGTGTCGTAAGAAGTTTCCTCCAGTAATAATTCTAAAACCTATTCCTGCTTCAGTTAGTGCATCAAAAATAGCTGAACGGTCGAACTTCATCTCTGGATTTAAAATTATTGTAAAGCAAAAGCATGAGCTTACACCATTCTCTTTTTGAATAATGAATCTATCATCATTTGCAAATAGCGATTTAAATAATGCGAAATTTTTCCTTCTCGCTTTAGTAAAATCAGGCAGCTTTTTCAATTGCTCAATACCTGCAGCTGCGTTCAACTCAGTTGGCCTTACATTATAGCCAGGTAAAATGAAACGATAGGCTTCGAAAAGATCATCCTCTTTTTTATCGAATAAAAGAGAATCAGTTGGTAGGTCTCTAGTCCAACCATGAGCTCTTAGACTACGGCAAACTTCATTTAGCTCATCATCATCTGTCAAAATCATTCCGCCTTCCATGGTTGAAATATGATGGGAAAAAAAGAAACTAAATGTATTAAGGTCGCCAAATGTACCGGCTTTTTTACCATTTAACTCCGCATCCATAGACTCACAGTTATCTTCCATAAAGTACAGTCCATTTTCATCAGCAACTTCTCGCATAACATCCAGTGCTGCAGGGTTACCTAAAATACTAACCCCTAAAATCATACGTGTATCTTCTGTTATCGCCTCACGCAAAATATCTGGGTCCATATTCAACGTTTCAAGCTCAATATCAATAAACCTAACTTTTAAGCCATATTGTTGTAAAGGATGATATGTAGTAGCCCAACTTAAAGCTGGTACTAATACCTCATCCCCTCGTTTAAGGGGGTTGTTTTTTTTAAAAAATAGTGAGGCTACTGATATTAAATTAGCTGATGACCCCGAATTTACCATAATTGCATGTTTCTTTTTATGGTAGCTGGCAAACTGTCGCTCGAATTCTGATACAATTGGACCCATGGTAAAAAAACCAGAATCGATTACTTTTTGTAGTGCCTCTAACTCTTCTTTTCCCCAGCTAGGTGCAGCTAAATTATATGACATTAAAATGGTCCTTTAAATTGCTTCTGGTATGCCAACTCACATTGAGTATCGCTTGGCTCCCAAGTACTTTCTGGATGACATAAATTCATAGCTGTTACTGCTATTGATTTAGGCGATGGGTAAAAAGCATTTTCTAGCGATGGAGTTGTTGGACAAGTAGTTGCAGCAAAACCAAGTCGCTTAACCTGTACTTTTCTTGTAATAAGCTCGCTTTCAGCAACCCTTGCAGAAATTTCCGCAGAAATTCCACAATTAAGCCAACCATTATCAACTATTAATAGCTTTCCAGTCTTATTTACCGATTGCTCTATAGTTTTAGAATCTAATGGTGAAATTGTTACAGGGTCAACAATTTCTACACTTACTCCTTGCATTGAAAGTAATTCCGCAGCACGAATTGCCTCAGTAACCATATTGGAAATGGCAACTATAGTGATGTCGGAGCCCTCTTGTATTATCCTAGATTTACCAAATTCGACAGTATATGATTGCTCTGGAACATAGGACTCAGTACTATAGAGCAACCTATGCTCCATTATGATAACAGGGTTATTATCCCTAACAGCTTGTATTGTTAATCCCTTTGCATCATAAGCATTAGATGGAGCCACTACTTTCAGTCCAGGAACATGTGCAAACATTGCATGAAGCCCCTGTGAGTGCTGGGCTCCCTGCCCCCAAGATTTACCAATCATAGTTCTCACTACGAGAGGTACTTGAACCGTACCACCATACATATAGTGACTTTTTGCTGCAATGTTAACTAACTGATTCATACACAACATCATAAAGTCCATACGTATATGGACGTGAATAGGACGTTGCCCAGCCATTGCAGCCCCAATTGCAACGCCTGTCATGGCATCTTCAGATAAAGGAGTGGTAAATACTCGCTCTATTCCAAACTTATCAACCAATCCAAGTGTTGAGCCTTGGATTCCTTTATGATCGTCTACATCTAGACCCATCATAAATACACGTTGATCTTCAAGCATCGCCTGCTCAGCACCTTCATTAATTGCTTCGTAATATTTTAATAGGCGAGTGTTATTTAGCGTAGACATAATCGTACAGCTCCGTAGGATCAGGAAATGGGCTTTGTTCTGCAAACTCTAAAGCTTCTTTAATTTTGGTCTCGATTTTTCTATCGATACTATCACGCAGCTCTGGTGTTAGAGTTTGGCCTAGAGTTATCAAAACATCATTTTCCCGCCACTGTTTAGCATCTTCTGAAGTTCTATAGCCTTGGTCATAGTCTTCATTCGGTCCAACATGCTCACTCCAACGATGAGTAAAGCACTCAATGAAAGAAGGTCCCGACCCCTCTCGCATTTGCGAGATCTGTGCTCCAACATATTCATGTATTGCTAATATATCTGGTTTGGTAAACTGTTTAGATGGAATTCCGTATGTACTTACTCGTTCGGTTAAATGGGGCGTCGCCCATCGCTTTTCTATTGGTTCATGGATCGCTAATTGATTATTTTCACATACAAATAAGATTGGAAGTTTGTGTAATGCAGCAAAGTTAATACTTTCACTAAAACAACCTTCTTCAGTTGCACCATCGCCCATAAAAACAACTACCACGTCTGATGATTTTTTTTGCTTAATAGCCAAGGCATAACCTACAGCAACAGGAATTCCAGTACCAACAACAGCTGACATACCAATAATACCTTGCTGGGAGTCAACTAAGTGCATGGAACCAGCTCTTCCTTTTGCACACCCCGTTACCTTTCCATATAGTTCTGCCATCATCGCGTTTAAGTTTCCACCTTTCGCAAGATAAACGCCATGTCCCCTATAAGTACCGCAAGCATAATCTGATTCCTTGAGGTGATCTATTACAGCAGAGCATATGAACTCTTGACCGATCGCCAAATGCACAGGGCTCTTAATCTTGTCGCTCGGATATACTTCAGCTATCGCTTCTTCAACTTTTCTAATATAAGCCAGATCATAGTAAAGTCTGGCATTTACATCTGGATAACGCACCATAGAATTTCTCTAAAATTAATTAATTTAAATCGTTTAGTATAGTTCCCAATCACACTTATCAAACAGATGTCTTTCACAGTGGCTTTTCATATCTTTTAAAAAAGCTACCCATAAGTCATTAAGTTCTTTATAAACTTTAAGTGAATCTACTTCCTTTGAATACTTAAATAAGTGAGTAATCATTGGACAATGATAATATAGTAATGAACCTTTAATAATATGAAAAGCATGGCTTAAACCTGTACCACGAAATGAATAAAGGTAACGCTGCTGTCGTTTTAAGTTATCCGCCGCTTCAAAGGTAGTTTTAACACTCTCACTAGCAATAGTAATAATATGCTCAAAAATAAGGTTTATATCTTGCAAATTTAGTGAATCAAAAGTTAAGTTATCAAGACCTAGTTCAGTAAATTGGCCTTTAATTCCAGAAATGATAGCTTGCTTATCTTTGAGGTCGGCTAGTTTAATTAAATCTTCACTTTTAGTAGGAATACACCCTTGGATATAGGCTCCACTGCCTATATTGTATACACTTACATCAAAGCGTTTAATTAACTTTTCAAGTTGTGTTAGTGAAACCCTATAGAGGTTATTAGTTTCAACCTCTCCTCCAAGATTCCCCTTTAAGAAAGTGCCATCCATGCCTTGAGGTGTGTAATTATACTTGTTATCTTTATTATTGCTATAAACGCTATAATCCGAGTGATGCTTACCATCTCGAGTCGAGCCATTATCGACACCGAATAAAAAAATATTTTTAAACCCCAAGTGTAACGCAAAAGAAAGCCCCGTATTTGCAACGAGTGGATTAGAAAAAGAAGTACAAATAAATGGTTTTTGGCCTGAAAAATACAGTTGCTCATTAATAAAGTCAGTTCCAGCTTCATTTCCTTTCAAAGCAAAACCACTCCATCCATAAAGCTTTGTGGTATCTGGATAAACAGTATTTACACCCAATAAGTTGAGGTTTTTAAATACATCTTTTGGAGCCATATCCAAAACAGCTTGGTAATTTCTGAAAGGCCTCTCCACAAGAATATGAAAGTCAGATATAACCCCCATCCTATATAAGGAGGTTAAGGCCGTGCCGCATGCAAAAATAATTGCTTTATTTTGATTTTCAATAATAAAATCTTTAGCTTCATCTAGTGACGGGCCATTACCTATAATAAATACTGGTACGTTTTTTAATTCAATAAGAGGGCTTTGACTGGCATCATAAAATGGCACTTTATTCTTTAAATTATAAAAAGAATGTGACAAACCTGTAACAGCATCATTGTAGAAGCCATGACCTGACTGGAATTGAAAGTAATGAGTAAAAAATTGCTCTATAAGTGAGTTTATTTCTATCATTGGTGTATGCTGATAACAGAAACTCCTTACAATCGAGAAAGCACCTATATCTTCTGTTATCTCAGCCAAATCAGCAATAATATTTTCAGGCGAAGAACCCAAAAGCAAGAATAAGCACCCCTTTTTATTATCTATTTTTTCAATGATTTCAAACCAATTAATGCAATACAAGCTTGCAAAAAACTGCTCAAAGTCAGGTTCAATAATAAATACATAATCAAAATTGGTTTTGTTCAACAAAATTGGAAGGTGATAGCCCAACCCAATCCCAAAAATAATTGCACTAGGAAACCTTTCAGGTAATACATTCACTTCACCGTACAAACTGTCTTCATTGATCGACGATATCTTTTTCCCAAGCTTTTTCATATACTCTATATGAATTCGCTTATCACGCTCATCCTTTGGGTAGTGCGAATAATTTGTTTGTGTAAAACTTGGATAATTAACTGAGTCATCAACTTGATTTTTCGCTTGAAGTACTGGGTTTTCTGAATAAAGAGGAGCTTCTTTGCCTTTTGGGACAAAATTGCCATGACCAGACTTGGTCACATGGAGACAAAAATCTTCTCTAGGTTGAAACTCCTGAATCGCTTTAAATACATCAGGGTAATATTGCTCAAATGCTGCTAAATTTTTAGAAAACCGTTGGTTCGCTTCAACAGCAAACTTTTGCTCTCTTAGTTCATGCGCCTGCGCATCAGTTAATTTTTGCTCGAGCTTTTTAATTTCTTCGTTAAAATTTTCTGGGAGGGTCATAGATAGCCTATTTTAGTTGGTTATATAACCCAACTTTCTTTTTATTTTGTACAAGCTTTGAAAGCTCGCTTTTGCTATTTTTTCTAGCTTGACTCAGAGTAATACAAAATTTGTTGATACGATCATCAAGTATAATGAGAGAGTGGAACTCAGCTTCATTCAGAAACTGTGAACTCTCAAAAATTTTTTTTAAACAAGTCATTAATTCTAGGGTTTTAGATTTAGCATTATCAGTAGTCATTGAATTAAAATTTTGTTCCAAAAAATCTAAAATTGCTTTTGCTTGCTCAATTTTAGCTTGCATGAGCGCTATTTTCAGAAAAAGTTTGATTACGAGTTTCGACCGGGATCGCATCCCAGGCTGATTTGATTTCTTTCAATAGACCAGAAGTTTCATCAATAATCGAAGTATCGTTTTTAATACTTGCATCGATTAACCTATCAATCATGTAAGAATAAAGAGAATAAAGGTTCTCTGTTACTTCACCGCCCACTTCAAAATCTAAACAACCTCTAAGCGCTTCAAGAATAGCAGATGCTTTTGATAAATGTTCACTTTTAGCTTCCAAGTGCTTTTTATCTATCGCCACTTTAGCTAAAACCATCTTTTCTATAGCCCCTGCCATCAACATTTGGATAATTTCATATCTATCAGCACCTGCCACTCGCGTTTTCAATGCTTCTTTTTGATAGTTCTTTACTTTGGCGTTATACATACATCACCTTTGGTCATAAATTAGTTTATTAATTCAATTATGAAGACGACTTAGTGAACCCTGGTAGGCTAGATAACTGAGCTGACAAGTAAGACTGAGTTGATTGCATATTAGCAAGCAAAACATCTAGCCCAGCATACTGCTCTCTTAACCTAGCTTCTAAAGACTCCATACGGTATTCGTGATTAATCACGTCATCTTCTAAATCATCTAATTGTGAATTTAATGAATCTTCACGCTGCTTCATAATGCCCTTAGAATCAATATAATTGCCTAAAAGAGATTCTAACTGCTTAGCGATACCGTTTTCACCTGCAAAAGCCTTGCCAATATCATCGTAGTTTTCATCCATAGCTTCATTTAAGCTACGGACTAAGCTAGACTTTTCTAGGTATCCCTCTTTATCAACTCCTAGGCCAATATCAAAAATACTAGTAAATGGGCCTGCATCCGATAGCTTTGTTGATAATGCATTTGATAATTGAGAATCAAATGAACGCATTGTTGAATCACCATTCAAAGGTTTTCCAACGCGAGTCTGAAGGCCTATTTGACCAATTAAATTGTTATAATTTTTTATAAATTCATCTACTAAGGTAATAACACTTTCTCTGTCGACTTCAACAGAGAGCTTAGCTGTTTCATTGTCAACACTTTGTCGCCTTGCAACAATTGTCATGTCTTGCACAGCATCTTTAAAAGTATTGGTATCATTAACAATAGAAATACCATCCACTTTTATTTCTGCACTTTTAGCTTCATCACCTGCTGCAATTGCAATACCACCGGCACTAACACCATCGTTAGCAAGGGTTGAAACATTATCAAGTTCAGCAGTATCGTTGGTAATTACTAAATCATTGCCTGCACCTGATACATTCGATGTAAGTACTAATTTTGATTCCGTGCCTGTATTGACAATATTTGCAGTGACACCAAAATTCTCATCTGAATCATTAATAGCATCACGTAAGTCAGCAAGCGTTGCTCCCGCATCGAGTGTTAAGTCAAAGCTCTTGTCGCCTGCAGAAAAAGACAACGTACCACCTGAAGCAGATACAACATCATCTGTCGAAGTAAATAGACCTGCATTTGAAGTTGCTCGACTACCTTGAGCAAGCCCAACAACTTCAATATTAAAATCCCCTGGGGTAATTTTAGATGTCGTTGTAACTGAAATTAAGTCACCATCATCACTTATTGGCTGCTTAATATTCGCAATACGTTGATTAAAATTATCTATATCAGCAAGCTTTTCAATGGTATCTTGAAGTTTAGACATTGCAGATTTTACTTCTCCAAGAGAAGACAGCTCAACCTGTAGATTCTCTTCTTTTTCTGCAAAAGCAGCTAGTTTTGGGGTATTCTCAGCTGAAAGTGTCGCACTGATGATGCTTTCTAGATCAAGTCCAGAACCAACCCCTGCAGATGTTATTGACGCCATTGTAATACTCCTAAATACTAACTTTATGCAGTTCTATCGAACAACAAACCTTTATTGCTTAATTTATCGGCAAACTCTTCCAAAGCTTTAGCAACTTCACGAAATTCTTCCGTTGGGATCTCACGAATAACTTCATCGTTTTCTCTATCTAAAACTTTGATTATTGGCGGTTCACCTTTCTCATCAAATTCAAAAATTAAATTTGTTGAAGTAACTGGAATAAAGTCATTCAGCTTTTCTAAATTTCGTTTTACTTCAGCAATCAGATCTTTTTTGTCTTTTTGCTCAGCTTTGCTTGCCTTCTCGATATCGATTGGTTCCCTTCCAGCAATTTCTGTGCCTTTTAGTAACTTAGCATCGTTAAGTTCTGCTTTTACACTGCCGCTAACACTTGTTGAAAGGTTTTCACTCGACCTTTGAGTTGAATTAAGATCTATCATCGTAACACCTCAAAATTTTCACTCATAAAGAGTATAAGCCACTTCAGTAAAAAATACCTACGTACAAAGTGGCTTATAAATCAAGTATATTAACCAAGTAGCGATAGAGCTACCTGAGGACGTTGATTTGCTTGACTTAAAATTGATTGGCTAGCTTGT
>CEVA01045546.1_pt1 | contig 11709 bp, 15 predicted proteins | sample 361521 | NCBI WGS metagenome assembly CEVA01 (sample SAMEA2622823, study PRJEB7988) | marine metagenome | isolation source: saline water (ENVO:00002010), including | reverse complement strand
AATGTGGACTCCTCAAGGAAAGGGGTGGGTTAAAACATTTTTGTTCATTCCTCAAATATTAGAATCCTCCCCCGTTAAGCCACAAGAATTTGTCACAGGTACACCTGTTAGAGAGAAAATAAAATTCCCGATTGCGGTAGGAGAGTCTGAAGCAGATTTATATTTGCCACACGGGTCAGGAAAACATCCGGCAGTGTTGTTCTATATGGGTGTTGTGCCCCCAGATCGGGATGAGAAGCGCATTGTAGACCTTGGTAACGCCCTTGCGAGATCAGGTGTGATTGTAATGATTCCTTGGCTACGGACCCAAGCCGAAAACAAGATCATTGAGAGCGATATAGACTCACTAGTTAAGGCATTTGAGTATTTAAAAACTATGAATCGAGTTGATTCAAACAGAGTTGGTATGAGTGGAATATGTACTGGTGCATCAATGTTGGCGGTAGCTGCCCAAGATTCTAGGATAAGTTCAAATATCAAATTTCTTAATTTTTTCGCAGGATATTATGATGCTACGGACCTTGTCCGCGCAGTAAGTAGTCGTACAAGCTTCCAAAAAGATGAATATCGACTATGGGAACCTGACAAACTTACCCGCAGTGTCCTAAATCAACATTTGATTGAGGGTGTGTCCGACGTACGTGATCGCTCTATTCTCAACCGTATGTTTATTCAAAACGAAGATATGTCGAACATGCAGCCAATTAGACTCGGTCCCGAAGGTTTCGCAACATATCAATTGATTAGTGGAGTATCCTTAGCAGAAACATATGATTTGATAGAAAATCTATCGACTTCCACCACTAGGTTTTTGAAAGCAATATCGCCTTCGACAAATATTCATCTACTTAAAACAAAGATGTTTATTATGCATGATAGGAATGATCGTCTAGTTCCATATGAAGAATCGCTCCGATTTTTGGAAAATTACAATGATCCTGATAAGTACCACTACACAGAATTTTCCCTATTTCAAGACGCTGTACAAGTACACATGGATGAAGATTCTGAACTATCTGCTTTTAGATACAGTGTTGAACTGTTCAAGTTGATCCGTCATGTTTATCTAATCATGCGGGAGCTACAGTGATTGCGATCAACTATAATGATCAACAATGATTGATGATATTATTGCTCAGTTAATAATTGATCAAAGGACAATCACTTATGGGTAAAAACTACTGGATGGTAGTAGAGTCTCTCGAAAATCACCAAATCACTACTCAAATGGGGTTTGCCTTGATGGGATTTGGCAGACATCAAAAACGTCGAGTTCAGCGTATGCAACAAGATGATCGGGTCCTATTCTATGTTCCCGACCTGAAGAAATGGACCGCTACTGCATCAATTACATCTGAGTTTTTCACAGACGAAACAGCCTTGTGGAATCCATTCTCCAAACCTGATGACCACAAATACCGAGTCAAACTAAAGCCCAACATAGTTCTTGATGCAAAATTTCAAATAGACGCATTGATTTTGGGGCCTCGTCTAGAATACGTAAAGAGATGGGTACCGGAAGATTGGCCGCTAGCATTTTTGGATAGATTGCACTTGATTCCACAAAGAGACTTTAGGCTTATTGAGGGAGAGATGAAAAGACTATTACCAAAGGAGAGCCGAAAGAACTGAGGTATTTTATCTTTTTGTCATTACTATAACGACTATTGTAGACATTTCAGTGTTGATTAATTAAATCCTTAATTTCACCTACAGTTTGGTAGTATTGTTTGTCGTCCAATACTGGATCCATTTTACCCAATCCAACTTGTTGACCCAAATCTACCCACGATTTGCAACCTTCGAATTCATCTAAAAATTCTATCGTTACAGGTTTTCGCAACTTGTATATTCTCATGAGCGCGACAGTTAATGGTTGCTTAGGTCTCCAATGTAACCTTTTCTCAGCATATTCGTCCGTCCAGGCGTGATACGGTGCTAGCTTAACTAGAGTCTCTGGATGATCTATCTGGTAAAAATCTGTGACTTTGCACCAATACACCATCGAGATCGTGTTGGACCTTGCCGCATCCTCAAAAATTACATATGAGCCATCCCTATGTTCAGCCTTCAACAATGCTTGTCTCTGGTGTTCATATGTGGGATACAGCAGAAATTCTTTGTGGAGAACTCTGAAATTCTTATCTGAAGGGTGGATACCTCCTTTACGGAGCGTCAGTATTTGCCTACCATTACCCATAATTCCCACAACCACAGCCCATTCTTTCAATGCCATATAAGCGGTATTTGAATTGCCTGTGGTTTCCAAGTTAAACCTCCTCCTGATGCAACAAATCAAAATTTCGTCGAGACGTATCGCTCACCAATGTCTCGGAAATTTATAGTAACTAAAGATCTATTCATACTGGTATCCTTGCGCTAGTACAATAGTTATTGTATGTTCATAGTATATACAATACTCAGGAGTATGGCCTTATGAACATCCTAGCTATTTTACAAAAATGTATCCCTGTCCGATTTGCTGAGGCACACTGTGACATTCCATGCGGCATATACGATCCAATCTCAGCAAAGATTGCTGCTCAAACTGTCCTTAAAATGGCCGTTAGATTAGAAGCGGTTGAATTGCCTCCAAAAGATGTTTCAACTCCGAATTCAGTCGCGCGTTATGTGACTGTTAAAGAAGAGCATGCACAACTTGTCAAAAATGAACTAAATACTCTCTGGTCTGACTATTTCAAGCCTGAACATCTTGAAAAATATCCTAATCTACATGAACTAGTATGGAAAGCTAACAAACTTGCTGGCACAAACAAACAAAACGTAAATTCAGAGTCAGCAGCGCAACTAGTTGAAGCTGTAGATGAAATTGCCAAAATATTCTGGGCAACTAAGGGCGTAGACTATGATGACGACGTGTCCACCATCAGGTTTGGAACCTAGACTAGAAAACTAGTTGGAAAATTGAGTGGATTTCGGTCGTTGTTAGTTTGTAGACAACATATGTTGAAATCCAAGTGTCTTGATGTAATTTACAAATAGCCGAACTGGTTCTTGTTATTGTTTGTACTCTTCTCTAGGAGGACTGAATATATCAAGAGCCAGTGCCCAACCATCCGAACCTACTAAGCTGTGTTCAACTCCGCCTGGAATAATGTAAGCCTCCCCAGGGCCCAGTGTCTTTGTTTCATCTCCAATGGTAAAATCGAATTCACCTTCCAATACCAATCCAGCTTGCTCATGAGGATGCTTATGAGGAGGTAACACAGCTTTTGGAGCTATCTCTACCATACTCATCATTACCTTATCACCCCACATTATGCGAAGAGTTATACCAGGAACCAATTCGCGACGCTCAACTTTATTTGGTTGGAAAAAATTGGACATATTACGCTCCTTATAGTTCAACTAGTCAACCCTCTTGCTCTGTTATCGACTGTTGACAAGCAAGTATTTATAAAATCGTTTATTGGTGTCTTAATATAGTGTTTGAGTCCCTCTTTAACAACAGCCCCATTTAATACAGAAACCTCCAAAGGCTTGCCTGCTATCATGTCTAGGTACATAGAAGATGTCAACGTTTCTCTATTTTGATACATATTCTCGATTGTTCGGTCTACAATATCTGGGTCGAAATTAATCCCTCTGGCCAATCCTACTTCCTTCACTTCAGCTAAAATACCCCTGAGCATTTCCAAGCTATCAGTATTCTCCAGTACATGTTTGATAGGGCCTTGAGTAATACAAGACATGCCGCTTAATCCGCAAATATATAGCAATTTAGTCCACAGAGAATCGTTTATATTTACAGAAATTTCTGCATCAATACCAGATTCCAAAAACATCTCCTCAATGGATTTGGTTCTAGTGGTTTCATGATTTGACTCTTCTCCAAAAACTGTTTTGAAAGATTCACCCTGCTCAGCTACTATCCCGGGTGAATCAACCCAACCATCGATATATGTGGCGCCAAGAACAACTTTGCTTCCACCAAAATTATTAGCCAAATCATTCCCCGAACCAATTCCATTCTGCAGAGTCAATATGTTAGTTCCCTCAGCAATTGCCGGTGCCATATCAACCATAGCTCTGGGATTATGGTAGCTTTTCACACAAAAAAGCACCAAATCAGCTTTCCAGTCGGTGTTGAGTTTATCTGAAGCTTCAGGATATACAGTAAAAGTCCCTGAATTTTCACTCTTGAGAGATAGACCTTTCTCTCGGATTGCTGCAAGGTGAGTCCCTCTCGCCAAAATTCGCACCTCATTATGGCCTTTTGATAAAACTGCACCATAGTAGCCACCGACACCACCTGCACCAACAACAAGGATTTTCATATATTCCTCCACAAAACTATTTTCGAATTGGTAAATATTAGACTCAGTTTCAAATCTATTCAACTTACCATGCTGTATATATCCAAGCCTTTGCATTTCCCAGCTGTGTCATGTTAGCTTAAACTATCTGCTCTTTGAAAATGTAATATTTCAACATAGTTTGAGGTTTTAACTTCGTAATCAACGGCGTTGTATGTCCTGAGTGCAAAAATATGCACCTTGACACCATAAAGTTCCCTCATACAATAAATTCTATACAGTATTTGGAGTAATTTATGATAAATCGTGAACGTCTCATAAAAACATTCTGTGACCTCGTACAGATCGATAGTCCGTCTTATGAAGAATCAGAAATCACAAAAGAACTGATCAACCGGCTTGAACAACTAGATCTCGTGACAGAACTGGATTCGTACGGTAACTTGATTGCTAAAAAGGAAGGGCGCGGAAACGAGTCGATTATATTATCTGCCCATATGGATACCGTGGAGCCGGGTCGTGGTATTAAGCCTTTGGTTAAACAAGACCGAATAGAATCTGACGGGACTACTATACTGGGTGGAGACTGCAAATGCGGATTATCAGCAATACTTGAAGCTTTAGAGTCAATTCAGGAAGATTCAAGTAATCACATCCCCATTGAAGTGGTCCTGACTCGGTCAGAAGAGACGGGGCTACAGGGCGCACGCAATCTCGATTATTCCAAGATCAATTCCAAACAGGCCATAGTTTTTGATGGCGAAGGTGCTCCTAGCCGTATAACACTGGCAGCACCTAAATACATCGGTTTTGAGATTGAAGTCACTGGACGTGCGGCACACGCAGGTTTCGAACCGGAGAAAGGCTTGTCCTCCATAAAAATAGCAAGTGAGATTATTGCCAGACTACCTCAAGGAAGGCTAGACTCAGAATCCACATTCAACACTGGTACTATAGAAGGCGGTTCAGTAAGAAATGCTGTACCCGAACAGACGATCTTGACAGGAGAATTCAGGAGCATCAACATCGAAACCATGGATAATATGCAAGTTCAGATGGCTGATGCCATTAGTGAAGTTAGGTCTTTATTCCCTGAAGCTGAAATATCTGAACATTTTGAAACTGAATTTGAATCATATTCTCTTAATGAAGAAGATCCAGCAGTTCAGCGAGTGGTTCAAGCTTTGAATAAAATTGGGATGGAACCAACAATGGGCAAATCCGGAGGCGGATCTGATGGTAATATCTTCCGCCAGCGTGGAATACAGTCGGTTGTAGTAGGGATGGGGGATCACGGCATGCACACAGTTAGAGAATTCGTGACGATATCAGATTTGGTGGATGCTGCTCATTTGTGTGAAGAAATTATCAGGGATTAGAAGAGTCATTATCTATTAAACATCATTGTCAAAGCCAGAGATTTTACACTTGATTATAAAACTGAATTGTGGCGTCTGCCTGATATCAATTGTACCGTACAGAAACATATTTATATGAAGACTGAACTTGCATATGGTAAGAGTGGCTTATTGGTTGATCTTCCTGATAATGCTACAACCATAATTGAGCCTAAATTTATACCCGGGTTACCAGACACCGAGGGAGCTGTGCGTTCAGCTCTCAGAAATCCTATCGGCACAGCGCCACTTCGCCACTTGGTGACTCCTAGCAATACTATTGCAATTTCAGTTTGTGACATAACAAGACCCATACCCACATTCAAAATATTATCTGTTTTATTGAAAGAGTTGCAGCACGTACCACCAGAACAAATTGTGATACTAGTGGCAACTGGAACACATCGCAGTAACACAATTGAAGAATTAAATTTGATGCTAGGCGCGGATATCGTAAGTGAATTCCAAGTAATAAATCATGATGCTTTCAATGAGGCCAATACAAAGTATGTTGGTAGAACACAAGATGGAATACCTATATGGCTTAACAGTTATTGGCTAGATGCCCAAATCAGGATTACTTTGGGATTTGCTGAACCACATTTTTTCGCTGGGTTCAGTGGTGGTCCGAAGATGGTTGCTCCAGGTTTAGCTGGTATAGATACCATCATGGAGCTACATAGCCCAAAATTGATTGGTAACCCCAACTCCATATGGGGAAGAACATCGGATAACCCAATTCACCAATCAATTAGAGAAATTACTGATTTAACTGGCGTATCTTTTGGTATAGACGTAACGATTAACCGTCTCCATCAAATCACTAGTGTGTACGCTGGTGAAATTTTTGAAGAGCATGAGGCCGCTATGTCAGTTGCGAAAAGAACTGCTATGCAACCAGTCAAAAATAAATTCGACGTAGTAGTCACCACAAACAGCGGTTTCCCTTTGGACTTAAATTTGTACCAAACTGTTAAAGGACTATCAGCTGCAGCGCAAATAGTGAAAGATGGTGGTTCAATTATATGTGCATCAGAATGTTCTGATGGTGTTCCCGACCAAGGTGAATACGGGAAAATAATACAGGAATCAGAAAATCTGGAACAACTCTCTAGCTTAGTAAATTGCCTGTCGTATAGACGACACGACCAATGGCAGGTTCAGCTTCAGGTGGCTATTCAGCAACAAGCCCAGATATACCTGAAATCTGACTACTTGTCCGATCAACAAGTACATGCAGCTTACATGAAGCCGGTTTCTGACATAGGAATCAAGGTTAGAGAACTGTTGAGTATATACGGTCCAAGTTCCGAAGTATGCGTACTTCCACAAGGACCGCAAACAATCCCTTTTGTGGCCTGACCACTCAAAACAATTCTAGAATTACGGTCGACCTCATATTGCAAAGACTCGACATGAACTTCCAACGCAACTTTATTCTACAGAAACGGTTGCACCAGCTGCTTCAAGTTTCTCTTTAGCCTCGTCCGCATCAGATTTCCCGACACCTTCTTTGACTTTCGTCGGAGCACCTTCCACCAGCTCTTTAGCTTCTTTAAGTCCTAGAGTGGTCACCTCTCGTACCGCCTTAATAACCTGGATTTTGTTAGCTCCGACATCTTTCAGAGTAACGTCAAACTCTGTCTGTTCTTCTTCATCAGACCCACCATCTGTTGAGCCTGACTGGGCTGGTGCTGCTGCTACCGCAACTGGAGCTGCTGCGCTGACTCCAAACTCCTCTTCTAAAGCTTTAACCAACTCGGCTAAATCTAAAACCGATAGTTCTTTGATACCTTCCAAAATTTCTTCTTTGTTAATTGCCATCTACCAATTTCCTTCCACAACTATATTTATTGCTCAATAACTAAGTATTTCTATATTTTACCTATTCGCGAATGGTTCCCATCACTATCAAAGCAACTGTTCCTTGAAAATTAGTCAGTATTTTCTTCTTTAGGCATGGACTCTATTCGCCTACTAAGAACACGCGCTAGGCCTTGAACCGGACCACTGAGCACGTATAGCAAACTCGTAATTGGAGCATTGAGTTGGCCCAATAGACGTGACATCAATTCTTCCTTGGAAGGGATGTCGGCCAATGCTTGAACCTGATCAGACGTGAGTACGCTTTGCCCCATTACTGCTCCACGGATAATCAACGGTGAACGTGTTGATTTAACAAATTCAGACAAAATTTTAGCAGGAGCAAGAGGGTCATCATAGCCAAATGCTATTCCAGTGGGCCCTGTTACTATTTCTTTAAACTCGGGTTTTGTAGAGTTATCGGCGGCTATGTGAGCCAACCTGTTTTTTATCACCCGATATTCAATTCCATTCTCTCTTAAGGATCTCCTAAGTAGATTCATATCAGTAACGTTCAGACCCGTGTGGTCCGTTGATATAGCTATGGTGCACTTGTCAATCCATCCCTGGATCGAGTTTACTTGATCTACCTTTTCTTGAGTTGGCAAAAAATCACCTCTAAATTAAAAAACCCCAGACCGCGAAGGTTGGGGCTGACTATCTATCTTAGTTAGTCACTCACACTACCTCGGCAGGCTTCAATTTAATCCATTACACAGGAACCTACTGTCTGCGGCTACATCTATATCATTCTACCTTAAGTTCTACGGTACTTGCAATATTCATTGAAACACTTGGACCCATTGTTGAAGTAAGATAGGCTGACTTGATAAAATCTCCTTTGATTCCATTGGGCTTTGCCCTAATAATGTTATCAATCAGTGCCGTAAGATTTTCTAACAGCTGTATCTCCTCAAAGCTAGCTTTCCCTATTGTTACGTGTATGAGAGCTGTGCGATCCAGCCTAAATTCTACTCTACCTTTTTTGGCTTCTTCAATCGCATTTGACAAGGCATCTGGTTGAACAACTGTACCTGCTCTAGGGTTAGGCATCAATCCTTTGCGACCAAGAATAGGTCCCAATTTACCTACCTTACCCATCATATCTGGAGTGGCTATAGTCACATCGAAGTCGGTCCATCCTCCCTGGATTTTTGTTATAAGCTCATCTCCACCTACAAATTCAGCACCAGCTTTTTCAGCCACTGAAATACCTTCACCTTGAGTTAAAACTAAAACACGAGGCTCTTTACCAATGCCATGAGGAAGAACTGTCACTCCTCTGACCATCTGATCCGATTGTTTTGGATCAGCCCCAGTTCTTAAGTGAAGCTCGACAGTTTCATCAAATTTCGCTGTTGCAGTTCGCTTTGCCAAAGCCACTGCTTCTGAAGGCTCATACTGCCTATCCTCATCCAATTCAGCTACAGAACTCACATACCTTTTTCCACGATTAGTCATATTATTTACCTTTAGATATCTACTCTACAACAATACCCATACTCCGAGCTGTGCCCTCTACTATCCTCATGGCCCCCTCCACATCAGCAGCATTCAAGTCTTGGAGCTTCGTTTCAGCAATTTTGCGGACTGCATCTGATGTTACAGTACCAACCTTTTCAGCCCTCGGGCTACCACTTCCTTTATCAATTCCCGCAGCTTTACGCAAAAGTTCAGATGCTGGCGGGCTCTTGATTATAAACGAAAAAGAACGATCCTCGAAAATAGTTAGTTCAGCCGGTACAATTGTCCCTGTTTGTGAAGACGTTCGTTCATTATATTCTTTTACAAAAGACATAATATTGACGCCATATTGCCCCAAAGCTGGACCCACAGGCCATGCAGGAGTCGCTTTACCTGCCTCTATCTGAAGCTTAAGGGTAGCCATTACCTTCTTTGCCATTTTTAACCTTCCAGCCTAAACATTCTCCACCTGAAGAAAATCCAATTCTACAGGAGTTTCTCTGCCGAAAAACGAAACCAACACTTTCAATTTGGAACGGTCTGCATAAACTTCATCTACAAATCCCATGAAATCAACAAACGGGCCATCAATTATCCTTATATTTTGACCTCTAGTATACCCAACCCTGACTTTTGGCTGATCAGATGCAATGTTGGCCAAAATAGTGTCCACTTCATGCTGTTCTAATGGTACGGGTTTGGGTCGAGAATCCGCATCACCCTCTGAAGAAACGAAGGCGGTGACACCAGGGGTATTTCTCACTAGATACCAAGTCTCATCATCCATAACCATTTGGACGAGTATGTAACCAGGGAACACTTTACGCGCAGTCGAAGTCCTACGGCCCCCTTTAATCTCCACCTGCTCTTCAGTAGGTATGACCACATGGAGAACTTTGTCTTGGGCGTCCATGGTAGCTACGCGCTGGTCAAGGTTATTCTTAACTCTTTCTTCATGACCAGAATACGCATGAATTATGTACCAACGTGCTTCTGTCTCAGTACTCATTTAAATCTATTTCTCTTCTAGCCCAGTATTTGACCCAAAATCTTGGCAAACAAAATATCTATTACACCCAAGAAGGCACCTATTACAGCCGAGACGGCTATAACCATAATCGTGAGCCTAATCGTTTCATCTCTTGTGGGCCAAGTCACCCTGCGTAATTCAGATACAGTCTCCGTTACCATACGAAAACTGACTCCCCGCCCACCGGTATCCGGACCGACTCGTCTAGGAACGCCTTGACTACTCGACATTAAGACCTACCTAACCTCTCGATGTAGAGTATGGGAATCACACCTTGGACAATATTTCTTCAGCTCCAGTCGCTGCGGATCATTACGACGACTCTTATTAGTATTATAAGTGCGTTCTTTGCAATCTTGGCAGGACATTGTTGCCAATATTCTGTTTTCGCCTCTTCTAGCCATGCTTACCCTACGTCAGAACTTTCGTTATTACACCCGAACCCACGGTCCTACCACCTTCTCTGACGGCAAAACGCAACTGGTCTTCCATGGCCACTGGCATAATCAATTTGATCTTCATTTCTATATTGTCTCCAGGCATTACCATCTCTACTCCATCTGGGAGTTCGATTTCTCCGGTAACATCCGTCGTCCTGATATAAAATTGCGGTTTGTATCCATTGAAGAATGGCGTGTGCCTTCCTCCTTCATCTTTACTCAACACATATACCTGTGCATTGGCCTCTGTATGGGGAGTGATGCTGCCTGGTTCAGATAACACCTGACCACGCTCAATCCCTTCTCTGTCTATTCCCCTCAGCAGAAGCCCGACGGCATCGCCAGGCTCTCCTTCATCGAGCGTCTTATGGAACATTTCCACACCAGTGACGGTAGTCTTAGAAGTATCCTTAATTCCTACAATCTCTATCTCTTGACCAACATTTACCATGCCTCTTTCAACACGACCAGTTACGACCGTACCTCTACCCTTAATACCGAAAACGTCCTCAACTGGCATCAAGAAAGGTTGATCCTTAGGCCGATCTGGTATCGGTATATAAGAATCTACAGCATCCATAAGTTCCCATATACCTTTTGACCATTCGCCGTCTCGAGATGTGTCCTCAGCTTCTAATGCATTTAAGGCACTAACTCTTACTATGGGGATATCGTCTCCTGGGAAATCGTACTCTGAGAGGAGTTCTCGCAATTCTAACTCAACAAGCTCCAAAAGTTCCTCATCGTCCATAGCATCAACCTTGTTGAGTGCAATGACCAATCTTGGAACTTCTACCTGCCTTGCAAGCAAAATATGTTCTCTTGTCTGCGGCATTGGGCCATCTGGAGCACTCACTACCAAAATAGCACCATCCATTTGGGCGGCACCCGTGATCATGTTTTTAATGTAATCAGCATGACCAGGACAATCCACATGCGCATAATGACGGCCGTCAGTCTCATACTCTATATGGTTAATGGCTATCGTCACACCACGAGCTTTTTCTTCAGGAGCATTATCTATACTATCGAAGGGCCTGTAATCTGCCATACCGTTCTCGGAGAGAACCCTTGTAATCGCCGAAGTCAAAGTTGTTTTGCCATGATCGACGTGTCCAATGGTGCCCACATTTACATGTGGCTTAGTTCTCTCAAATTTTTGTTTTGCCATCAACCTCTCCTTAAATTTACTTTGGAGCCCACAAGCAGACTCGAACTGCTGACCTCGTTCTTACCAA
>CEVA01003452.1_pt1 | contig 11730 bp, 11 predicted proteins | sample 361521 | NCBI WGS metagenome assembly CEVA01 (sample SAMEA2622823, study PRJEB7988) | marine metagenome | isolation source: saline water (ENVO:00002010), including | reverse complement strand
GCACACACCTTCAGTCCGGAACGGCCCGAGCCATCATAGTCAACAGCGGCAACGCCAATGCTTGTACCGGCAAACCCGGCGATCAGGACGCAGCCCGCACCGCCCAGGAGTTGGCCAATGCGCTCTCCCTCTCGGCTGAGGATGTCCTCGTCAACTCCACGGGCGTCATCGGCGTCCCTCTGCCGATGGACGTTCTCCTTAAAGGCGCCCAGGAAGCCGTCAGGGGCCTCGGTGAGGGGGGGTGGGGAGATGCGGCGGAAGCCATCATGACGACGGATACGCGCCCCAAGACCGCCTCAGCGACGTTCGTGGTGGAAGAGGCGACGATCACCGTCAGTGGAATGGCCAAAGGGGCGGGCATGATCGCGCCGAACATGGCGACGATGCTTGGATTCATCGTCACCGACGCGGACCTTGACCCGGCGGAGCTGCAGAGCCAGCTTTCGAGATCGGTTCAAACTTCGTTCAACTGCATCACCGTCGACGGCGACATGAGCACGAATGACACCGTGCTCGCGCTTGCCAATGGTGCCTCCGGATCGTCGCTCTCTGGCGACGATCTCGACGCCTTTGCCGCCGCCCTCGACTGTGTCTGCACGAGTCTCGCTCGGCAGATCGCCAGAGACGGTGAGGGGGCGACCAAGCTCATCACGATCGAGGTCACAGGCGCACCCGACGCCGACTCCGCCCGGACCGTCGGTCTGTCCGTCGCCAACTCCAACCTCGTAAAGACGGCCGTGTTCGGTCGCGATCCAAACTGGGGCCGTATCCTCTGTGCGGCGGGCTACGCCGGAGTCGATTTCGACGCCGATCGCACCACCGTTTCGATCGTCGGCATCCCCATCTACGCATCGGGGGGCGGTGTCCCCTTCGATCACGAGGCCGCCGTCGAGGCGCTGGGCGCCGATGAAATCACCATCGATATCGATCTGGGCGCCGGGGATGCCGTGGCCACTCTCTACACCTGCGACCTCACCTACGATTACGTCCGCATCAACGCGGAATACACGACCTGACCGTGTCGGACACCCATCGCTATGCCTCACGCGTCCGATCGATGGCGCCCTCGGCGACCGTCGCCACGACGGCCCTCGCCGCAGACCTCGTACGACAGGGACGTGATGTCATCCCGATGAGTGCCGGGGAGCCCGACTTCGACACACCTGATCACATCAAGCAAGCCGGAATCCGGGCGATCCAGGACGGTCAGACCAAGTACACCGCCCCCGCCTCCGGTCTGATCGAACTCAAGGAAGCCATCGCCCGGAAACTCGATCGCGAGAACGGGCTCCACTACGATCCGTCACAGATCGTGATCACGTGCGGCGCCAAGCAGGTTATTTTCGCCGCCATCGTTGCTCTCGTCGACCCGGGTGACGAAGTCCTCCTCCCCGCCCCCCTCTACGTCAGCTACGCAGATCAGGTGAAACTGATGGGGGGCGTGCCCGTCATCATCCCGACCGAACCGGACGCGTTCTGTCTCTCGCCCGACCAGTTCCGATCGGCGCTCACCCCTAGATCGAAGCTCATCATCTTCAACAGTCCCTCCAACCCGACCGGCGGCATCTACAGTCGGGCGCAGTTTCAGGCGCTTGCCGAACTGATTGCCGAGGCGGGACTGTTCACGATCACCGATGAGATCTACGAACATTTCATCTACGGCGATGAAGAGCACGTCTCGCTTGCCGCCTTGCACCCCGGCGTAGCCGATCGATGCCTCACCGTAAACGGCTTCTCCAAGACCTTCGCCATGACGGGATGGCGAGTGGGCTACGGTGCTGGCCCGGAAGAATGGATGAGCCATATCGCCAAGGTTCAGAGTCAGGAAACGACCAACACCTGCACCCTTTCCCAGCACGCCGCCATTGCCGCCCTCGAAGGTCCTCAGGACTCTGTAGGCACAATGAGGGCCGCGTTCAAGCTGCGACGAAATGCGATCGCCGACGGTCTAAATGAACTCGACAGAGTGACCTGCCCACGACCCAAAGGGGCGTTTTACGTTTTCCCGAACGTGTCCGGACTGTTCGGAAACACCATCGCCGACGACGTGGAGTTCTGTCGCTACCTGCTGGAGGCAGCTGGCGTGGCCGCCGTTCCCGGTACCGGATTCAGCGCTCCTGGTTACGTCAGATTCTCCTACACCCTTCCCGACGATCGGCTATCTGACGCGATCGACCGGATACAGACGGCTGTCACCGCCATTCAGGGATCGTAACGATGCCAAACGGCAAACCTTATCTGGACTTCGAAAAGCCCCTCGAGGAGATCGAGCTGAAGATCGAGGAAATGACGGCCCACGCAGAATCGGAACACCTCGACATGTCCGCGGAGATCGCCGTCCTCAACCAGCGGCTCGAAAAGGTACGACAGGAGATATACACCGACCTGAGCGCTTGGCAGAAAGTGCAGATCGCCCGGCATCCGCAGCGACCCTACACGATGGACTATATCGACCTGATCGTCTCAGATTTCATAGAACTACACGGCGATAGACTCTACAGGGACGATCCAGCCATTATTGCAGGGTTGGGTCGCATCGACGGGCGACCCGTCGTGGTGATCGGCCAACAAAAGGGGCGGAATACCAAAGAGAACCTGCATCGCAACTTCGGCATGGCCCATCCTGAGGGGTACCGAAAAGCCCTTCGACTCATGAAAATGGCGGAGAAATTCAGACGGCCTGTCGTTTGCCTCGTCGATACACCTGGCGCCTATCCCGGAATCGGATCCGAGGAGCGCAGTGTTGCCGAGGCCATCGCACGGAACTTGTTCGATATGGCGCAACTTCGCGTCCCCATCGTCATCGCCATCATCGGGGAGGGCGCCAGCGGGGGAGCGCTCGGCATCGGAGTCGGCGATACGATTCTGATGATGGAACACGCCTGGTATTCCGTCATCAATCCGGATTCCTGTTCCCTGATTCTCTGGAGAGACCGTGAGAAAAAGGAAGTCGCTGCCGAAAACATGAAGATCTCAGCCAGCGACCTCGTCGAGCTCGGCGTGGTCGACCGCATCGTCCCAGAACCCCTCGGGGGAGCCCACAAGGATCCCAACCTCGCCGCCACCAACCTCAAGCAGGCCATCGTCTCGGCCATCGAAGATCTGAACCGTCGGTCAATCGACGAACTCGTCCCCAGTCGGATCGACAAGTTCGCCCGCATGGGCAAATGGGAAGAGTGAACCGCGCCGAGCAAAACGTGAGCCACGCTCCGCCGATTTTGACAGCCGCTTGTCCCCCGTAGTCGTCCATCGTCAGTAAACTCTTGTCAAATATCACCCTTGCGATCCAAGGTATTTTGCCCGGTCGATCGGGGTGCGCCACACATCGATTTGTGCCTGAAATCGCACAACAAAAAAAGTGACGATAACGATGCTTTTGTGTTACAAGACCTTATCGCAAAACCCAGCCCTGAGGCCCCTAAAATGCGGAAATAAGTGCTTGACGCTCCCTGATCACCCGCTTATATTCCTACGCAACTCGAAGATAGGAAGTGGCGTATCTCCTTAATATACAAGGAGATAATACGATTTTTTGCACCCCAGACCAGCTCAGATGGGTCGGGTGGTATCCAGGAGGATTTTCAGACAAAATGGCATTTTCATCCCCCAATAAATTGCGCCAAATTGTCACCCCCCCTGTTTCGGACCCAACCCCCTCTCAGCAGTCGAAGTTCTTCCTGACGTCCTCCCCCACGTGGATGTCGTTTCATTTACGGAACCCGATCGATCCTGAAATAACCCGAGCGCCATGCTCGGACCCCTTTGGGCGGAGTTGAGGTAGTTCGCTTCGTGCGTGCGGTGGAGTCCTATCTCTGTTCGGACAGGACTTGGCGATATTGGGGGAGATAGCGCCAGGTTAACGTCCGTCTAAAACCAGAGTGCCCGATTCCTTAGATGCATCCCGCACATTTCGAAACGGGTTGCTTCCTCCGCCCTCTAAAACAGCGGCGGATGCGCTGAGTCACGCGCATCCGCCGTTTGTGTTCGTGCAAGGAAAGGCGTGATCCGGTAATTCCCGTCCCAGACGTCTATCCGGATTGCCCCCGCGAGGTCCGTTCGCTCCACGCGAATCTGCTGCGCTTCTTACCGCAGAACGACTTCCGGCGAGGGGTGCTTGAACTTGTTGTCGGTCCCGCACGAAATCAGGGCCACCTCAGGCCGAACCGCGCTCAGAAACTTGGCCGATGACGAAGTTCGGGACCCGTGGTGGGTCACCTTAAGGATTTCGGATTGCGCCCTGGCTACCCAGGCCGCGACGACAGAATCTGTTTCGTGTTCGGTGTCTCCCGTCAGCAGGATGCTCTGATTACCTCTCTGTAGACCCAATACCACAAATCCGTTGTTCCTACCAACCGGCGCCGGCCCCTCGAGGTTTACGAAGGAAGATGTCGGTAACAGGACCACACCCTCCCAAACCCGAAAGCGAGTCCCCTGCAGCCACCGCAACGTGTTCGACCCCCCGCTCTTCGATCACATCCCATATCCGCTGGGCCATCCAGGAATCGTACGGCTGCCCGGGATCGATGAAGGTCCCGACCTCCGTGTGTTCGAGGACCGTGATCAGCCCTCCGATATGATCGCTGTGTGGGTGGGAGGCCACCATAACATCCAGCCGACTCACCCCTGCCTGACGTAGAAACGGAAACACGACACGCTCGCCCGCGTCCTGCCAGTTTGTTCGTGGCCCACAGTCCACGAGCATCGTCTTTCCGTTCTGAAACCTCAGAAAGATCGCGTCGCCCTGTCCCACATCCAGAACGTGCATCTCCAGTCGGTCTTCACGCCCGAGAATACCGCCCCACGTCTGAGCATTCAGGGCGATCAGTCCCCCGCAGAGGGGAAGCCACCCATATCGGCGACGGACTTCATCGGAAATCAGCAAGCAGACATAGGCCATCGTCAGCCACGAACTCAATGCGGGGAGGTCAACGTTGCCCAGGTGGGAGAAGCAGCCAGCTTCGTCAGCCACAGCCCCGAGGACAAAAACACCCAACTCGCTCCGTTCAGAACCGTGCCCAGCCCAGCCGAGAAGGTCCCACCAACCACGGCCATCAGACCGAGTCCGGTCGCAGCACCGAAAAGCGGCACCACAACGAGGTTAGCCGCCAAGTCAACGATGGAAACCGCGCCGAATACGCTTCATAAGGATCGGCATCGTCCCGACCTGAGACGCGACCGACACGACGAGGGGATCCAGGAGCACTCGACCGACCGTTCAGTCCTTCGTGGGAAAGACATTTCGTATCGGCTTGTAGAACAGCAGGATGACCCCCGTCGCACCGAACGAGAGTTGGAAACCCACGTCGAAAAGATGGCCCGGGCGCCAGGCAAGAAGTACGAAAGCCGCGAACCCCAGCCCGTTCAGTGCGTTACCCTCCCGATCGATCAGTCCACCGCCAAGGACTGTCGTGGCCATGGTCGCCGCGCGTACCACCGATGCGAATCCACCCGTCACCACCGCATAGGCCCACACCAGACCGAGAGTCAGACAACCCGTGAGTCGACGGCCACACCCGACCACCCGAAGTAGGAAAAAGGCGCCCGCCCCGATCAATCCCACGTGCAGCCCTCAGACCGCCAGTACGTGGGCGACACCCGCTCGCGTGAACGCCGACCTGACCTCTTCGGCCAGGTCGCTGCGGTCCCCCAGCAACACCCCCTGCAACACGGCTGCGGGATCCTCACTCAGGTGCCGTCAGATACAGGCCCGAATGTGACGACGCATTGCTCCGATCGACCGTGCTGAATAGGCTCCGCCCTGGCTACTCTCGAGGACAGCGATCTGGCTGGGCCGCCGCACACCTGCGATGCGATCTATACCGCGAGGTCGGAGGTATCTGGCGTAATCGAACGCTCCAGCGTTCCGTGGAGGACTCGGGTTCTCGAGGGAGGTGTCAACCCGGACCCGATCTCCAGGGCGCAGGTCGGGAACGAAATCCCGGAACTGCACGAGGACCGTCCCTCTCGCGGGGATCCCGGCTGCAGATCGCAAGGCGGTGCCCACCCTCGAACCTTTCGGCCGGCGCTCCGGCGCCGTCTGTACGATGCCACTGAAGACGGTCACATCGCGATTCGTCACGTCCGGCGCAGGGTCCAGGGTGCTCTGGTGACCGCGCAGGATCCCGCAGAGAACGATGAGCACCGTCACGCACGTGGACCAGAGCCCACGCCGACCGTACCGAACCCCTGCGACGACCAGGCACCAACACCCGGCCACCCAGCAGAACAGCGCGAACGGAGCGGGATCGATTCACTGGCCGATGAACACACCCGTTCCCAGAAACAGGGCGGCAGTCAAAGCGGGACACCTCATCGCACATACGGCCGTGCCAACATCGGGCCTCCAGAACAGGCCCTTCTCAAGCGACCGACCGGCCGGTTTCGTGGAAAGAATCTTTCAATTGGAGAAGAGACTTAACCGTTTGTTTCACACATGGTTGTGTCTCCAATAAGTCGTTGACTGGCCCTCCGGGGCTTGGTATATTTTCTGGCCTTCCCCGCAGCTAATTCGTGGATTTATACTCACTTACAGACCCCACCGTCGCGAATAATCTGGTGAGTCTACCCCTTTCCAAAGCCATTACATTCGGCCGATTCGTGCCGGGGAATTCGCCCCTGCACCGCCTGGACCCACGAGCCAAGATCCTGACACTCAGCCTCTGGATCATCGCGCTCACTTTGACCGCTCGGAGCCCGATGCTGGTTGGCGCATTGCTCGTGTTTATCGTGGCCGCCAGGTTGGGCGAGCTCCCGATCAGGCTGCTGCTCGGCAACTTCAAGCCCTTGATGCCCGTGCTGCTTCTGACCCTCGCGTTCAACGCCTGGCTCATCGAAGGGCAGGCCATCGTCCTCGCCGGCAAGCCCACCGTCCTGACTATAGAAGGTCTGGAGCGAGGTCTCTTTCTCTGTCTAAGGCTCTCCGTGATCGTCGTGGGGACATCGCTCCTGACCCTGACAACCTCGCCCCTGTCTCTGGCCGACGGGCTTGAGGAGCTCCTTAAACCACTGGAGCGCCTGAAACTACCCGTCCACGAACTTGCCCTGACCGGAACGATCGCCCTGCGTTTCATTCCCTACCTGACAGATGAAGCAGGCAGGATCTACAACGCGCAACGGGCCAGAGGCGCAGACTTCAGCGGGTCTCTGATCAACCGTGCACGCAGGTTGGTTCCATTGCTCGTTCCGCTTTTCGTTGCCGCCTACGCCCGTGCAGACCGGCTGGCGGTTGCAATGGAAGCAAGGGGCTATGCAGGAGGCCGGGGACGAACCCGGTACCGTATGCTGAAGATGAGCGGTCTCGATCTCACCGTAACGATGGCCGGCCTGCTCGGCGGAACGCTCGTCTTACTCCAATGACCGTGCACAACTTCCGACTCAGACTCGAATATGACGGGACAGAGTTCAGAGGGTGGCAGATCCAACCGGAAGGGCGAACGGTACAGGGTGTGCTCGAAGCCGCGATCGCACAGGTTACGGGCGAAACCGTACGGGTCCAGGCTGCCGGGCGTACGGACACGGGAGTTCACGCACTCGATCAGGTCGTCAACTTTGATTATGCCGGCGACCGTTCGCCGGAGGAGCTGTCACGCTCGCTCAACGGTGTCTTGCCTTCTGACGTTACCGTACGGGCTGCCGACATCGCACCTCCCGGGTTCCACGCCCGCTTCGACGCCAGGCTGCGAGCTTACGAGTATCGGCTCTCTTCCCGACGGAGAGCCGTGGGTCGCCCCTACACCTGGTGGGTGCGCGCCGATCTCGACCTGGAGGAGATGAACCAGGCCGCCGGTGTTCTCCTTGGCCGGCACGACTTTACCTCGTTCTGTGTGTCCGCAGAAGAACGTGAATCCCGTGTATGTGAGGTCACACTCTGCAGGTGGCACGCCCCCGACGATGACACGCTCGTGTTCGACATCGAAGCCAATCGGTTCGTACGGGCAATGGTCCGAAGCATCGTCGGCACACTCGTCGACGTAGGGCGTGGCAAGAACGAGCCTTCTATAGCATCGATCCTGGCAGCTCGGGATCGAAGCCAGGCGAGTCCGACCGCACCACCGACCGGTCTCTTTCTCAAGCGTGTGGACTATTGAGGCGAACGTGCTGCGACGCTCCATCACCGTTATGATCCTCACCCTATCCGGGGCGGTCTGGCCTTCTGCCTCCCCAGCGCAGGTTTTCCTGCGGGATGAGATCGCCACCACGCGACGCAATGCGATCGTCCGGGCCGTCGAGAAAGCCTCCGGTGCTGTCGTCAGCATCAACACACACCGTTACAAGGAGTACCCGCGCTACCGCGACCCGTTCTGGGGCGATGCGTTCTTCGGCAGTCCGGCCATCATCCGGGAACGAATTCCGAGTGTGGGGTCGGGATTCATCATTCGTGAGGACGGATACATCCTCACGAACAGCCACGTCGTCGAAAATGCTCTTGAGATATCCGTCACTTTTCCCGATGGGCGAAAATTCGAGGTGACGGACACGGCCAACAATGTTCTGATGGATCGTCAGCACGACCTGGCGATCGTTCGTGTCGATGCAGACGGGCTCGAAGTACCCCCACTGGGCAGTTCTGAAGAAGCCATTATCGGGGAGTGGGTCATCGCCATCGGGAACCCTTTCGGCTTGACGATCCGGGACCCCAAGCCTACCGTCACCGTGGGTGTTGTCAGCGCTGTGGACCGTAATTTTCGACCTGAAGAGGACGGCCGAATCTACCAGGGAATGATCCAGACCGACGCTTCGATCAATCCCGGGAACAGCGGCGGACCGCTCGTCAACAGCCTGGGCCAGGTCATCGGCGTCAACACTTTCATCTTCTCGCAGACCGGGGGTTCGCTCGGGATCGGGTTCGCCATTCCTATCGAGCGGGCACTCGAGGTCGCCAACCGCCTGATCGAAGGCGGCAGTCCCGATTTCTGGACCGGCCTCGTCATTCACAACAACAACCGGAGGATTGCCCGAGCCATGCGTCTGGCCACGGCCTCCGGAGCCCTGATCACGTCGGTCGAGGAAACCAGCCCCGCCCAGAAGGCGGGACTCATCCCCGGTGACGTCATTGTCATGGTCAACGAAGAACTCGTAGACAGTGCGGACAAGGTCGTGGAGATCTTTCGCGAGGGAAGGGTGGGTGCGGTCTACGGCCTGAGGGTATTGCGAGGTCGGGTCGTGTTCAACGCGAGGCTCGTGCTCGAGCGCGATCCGAACAGCTGATATGCGAATTGCCCGTGAAGCACGGCCATTTCTGCTCGTGACTGGATTACCCGCCCTGGTTGCCGTCTATTGGGCCGTCCAGACGGCAGGACTGGCGGCCAACCTGCTGACGATACTACTGCTTGTCTTGACGGGATTTATCGCTTTCTTTTTCAGGGATCCCGAAAGGGTCTCCCCGCCCGAACCGAACGCGATTCTGGCCTCGGGGGACGGGCGGATCGTAGCCGTCGAGCCGATCGAAGACCCTTGGGTCGGTGACGCGGTCAAGGTCAGCGTTTTCCTGTCGATTTTTAACGTGCACGTCAACCGGATGCCGTGTGCGGGCAGAGTGGAGCGAGTAGAACACGTCCCCGGACAATTCAAGCTCGCCTTCGTGGACAAGGCCTCAGAAGACAACGAGCGCACCGAGATCGCCGTCGAAGGGGCGGCGGGACGAGTCATCGTCAAACAAATCGCGGGCTTGATCGCCCGGCGCATTGTTTGTCGTCTTGTGCCAGAGCAACGTGTCGAAGCCGGGGAACGTTTCGGGTTGATTCGTTTCGGATCCAGAATCGATCACATCCTGCCCGCATCAGCAGAAATTCGAGTCGCCATAAAAGATCGTGTTCTTGGCGGCGAAACTGTCATCGGAGTCCTTACAACATGACCAAACGAGCGGCGGTTCCGAGTCTCTTCACGATCTGTAACCTGTTCTGCGGATTTTTGTCGATCTACTACGCCTCCCGGGGACATCTGGTTCCCGCTTCCTGGCTCATCGTCATCGCGGGATTCCTCGATGCTTTCGACGGGAAGATCGCCCGGCTCTTCGACGACGGATCCGACGACGGGCAGTTCGGTCTCCAGTTCGATTCCCTCGCCGACGTCTGCTCCTTCGGGTTTGCCCCTGCCGTCCTGATGCTCCACTACTTCGAACCCTTGCTGCACATCCGATGGCTCCCCTTCCTCGTGGCGTTCGTCTACCTTCTGTGCGGCGCGTTGCGTCTAGCTCGATTCAATGTGCATCACGACGTGGACGACGAGGACGCGGTGAAACCCGACTTCATCGGACTCCCGATCCCGGTCGCGGCAGCCACGCTGGCCAGCTATATCATCTTCAGTCAGCTGGTCTGGGAAAGCACGCGGGAGCCTCACGTGGCGCTGTCACTCTGCGCTTTCGTCGCGTTCCTGATGATGAGTCCCTTCGACTATCCATCGTTTCCGCGGTTTACGTTCGAAACGGCCCGCGACCGCTTTCGTCTGGCCCTGTCTTTCGGAGCACTCGTGATTGTCGTCGTGGCAACCGAGGAGGCATTCTTCCCCGTAGCCCTGACCTTCTGCCTGTCGGGCGCAATCAGATGGTTGGTCCACATCGTCACGGACCGCGAAGTCGCCGACATCCACTGACATACCTATCAAGCCGGAGCGCATATCTTACAAGACATGGGTAGACGCAACGTTGGCTTCCTGATTGTCGCCATTTCCGTCGGAATCCTCGCCGGGAACATCGTTGGCGAAGTGCTCGGTGTTCTGTTCGAGAACCTGGGCCTGCAGAACAACGTCGTCCAGAAGGTGCTCGTCGATCCGCTTGTCCAGTATGAGTTTTATCCGATCCGGCTGAATCTGATCGTCATGACAATCACGTTGGGATTCTCACTGAACTTCAATGTGTTGAGCCTGCTCGGAATCGGAACCGCTTGGTACTACGTCAAGTATTCCTATTAGTTAAGTGGTGCGTCTCCCCGCAGGAGGCCGGCGGCATAGCCGCCCCTTGAAAGGAACGACCAATGTTACAGGGCATCGGAACCTGGGAAATACTCCTCATCTTTCTGGTCGTGTTGCTGGTCTTCGGCGCCAAACGCATCCCGGAAATTGCCAGAGGTATGGGAAAAGGTATTACGGAGTTCAAGAGGGCCGTCCGGGATGTGAAAGACGAGATCGAAACCGGTACGGAAGCCCCCCCACCATCCAGCTCGGCATCCGCCGATCAGCCGGAGGCGGAGGAAAAGAAGGTGGAGTCCTGATTCAGGCTGGTGGGAAGAAGAGTGGGAGAATCGAACGAGCTTAACGCCAGATCGGCACACGAGTTGCTTCCCCTGATCCTGAAGGGCGAAATTACGGCACTCGTGGTATGCGAAGCCGTCCTTTCCGCGATCGACGCGCAAGACGCCGAAGTCAACGCCTACATCACGGTCGACAAGGAAGGCGCCCTCGCACAGGCCGATTCCGTCGACAAACGCCTCGCTAACGGCGAGGACGTCGGCCCCCTCGCTGGAATCCCCGTTGCACTCAAAGACCTCATCTGCACCCAGGGTCTACTGACCACCTGCGGCTCCAACATCCTGCCTGATTTCGTTCCACCTTACGACGCCACGGTCACTCAACGACTGCGACATGCTGGAGCCGTGATTCCCGGCAAGCTCAACATGGACGAGTTCGCAATGGGATCCTCCAACGAGAATTCCGCCCGCGGACCGGTCCGGAATCCACACGCCACCGACCGGGTTGCCGGAGGATCCAGTGGAGGATCGGCAGCAGCCGTGGCCG